>Ga0210404_10000204_pt1 | contig 36235 bp, 27 predicted proteins | sample IncBWH28MmetaG_FD_155455 | JGI IMG/M metagenome (GOLD analysis project Ga0210404, IMG submission 155455) | Forest soil microbial communities from Barre Woods Harvard Forest LTER site, Petersham, Massachusetts, United States - Inc-BW-H-28-M | ecosystem: Environmental > Terrestrial > Soil >... | reverse complement strand
ACATTCGCCCCCCCGAGTCCTCTTCGGTCATCCCCAGCACTTAGACACGCACAGCCATTCCCCTTCGAAGGCACAAGAGGATTGACGGATTAGCTAAGGCTCCGTGAAATCGAAATGCTCTAGCCAGATGCTTATGACGGATTCACATTGAGCGTTGGACAATGGAGTGTGAATAGAACTTGAACTCCCACGTGAAATATCTCCCGCTTCACGCACTTGTCATATTTCCTTGATGCGGACACAACAAACCGGAATTAAGGTCTCAGCCTTCGAGGACTTCTCAATAGCGTGACGGTTCGGAATCTCCAGGTCTTGTGCATAGCAGACGTGCTGGGCGGTCGCGTGTGCTTGGACAATCCTCCGGGGCACGTCCCGGTCCATGGCGTACCGGCGTGAGTGCCTTCGCTGGCGTGATTTCAGAATCCCCGCTCTCGAACAATTGCTTCCAGCACAGAGCTAACACAGGAAAGGCGTCTACCACCTCTGAAAGGCGATGCCGCTCAGCGGGCGACTAACGCGCGTGATTCGTGTGGGGAATTTAATTCATTGCGCGCGAGTCAATCCCGGGCGCAAGGAGATTATGTCCCGAACGTTCTTCAGAATATTGGGTGCATGCGTCTTGACTCTGCTGGGAATCGCTACTGCCTATTCCCAATCGGACAAAGGGCAGATTTCCGGGCAGGTTACCGATCCGCAGGGACTCGCTGTCCCAACGATAAAATTGCAGCTCGTCAATCTGGACAATTCCAAGGTGATTGACACGGAGTCCGACGAAACCGGCCACTACGCTTTCCTACACCTACCCGCCGGGCGGTACAAGGTCGCCGTCCAGACCAAGGAATTCAACTCGTTCACAGGCGAGGAAATTGCGCTGGCGGCTGATCAGGCCGTTGTGTACGACGTAAAGCTGGCGGTACTTCAGTTAAAACAATCCGTCACGGTACAAGGAGGCGGAGCCGGACAAATCGAAACTTCAAATGCTGAAGTTTCAGGAACACTCAGCGAGACCGAGGTGAAGACGCTCGCACTCAACGGGCGTATTGCATACCAATTGATTGCTTTAGTCCCCGGCGTGAGCAGCCAGACAGGCCAAGATGAGGGCAAGACGGGAGTCGCTGGCAGTGCGAAGTACAGCGTCAACGGCGGCCGCGTGGAATACAACATCTTTGAAGTGGATGGAACGGACGTTTTGAATAACGGAATCAATGCGGCACGCGGTGCGAACACTTTCATCGTGAATCCCAGCGTCGATTCGATCGCGGAAATGAAAGTCCTCACCTCAAACTACGGGGCCATGTATGGGAAGACGGCTTCCGGCATTGTTCAGATCACGACGAAGTCGGGCACGGCCGATTTCCACGGCGATGGTTACGAATTCATCCGCAATGAAATGTTCAATTCCCGGAACTTCTTCGACCAGGGCAATAAGACACCGCTCTATCGGCGTAACGATTTCGGGTTCACTCTGGGCGGGCCAGTTTATATTCCGAACCTGTACAACTCCAACAAGCAGAAGACGTTTTTCTTTTTTTCCCAGGAATTCCGCTTCGAGAAGACGCCAGTGGATTACAACCAGGCCGTGCCGTCAATGGCAGAGCGCGCGGGCAATTTCAGCGACGTTTGCCCGGCAGACAAGACATTTCAGATTACGGCCGTAAACAAGTCCCTATATCCGGACTGTCCGGTTGTAGCGTTTTCCCAAGCGAATGGATCGTATGTCAGGTCAGCCTACAACGGGACCGTGCCCGGCGCCACCGACCAACTTCCCATTGATCCCACGTCCGAGGCCTTGTTGTCCACGGGTCTTCTCCCAGCACCCAATTCCGCCACGGGTTGCAACTCTCCCGTGTCTTCGCCCTCCAACCCCGCCTGCTACGTGGCGTCGGTTTCTCCTCCCACAGACTGGAAAGAATCGTTATTTCGAATCGACCAGAACCTTTCCAATACCCAAATCCTATCGGTCCGTTTCATACACGATTGGTGGAATACAAATGTGTTGACGCCCCAGTGGGGCTTAGTCGCGAACAGTTTTCCCACGGTCGAGAATCACATCGACGGGCCGGGCTTGAGCGTGATCGCCTCCTTGACCAGCGTCCTGCCAAAAGGCTTTGCGAACCGGCTCTCCTTCGGATACGTGGAAGCGAAGATTAACCTCACCCAGGTGGCAGGGCCAGGTGCGAGCCTCACCCGGCCAGCCAGTCTCGATGCTCCCTGCCCCACCCCTAGTCCGGGCACCCCGGATTGCTTCCAAACCGGTACCGGCGTCACACCCGCGACCTCGCCGATCGGTCCTCTCGGTGCGTTTTTCAACAACGGTTTTGGCAGCAAAATCCCCGCACTGTTATTTAGAGGGACCAACGCGGCCTATGGCGGGGACGGGTTCAACATCGACACGGGCTACACGCCTTGGGTCGACACCATCCCCAACTATACGCTTCGAGACGATGCCACGAAGACCCTTGGCCGACACACGCTGCAGTTCGGTGCAGATTTGGTTTTCGCGCAGCAAAACGAGTTGGGGGCGGCCAACGGGTTAAATAGTGGAGATGTGCAGGGGATTCTGTCCTTTAATGACCAAGGCGCCGGTCCCAGCCCCACCCGAGTCAACGGAATCTGCCTGGCTGGTCCATTTTGCTCGGCGCAGATCGATACCTCGAACGCTTTCGCTAATTTCTTAGGCGGGCAAATCGCCACCTTCCAGCAGGACAGCAGTCAAAACAAATACTACAACCGTTATCAACTGGCCGAGCCTTACTTCCAGGACGACTGGCACGTGACGTCGCGGATCACGCTGAACCTCGGCTTCCGTGCTGGGTTGTTCGGTTCCTGGTACAACAAGAAAGGCACCGCATATAACTGGGAATCCTCGGCCTTCAACCAGTCGATCGCCGCCGGGGTCTTTCTGGATCCACTGTATGGATTTTTGGTGCGCCCGCAGTCGACAACTTCGGGTAACACGCTTGAAGCCGTGTCTTTGAATTTGAATAACCCCGATCCGGCTATCATCAACGGCCTGGTCGAGTGCGGCGCCAACGGCGTGCCGAACAGCTGCATGAGCAGCCACCTCTTCAATCCGATGCCTCGCGTCGGATTGGCATGGGACATCTTTGGGACTGGCAAAACGGCACTTCGTGCTGGCTACGGGATCTTTTTCGAGCACGGCACCAGCTACGAGGCGAACACCGGATCTCTGATTGGCAGTGCGCCGCTTACGTTGAGCCAGACCGCTCTGAATCCGCCAAGTTATCAGTGCGTTGCAGGGTATGGGCGCTTAGGCACGCCGTGTTCTCAATATTTTGGGCAAGACGTGACCAGCCCGGTGATTACCGGTCCGATCGCATATCCCATCAACGTCACATCAATCCCGACAAAAGCAACCTACCCGTATGTGCAGCAGTGGAGTCTGAGCGTGGAGCAGCAGGTTCAGAAGGGATTGACGGCCACCGCCGCTTATGTGGGAAGCGAAGGCACCCATCTGACTTCGGTACGCGATCTGAATCAAGTCCGTCCCATCGATCCCGGGTTCAATCCCTACCCAGCCGGGCGGCCCATCATCTCTACCGAGGATTGCGCGGGTAGTGCCGGAGGAAGTTTCGAACTCGGTGGATCGGGTTCCCTCAATCCAAACGGCGGCGTGATCATCTCTCCAGGGCAGCCGGGTTGGGTGAACATGAACATCGCTTGTTATGGTGTCCCTGGGTTTGGGAAGCCGTTCAATCCCAGTGTGTTTCGGCCCTATCCGACCATGGGCAGCATTCTTGCTGTTGCCAACAATGCAAGCTCCAACTACAACGCTTTCCAGTTCAGTCTCCGCAAGACGGTGACTCCGTTCGTCTTTGGATTGTCCTATACCTACAGCCACTCGATCGATGATTCGTCCGACCGCTCTGACGCGGACTTTGTCAATTCCTATGACCTGGCCAGCAACAGGGCCAGTTCTAATTTCGACGAACGGCACTCTCTCAGCGTCAACTACATCTATGACCTGCCACTCGAGAAGATGGTTCACGGTTTTACGCAAGTGATGGACGAATTGACACACGACCCCACGAACGAATTGTCCAAGCATAAGGCGGCAGCGGGGTCGGGAAGCTCCAACCCATCGGCCTGGTCCGACACGTTCCTGCGAGGATGGCAGCTCTCTGGAATCACGGTTTTTCAAACTGGTACACCCTTCAGCGTGATCAATGGTGGGAGCCCCGGTGGGATCAGTGTGTCAGACAACGCCGGCGTGGCCAATTATTTTGGAACCGGATCCTATGCCGACTGCGTGAGGAATCCTCCCTATTTTATTTTGGAGGAAGGAGATAACTCACAGAGCGTTGGACCTCTACTCGCCAATCCTGGAAGGTTTGTCGCCCCGCGCGGGCTGACGTTTGGAGATTGCGGACGCAACTCGATGGCAAACCCCAGGCGCACAAATTTCAATGTCTCCCTGCTGAAGCACTTCAAGGTTTTCGGCGAGCGCGACCTCGAATTTCGCACCGAGGCGTTCAACGTGTTCAACCACACGCAATTTCGAATCTACGACCCCGCCCATCCGGGGAACCCTGGCAACAATGTCATCGGCTGTTACGGCGGAGCCACGGCTGATTATTCGGCTGCAGGTGGCGGTGGGGTGGACTGCCTGACCGGTGATTCATTCCTGCATCCGATCGACGCCCATGATCCGCGGATTCTACAGTTCGGATTGAAGCTCAGCTTTTAGTATGGCGCGCACTGAGCGATCCAGGGCATCAGCCTCTATCGGCAAAGCCAGTACGCGATCCCCGCGACGATCGAAGGAGCCGGCATGGTAATCGCATGGCAGGTTTTGAAAATGTGGCAATCGACTGCAAATAGACTGACCTTCTCGTCGCGCGAGCACTTTCTTTGGACCATACTACTGGCGTGCGCGGTGGTCTTCTCGGGCGGCTGCAGCCAAACCGCAAAACCCGTGATCTCACCGGCCACTGGTGAGGTCGATTCCTACTTTGGCGGCCCTTTTAACGTCCCCGGGAGCGACTTGTCCCGAAGTGTCGCGAATTTCGATCACGCCGCGAGCCAGGTTGGGGTGTCGGCATTCGTCAATACACAGACCGCTCTGGTTCCGACCGAGGTGATTAGCGGAGAGTTCACCCCTGCCAGCACTGGTTTCCTGAGCATTACCGAAAACTTTGCACCCAGCGGCACCGGGGTAATCGGCCCCCAGAACCCTCCGCTGACAGGTGCTTGGGCTGTGGAGATCGCCGGGGCAGGCGCCTTGGCCAACTTTCTAAACGTCAATACCAGCGGTTCAACGGTCTCGGTCCGTGCGGCACCTGCGGCCATGGCAGAAAACACGGTCTGCCCAAATTTCCCAAACCCCACTGCGTTCTTGTATGTAACGGTACCTGACGCCACCCAGACGACCGCTGACACGGCAGATTACGGCGGTACAACCGTCACTTCACAAGGTTCCGCAGTTACCTTCAGGACGCAGCCCTTTGTGATTGGAGCCCCGACCCCAGTGGGTTTTAACGTCACCGGAGGATGCTCGATTACGAACTTGGGTTCACTGACGGCCTATCCTCTGAACTCCTTCGGCTCAAGTTCCAACATCGAACTGATTTCGTTTGCTAGTTCGGGCATGTTGGTCAGCAGTTTCAACGCCGCCGGTTCGGGCAATGCGCCCGGTGCGTTCGGGGGTGGGAGGGGGGTAATCGGCGTTGCCCAACCTGTCGGAGACGTGAACGTTAGCGCAGTGGTCCAAGCCAAGTACAACGGTTTTCTGTACGCTCCATCGAATAGCGTTCCCGAGAATTACGACATCACCGTGCTTGCTTCCGCTTATGGCGACAATACGGCAGCATCGCAGGCCTGCTCGGCCTTGCAGGCCTCTTTGGTAGCCAATAACGGGCAGGGCGCAGGAACGGTCCCGGTGCTTCCTTCTGCAAACAGCATCTACGGCGGAGAGTTTCTTACGGCCACAAGCAGTGGGGATGTCAACGATCCCACATCTGGCTCGGAGAACTGTGATGTAGTCATCGATCTTGGCGAGCAGAGTTCCATAGCGAGCGGTGTGTTTCCCAATGCTACTCTGTTTATTGGCTCGAACTTCCCGCCCTTCAGCACATCGAATCCTTGGATCTGTGCGGGGACGGGCTTCGTCTGCGCAGCCTCGTTCCCTGCTGCGGCCGTGGTCGGCCAGATCCAAGGGCAGTATGTGATTTTCGTCGTGGCGAGCGCCTCGTCCAATCCACCGGCTGAACTTCCCGACCAGTTCGGATCTCATCCGGCACAGCCTGTCGGGATTTACCTGTTCCAGAAGATGCAATAAGGCCGCGCAGCCTTTCGATCAGCTTGAGAAAATACACCGATTCATTCTGATTACTTTTTCAGAATATAGTATTTTTCATAATTGTCTGACGTGATGCGGACAGGTTTCTCCGCTTTACCGATCAGGAACTCATCGACGGCCTTGTTGCAACCTGGCCAGGGGGGGTCATTGTACTCGTCGAACAGGATGATCCCCCCTGGGGGAACGCGAGGATAGAAGAACTCTAGACATTCTTTATACGAAGTGTACATGTCACAGTCCAGGTGAACGAAGCAGAACACGCGACGGTCATACCTGGGGAGAGTCTCAGAGAACAAACCGGGAGCGAGCTCCACATTTGGTAAATTCAAGCGCCCGACCTTTGACCAGACCACTTCCGCCGAAGTACCGCTAAATCCGCCGACCTTGCGGCAGGCGTCCGTGTCCGCTCCACCGAGATGGATATCTATCTTTATCGCCTCACCGAATCCGGCGAAGGAGTCGAATCCCACGATCTGCTTAGCAAGTCCCCGCTGACGCAGGTACACGGCCATCGGCAGGAGGGTCGCTCCCCGGAACACCCCACACTCCGCCACGTCCCCTGGCAGGTGCGCAGTCCTGTCCATGAGTTCCAGAATTATATTAATGTTGGCCACGCCCGAACCGAGCTGCCGCAGCGGCTTCACCCCGCGAGGCACCGCGATCTCATGGATCACGCCCAGCACACGTGGCCACCGGCGCAGCGGATGGTTGATGTACAGGGCCGCCGGCACCTGCTTTCCCAGTCGTTGCGCCGTATGTTTGACGACCCGCCTCATGCTGCTGCCGACGGAAGTTTCGGTCACATTCATATACTTCGCCGCTCCTTTCCTCCGCCCGGACGGTCCAGAACCGCCCGCCGCAAAAGTCATAGTCAATATGTGTTCTGCGTCACTAACTCCGAATAAAGGTCGTCGATATCGGAGGCCTTGAAACTCGCCGAACTGAAACAGAGCCGCTCGGTTGGCATTCTGTACTCCCAAACACCTAGACGCTCCGGAATCAGCCGCGCATCATAGCGAACTGCGAGCGAATTGAGATTCTTCCACAGCTGTCTGTTCATGATCTGAATGTTCTTCGCCAAGAAGGCAGAATCGCTTACATAGCAAATATTGAAGCAGTTGAAGAGGGAGAAAAGACGCCTGAGCACATCACCCAACGGCCAAATCAACCTGCGAAGCCTGAACGGGCTGGTCGTTCCTAGGAGATAGGAATATTGGTTACTGGTTTTGTCCCGGACGAGCACATGCCGGCAGGCAAGGTTCTTGTGATCGTGGAGGATTCTTCGATCCTTCTCATCGAGGTAACTCTCGATCGCCTCCGGGCCGAAGATCACCTCGCGAGAGTTGTTTGGCATCCATTTAAAATAACTGGCAAGGGTTGGCACGGCGATTTGCTGGTGATCGATCCGCTTGAACCCGATCCTCTCGTAGCTCGTTTTGGCCTTTTCGTTGGGCGTAAAGCTGGTGATCAATACGTTTTGCGTTTTCAATGCAGGGGCCAGAAGGGCCGCGGCAAGGCTCCTCGCCCCTTTGTGGCCATCATCTACAACCCACGCGGACAAATTGCAGTAGACCAGCTGATTGGCGCCAATGAATCGCTCGCAAAACATCGTCCCTAAGAAACCGATAACGTTTCCGTTGTGAACCATGGCGTATCCGTATGGGAAATCACTTCGTTTCCACCGGTAATCGAAAATGGCGTCCCAATCGAGGTGCAAGCCAAACTCTTTTCGGGTCGACAGAAACTCCCTGACTTTGGGCACCAGCTCATCCGTTACCGCCGTTATAACCATTCGCACCTCGTCGAACCCTTTATTGGGACGCAGTCACTGCTAAATCCAGTTGGGCAATGCCGGGCACAGGTTTCAGGGTGCGGCTTTCCCGGACCATGGTCTGATAGGCAATCGAGAACATCTCTCGGCGGTTCGCCGCGGAGTACCAGATTTGATATGTGTGGCGTGGAGTGCTGCTGGTTTTTAACAGAGTAGCGCGATAGTGAAAGGCCTCCTCGAATTCGTACGCAAGCTCCAGGAGGAAACCTTCCACATTCCAAGTATTTCCTCCATCTAGGCTGTAAGCGTAATGCAATCTCCAATCGGTCTCGCCCTGCAAGCTCACCAGCAAGGCACTGAACCCTCCCGCATCCGAGATCACATCCAAATGCCACGGTTCTCGTTCGGTCAAACCGATCAAGCTGCAGGGAAGCGGCGAGTTCCACTTCCATCCATCCGCGCTGTCCCGCCGGACAACGTGGAATCTGCTTCCTGCTCTTTCCACGGTCCACATGTGAAACCCGTCATCATCGTGAACAACTGCGGGCGACATGAGCAGCGCGGTGTCTCCTCGCGCCCTAAGCACCTCGACCGGCGAACTCCACTCGACACCGTCAACACTTGTGGTCAGATAGATCCGATTCTCCGCAGGGCTCGAGGACCGTCGCGTTTCCCGGTAGTACAGCCAGAGTTTTCCGTCAAGAAACAGCATGTCCGGATCCGAATTGTGATCCCAGCTTCCTGGAGGGCTTGGTATCACAGGATTCCTAACTCCATCAGGCACCCTCCAGTGGACGCCATCATAACTGGCAAAAATCTCGGGATTCTCTTGAGCGAAATTTGCGTAGGCATACGGCGTGCAGGTCATCCAGTACGGCCATCGGCCAGATCCAAATCCATCGCGTATGTAGGCCACATCTGGATGACACGCTTGGCCGCTCCCCTCGGAAGTCTGCAGATTGACGAGCGTAGGGTGGTGCTTGGGATCCTGGTCCGTCAATCTGCGATAGGGGGCATCCCCAAAGTTGGGAAGCATGGCCGGTGGCTGCTTCTTGAGATGGTTTTGGATTTTCTCCAGCGCAATTCTGGGCGATAGATCTTTGCGCGCAAGCAAGAGAACGAAAGTCGCCAGGCCACCTGACAAACAAAGCAACAAGAGTACGCCCGCGATAGCGATCACTGCGCCGCCTCACTCGCCTCAGACATTGGATTCGCCCGCTCCAACACTCATCCCCGTCCCCTGACCTGCGAGAGGCTCCCCCCCGTCACAGCCAGAAGCGAAGGGAAATGGATTCGGCTTCCCCACGAGCGGTGTAAAGCACACGAGTGAACCAGCACCAGATGAATGCCGCATGAATCGCTGGTATCACCACGAATAAGCGGCCACCACGAATAAGCCATCGATTCGAAAGGCTTTCTCCGGCTAAGCAAAAGAAGGAACCAGCTTTTCATGAAACCTTAACAGTCGGGGAACCGTGAGCGATTAGTATTCCTGTTTTAGAATCGCCTTAAGTCTTCTCTCGAGGAATGGTTGCGGTGTAGGGGTACGCCTGGATGCGCTTCTGGTGCGTGAATTTGTGAACCTGACCGATGCGTTAGAAATCTTGAAACAGCCCCTGCCGGACGATGCCGCTCACTTCCGTGGGGCTCTGGCCTGCAGTTTTACCCCGCTTCACCTTCAAACGTTCCTGCGCGCGCATTTGAGGAAGCGGCTCCCCGGAAAACAGGTGGACCTCGATATTGGCCTGTTTGGCGATCTCCAGGGTAATGTTGAGCGGCTGCAAAAGCTCCCCTCGGACGCGCTGTTTGTGGCGATCGAGTGGCAGGATGTCGATTCCCGTCTTGGCATTCGCACTCTTGGCGGATGGCGCAGGACAGACCTAGTTGACATTGTCGAATCGGCTTCCGAAGCAATCGTTGTGTTGAAAGGCTCCTTAGCTCGCGCAGCCGGCTTCCGGCCGGTTTACATATCTACGCCAACGCTACCTCTGCCACCTCTTTTCAGCGTTTCACCGCAGCAAGCGAGCAGCTTCGAACTGCAGCTTCGCCAATTCATTGCTTCTTTTGCTTCATCGATTGCTGAAGAGCCGAGAATACGTGTGATCAGTCCGCAATTGCTCGACGAGTATTCGCCGCTGCGTGACCGTTTTGATGTCCGTTCCGAAGTGCAGACTGGCTTCCCCTATAAACTCCCCCATGCCTCGTCATTGGCAGAGGTGTTCGCGGCGCTGATCGGGCAGTCCGCGCCACGAAAGGGGTTGATCACCGATCTGGACGACACGCTGTGGGCCGGAATCTTGGGTGAGGTTGGGCCCCAAGGCATTTCCTGGGATCTTGAGAAGCAGTCACACCTTCACGGAATCTACCAGCAATTTCTTGAGTCACTTGCCAGTGCGGGAGTCTTAGTGGCTGTTGCTAGCAAGAATGACATGCAACTGGTCGACCGGGCTTTCGAACGAACCGATCTGGGAATCTCCAAGGACAACGTTTTTCCTTTCGAAGTCCATTGGTCCCGCAAATCAGAGTCGGTGCGACGAATTCTGCAGGTTTGGAATATCAGTGCAGACGCTGTCGTCTTTCTCGACGACAGCCCGATGGAAGTCGCGGAAGTCAAGCAGGCTTTCCCGGAAATGGAGTGCCGTGTTTTTCCAAAGGGCGATTACGAGGCTTTCTGGGCTCTGTTGACACAATTGCGGCAGGATTTCGGGAAAAGTACCGTCCACGACGAAGATCTGATCCGAGCGAAGAGCATTCGTGATGCTGAGCCGCTGCGCAGCGCGACAACCGGTTCCCGTTCTTTGAGCGACTTCTTGCAGAGCGCCTCAGCTTCCATTCGAGTCGAGTTCACCAGGAACAGCCGCGATCACCGGGCATTCGAATTGGTCAACAAAACGAATCAGTTCAATTTGAATGGTAAACGTCTGACAGAAGCGGCATGGTCAGCGTATTTCGACCACCCGACTGCCTTCCTCATGACCGTCACGTACGAAGACAAGTTCGGCCCACTTGGCAAAATCGCTGCCCTTCTAGGCAAAACGGACGGAAGGACGGTGCAGATCGATTTTTGGGTGATGAGTTGCCGGGCTTTTTCGAGGCGCGTCGAACACCAGACCTTACGCCAGCTCTTTGAAAAGTTTGAGGCTGACGAAATCCGCTTTGATTACCAGTCCACGCCGCGAAATGTGCCTCTCGAGGAATTTTTTGCCGATGTGCTGGGAGCGTCCCCGCAGCCGGGATGTTCCCTGTTGCTGTCCGATTTCTTAGCCAAGAATCTGGAGCTATTTCAACGTGTCGAGCAAATTATCAATGGGTGAGACTCAGGATCGCTTGGTTCGTTGTTTCTCCTTAGTGTTCCCAAGTCTGGCTGCAGACCAGATTCCTATCGCCAGCGTCGAGACCCTCGATGAGTGGGATTCTCTTGCCTCGGTGACCTTGCTAGCAGTTCTGGGGGAAGAATTCGGCGTGGAGATCGATCTCGGCGATTTGCCGGAGTTAATCTCTTTCCACGCCGTGCTGCGATATCTAGAAGTTCGAACTGTCCCGCGTAGCGCACAGCATTAACAGTCTGGAGTCAGAGGGCTTCCACTGCGGCACCGCTTTTGCGCCGGGCCGCGGACAGGCGCGCCCAGTTGGGAAGTCACAAGGGAAGCGAATCTGACCAGGGGCTGCGTCCGCCAGGCCAAGCCAAACTTCATCATATTGGTTTTGTGATGGCTTCGATCGAGGAAGGCGCTGCGTCCATCGCGACGTCACTGGGAGCGACCTGGAATGGAAAGATCATCCTCGATCCCTTACCGAATGCACGCGTGTCATTCCTGCTAGGCCTTGACAACAACAATGCCTGAATCGAACTCGTCGAGCCTCAATGGCCGGCGTATGGCGTGAGCCCTGACGGCCCCAAAGAATTCTACTGGAGTTTCTGGAGCGCTAGGAAAGCACTGCCTGCGTTCGTCGATTTTCTCTGAAATTTAACAGTCTCTCCCCTTGAAAAGACTCGCTTCCCCCGTTTTATACGTGGAGGAAATGCCGTCACCGCTTTTCCGAGACATGGAAGGAAATTGTGTGTTGAGGCTGTCGCAGCAATCGCCTTGTTTGACAATTGATTCGACGTTGATATGACTTAAACAAGATTCGGATACAACGCAGTGCACGTAGTGCAATGCAGACTTGGCGCGAGCGCAGCGAACGAAGTAGCCGAACTCGTTTGCTCTGTCCTCCGGCACTGTCATTGCTCTCTGTTCACGGAAGGGCTTCCTCCGGTTGGCTCTTCTGCGGTGTGGTCACTCAACTAGCAACTACAAGGAGAAGATATGAAATTCAAGTATGTACTAGCGCTGTTCGTCGCGCTTTTTGCGATCAGCAACGTTGCGAAGGCTCAGTCGGTGGTATTCCTAGGCGGTGGCTCTTCGGCTTTGTTCGTCGAGGCCGGCCAAGCTGCGGCCGCTTTCGAGGGTTCCGGGGCCTGCATTTGGACGTCGAACACAGTTTCGTCCGGTTCCGACATCGCCGCCAAGGATAACCGGCCTAGCGTCTACGGGCTCGCAGCGGACATCCAGCTTGGAAAAATCTGGGTTGTCTATGGTGCGGGTAGCGGATCTTGCACAAGCCCGTCGGGTTCCTACAACGTCTACGCGTTTATGTCGTTGGACTCGGTGCTCGGCGACCGTTGCTTCTTTGAAGTCGATACCTCGGACAACAACCCCGGGTGCATCCAAGTGATGACCCCAACCAGCGGGGAAGCGGCGTCTCAGGGAACCAACTACCTCGCCGCCGGAACCTGCCCTGGTACCTATTGCGACAGCGGCGTTTCTCTTCCATCGACGGTCTCAGGAGCTCTCAACGGCAAACACTGGAACTTTGCGGCCACAGACGTTCGTCCGGAAGACGCCAAGTTTGCCTCCTACCGTGTTTTGACCCAGTGCGGACAATTTGTGTATCGCCAGCCATTTGACCTGGGCCTGCGCATAACCTACGGCCTCGGGTATCAGACATCGAATGCCGGCATCGGCACAACCATTCAGGAGGATATTGGCGGCAGCAGTCAGTTCACGGTGCTCGACTTCAACATCTCAGGAAATGATCCGATCAACACCGGACATGCCGTCCCTCAATTCCAAGTGACAACCGTTGGCGCGCAGCCGATCATTGTCGCTGTCGGCCCGGCTGGTGGCGTTTGGGCCAACGTGTCCGACATCAATACCTTCACCTTGACACTCTTCTATCAGGGCGTACTTGGCCGGACCCAAGATATTCCGGGCGGCGCGAGTGGGGGAAGCGTGCAGCCAGTGACCACGCTGGTCCGCGAGCCGCTCTCAGGAACCTACAACACTTTCGAATTTAGTGTTCCCAACAGCTCGGAATTCCACGGTTCCCAGGACGACAGTAATTGCAGCGGCACTGCCGTCTTTTCCAATCCAATGCAATTGGCCTCGGCCAATGGCACCTTTATCGGGCCTTCCGGCGATGGCAGCTTTAGCAACGGCTACGCCTATCGCCGCCGCACGATCGGCACCAGCCACATGGTAGCGCAGATTCAGGCTGCCTCGTCCACCGATGCCCGCCTCGGCTACTTTTTCTGGAGTGCTGGCAACGCCAAGGCGTTCAACTCGACCAATGGCAAGTACCTGACCGTCAACGGCGTGGATCCACTGCTGAATAGCTATGACAGTAACCCCGTCTCTCCGGGCGTCCTCCCCACGGGCTCGAACCTCAGCGACGTAACCTTCAAGGGACTCCAAGCCGGTGATTACCCAGTCTGGTCCGCGCTCCGCTTCGTGACCTCCACGACACCGCCGGTGGGCCTCGCGAACGTTCTGAGCGGGTTGGCCACCATCAACCCGACCCAGCACGACTACATCGCTCCGAGCAACCTGCAGGTCTGGCACTCGCACTTCTACCTGCAGGCCGTTGGCTCGACCGTTGGTTCGAACGGCAATGTCCCGCTCGACGTGCCTACGGTCGGCGCCGGAACCCCGATCTGCACGGCTCCCGGCGCTCTTGCCGAATTCGGCGGTGACGCCGGCGGCGCGAACACCTATACCCAGGCCAACTACGACTTCTGCTCAGACTTCGCCAACATCACCGGTCTGATCAACAAGGCGAACTAACAACCAAAACCGAAGCACATGCGACGGTTTGATTCCGAACAAGGGCTGGTCGGGTCTACCCGCCAGCCCTTGTTCGTTTTTCTTGCTGGAACATTGCTGCAGAAGAAATGAAGGACCATTGCATCGCACAATCCTAGGAGACTCTATGTACGCTCGCAGCATTTCATTACTGATTTTGGCGATTCTTGCAGTATCTAGCGGATCATCCGCACAACAACCGAGTACAAAAGATACGAGCAGCGACAAGAAGGTCCAAGTCCCATCCCACAGCACGGCAGCTCCCACCGAGCCGAAGGAAAATTGGGCTGCATTTGACGACCTCAAGACGGGCTTGCATCCTATGACCGTGGATGTTGTACAGCACGCAGAAACAGCGGATTTTGTGCGCGAAATGGTTCGCGTGGAGTGGCGGTTGGGAGATCCCATCGATCTTTGGATCATGCGACCGAAGTCCGCAGGGAAGGTGCCGGTGGTCCTTTATTTGTATAGCTATATCGGCGAAAGCGATCGATTTCGCAACGACGGCTGGGGGAAGCGCGCGACGGCAGACGGATTTGCGGCTGTGGGATTTGTGTCGGCTTTTGCCAACGAACGGTTCAGGATGCGCCCCATGAAACAGTGGTTCATCAGCGAGTTGCCTGAGGCTATCGGAAGCACCGTGCATGACGTGCAGCTCATCTTGGACTATTTGGCGACGCGTGGAGACATGGACATGGACCGCGTCGGCATGTTCGGTATGGGCTCCGGAGCTACGATCGCGATTTTGGCGGCCCATGCCGATCCGAGAATCAAAACCCTCGATGTTCTTGACCCGTGGGGAGACTGGCCGGACTGGCTCGAGTCGAGTCCAGTTGTGCTCGATAGCGAGCGTGCACAATACACGAGCCAGCAATTCTTGAAATCCGCTCGGACGTTCGACCCCCTTGCTTACCTTCCAACGCTGAAAACTTCGAACCTGAGATTGCAACAAACCCTTAGCGATGTGACTACCCCGACCAAGGCCAAGGAGCGCCTTGCCGCTGCGGTCCCCACTCAAGACCAAGTCGTAAAGTATGAAAACGACGAGGCTCTGTTTAAAGCGTGGAAAACCAGCGGCCTATCCGGTTGGATTAAACAGCAGATGCGCTCCCAGAAGCCCGAGGCCGTGGCGATGAGCGGCCCGTGAGTCGAAGCTGGCGCGCAGGTGCGGCCGCATATCGGTCCTGGCGGCTAGCGGTCCTTGCGAGTGAAGAAATAGAAGTCGGCGTGAGAAGTCTCGTCGTCCGGTTGTTGGGGGTCAAACGGGAATCGATTCGGAACCAATCCGTCCGCGCGCCAATCCGGCGCGTTCCCATCGATCCAGTTCGTGAAATTGCGGTGCCGGACGTGGGGAGCGTTGGTCAAGGCATCATAGTTGCTCGAGTAGATGATGACATGACGCTCTGAGGCATCGAACAGCCTCCGCAGGTACCTGTCGAATACGGTGTTTTCCACCAGATGGTACACAACGTCTAAAGAAAGCGCTAAATCGAACTTGGCGATGTTCTGCGGAAGCTTATCGGCAAGGTAAAAGCGCTTCGTGGAGTCGTTCGCAAACAAACTGGTACAACGCTCGATCGAGCCACGGGCCACGTCCACACCAACGTATTCCGGATAGCGGGCCAGCTGCAATTGCGCGCCATCCCCGCAGCCGAACTCAATGACCGTGCGAATGGCTTTGGTGCGAACAAATTCGTTTAAGATCTCGGCTTTGAATTGCGCCAACCGACCGTAGGAGCCGGGTCCCGAGGTGCCACCTTGGCGGTACACGCTCTCCCAAAACGACGCGGATCCTGGAAAGCGCAGACCACGTACCCGAGCAACGATGGGGAGCCGCCCGAGTTTGCCCGCAGCCGGCCCAAGAACGGGGATGCTCTTTACAAAACTCTTCAGACTGGAACGCTCACCCGGTTCGCTGTTCATCATTCATCCGCTCGCGCCTCGATCGTGCCCGCTGCAAAACGACTGTTCGATTCAATATGGGGTCGAAGAGATGGATGGACTGACAATGGGATGTTAAAAATTGGTGTTTGAGGACGCTGAGGAGTTTGGCGTTTGCCAGAAATATCCTTCGTCCCAGTCCTTGGCTGTGGAATCCCGCACAATTGTAAAGACCCCGTTACCTGAAATTGTTCGCTCATTTATAGATGCGCTCTAGAATCCGCTCGAACGGCCACGCAAACGAACGCGGCTATCCAGTGATTCCTCCTTTGGGAATAGCACCCGGCCTGGGGCAGGGAGACCGTGTGCCCGAACCAGCGGGGAGGCGGTTTTTGGAAAGGGGTCTGAGGCAATCATGAACCAGCTGCATCACAGTGGCAGAGCGTGGGGCTCGTTTGCGCAAAGCGATCTCCTGGGAGGAGCTGTCGCGGCCCGTTCACGGATCACCAGGCAAAACCTCCCGACCCTTTCCCGCATGGTACTGCCGCTTGGGCTTCTCCTCGTTGCTTTCTGGGGAATGACAGGATGTGGGTCCGGCTCGTCCGGCTCGGCCAACAGCGGGTCGCAGACGCCCATCATCTCTCTGGTCATGAACCAATCGCCGCCTGCCTCGTTGCTTACAGGTGGCAGCGCCACTGTTTCCGCCACAGTGAGTAACGATCTGGCTAACGCCGGTGTGGATTGGGTCGCAGCATGCAACGGTGGTCTCCAGTGCGGATCCTTTTCGCCGCCGCACACGCCGAGTGGAGGCACAACGACATTCACCGCTCCTTTGGCCGTTCCTGCCATGGGCACTGTGACCATCAGCGCCTTGTCGAGCACCGATCACAGCAAATACGCGTCGGCCAGTGTCACCGTTCTGTCCACGGTCACCGGTATAACCATCACGCAGGCTCCGCCTGCTAGCGCTCCCGCCTCTGGTCTCGTTACGGTAGCCGCCACCGTCGCCGGCGATCCTGCCAACTTGGGCGTCGATTGGACAGTAAACTGTGGCGGCGTCAACTGTACTCCACCTGGATTCCATTCAGCCTCGGGTGTGGCCACGACCTTTATGGTGCCCAGTCCAGCGATGATTCCTACGATCGTTGGTTCGACGGTCACTCTAACGGCCTATGCGACCGCTGACCACAGCTTTAGTGCCATGGCCAGTTTTACGGTGACCGCTGCCATTTCTGTAACCATTACCGAGGCACCTCCGACCTCGCTCTCGCCCAGCGCCACCGCGACGATAACAGCGGTAGTTGCTAACGACAATACGAACTCCGGTGTGACTTGGGTGGTGAGTTGTTCAAACTTCACCTGCGGTACGATTTCTCCTGCTCACACAGCTAGCGGAGCCTCGGCGATCTTCACCGCTCCTTCCACAGTTCCAACCCCCAACCCGATCGTCACGATCACAGCGTATGCCACGGCGGCGGGAACGAATGTCTTCGCGACGGCTAACGTTACGATCGTCGCGCCGATTTCGGTCACCCTTAGCACTGGGGTGCCAGGGGGCGCCATCGAGATCAGTAGCACCGCATCCCTGGTGGCCACCGTCGGCAACGACCCTGCCAATGCTGGCGTGGACTGGTCCGTCACGTGCGCCAATCCGGGTGCTTGCGGCTCTTTCTCTCCCACCCATACTGCCAGCGGGGCCACCACCACATATACTGCCCCAGCGGCCCCGCCAATCGGTGGCACCGTCACGATTACCGCGGCTTCCACCGCGCAACCGAACCAAACTGCCATGCAGACGGTGACCGTCACCATCGGAAAGCCGCCCTTACAATTGTTGCTGGGACAGTCGGTGCTGTTGTTGAGTGCCACGAATTCGCAAAACGGTCCCTATACGCTCGGGGGAATCCTTACTGCCGATGGGGCCGGAAACATCACGGTCGGCCACGTGGACTTGGTGGATGGGAGGGGAAACGCCTCGCAGTTCACCCCACTGCTCCCCAGTACCTATTCGATTGGGCTCGACGGCCGCGGTCAGATAACGTTGCTGATCAATACGGCACCTCTCAATACCGGTTTCGGCGTGAATAACTCGGGAGAGATCGATCTGAGTCTTGTTTTTGTGAGTCCCACCCATGCTTTACTCAGTGAGACGGATAGCTTTGGAACCGCAACAGGGACACTTGACCTGCAAAACGCCGCCGATTTCGCCGCGTTCCAGCAAGGTGCGTGGACGAATGGAATCTATGCACTGAAGCTGTCCGGCGTCGAGACCGCACCTCCCCATCCGAACTTTTTCCTAGCGAGCGCTCTCTCGCTCGACTTCTCGGCAAGTTCGTACTCCTATACCGCAGACCAGTCTGACAATGGACGGATTACAAGCGTGCCCTTCGCCACCGCCCCGTCGAACGTCAATTCCTCGAGGCTCGGATATTACGTGTCTTTCAATTCTCTGAATCTGGGCTTGCCGACACAATTCAATCTCGATGCTTGGTTTATCGATGCGACCCATTTTGTGGTCACGGACGTAAGGGATGCTTCCGCTGGCAGCCCCCCGGTGATTGTCTCTGGCTATATGACCATGCAGCCCTCTTCGCCCTCCATTTCCGGCACGTATGCGTTTACCGAAGCGGGTGCGACCACCGCGGCTCAGCCGCAGGTGGCGGGAGGAATCTTCACCTGCGGCTCGACCGGGACACTGGATGTTGTTCCGCTCGCCGGCACGGGACTGAACGATCAGACCATCAACGCAACCTGCTCGGCCCCGGCGAACGGGCGAGGCTTGATCGGAATCTCCGGAGCAACCACTGCTGGTATCAGCCAATTTGCGGCATACCCGACCTCCGACCAAGGGCTTTATTTAATTGAACTCGATGGCGGCAACGCTGGAACTTCGGGTCCTTCCGGCGCCGGTGTGGCGCTGCTACAGACCTTGGGCCCCGCCTTCCCGGCCGGTGCCTATGGATCGAATTTTACGGCCAGCACTGCTCTCGGTTCCGAGGTATTCGCGGCGCAGATTGCTTCCGATGGTGTGTCCGCCCTTTCAGGGACAGGAGACGTGGCTTCGTTTGATACCACTGCCGCACCGCCGGTTGGCACACCATCTTCGGGTGCAACTTTGACCGGATCATACGGGGCGTCAAGCGGTGGACGGGTCCCAGTGACGCTCACCATCACCCCTGCAACCGGGCAGCCGGCGCCGCAAATCACGACCCTCGATTCACTCTGTTACATCGTAGATGGCAACTCCTGCCTGCTGCTCGGGTCGGACCCAACCGCGCCTGGCACAGGAGTCTTGCAATTGCAGAACACAGGGACCTAGAGATTCGAAAAGGGAAGGTCATTTGTGAGAACAGAGCCCAGCGAATTCGTCGGGGCGCCTGAGGAGATCCTATGCACGCCTATCGTTTTTTGCGCGGATTCGTTCTGGTAGCACTCTTGACTCTTTTCGGGCGTCTTGCGCCCCTGTGTTTGGCTCAGGAGAATTCCATTCCTGTACCGGAACCACCCGTACAGGCAGCGGATTGTCCAGCATTCTCCAAGTTCCCACAATTGCCGATGAGCGTTGTCGTCGGCTGCGACAAGATTGATTCCTCCGAAGTTGCTCTACCTCTCAGACCGGATGCGGAGGGACGCAGTCGGGAGAAAAGAGTACGTGGCCCCTTCGACTCTCGCGAATACCACCTACCGCAAGTGTTTTCACAAGAACAAGCCTTCGACAGCCTGATACAGTTGGCCGGCACAGCCGGGTACTTTGTTAAGTATTCAGCGCGGCCCGCGACAATCACGGGACGCAGAGGTGAGCAATGGGTTCTGATTAACGTGAGCAGCGAGTCTTATGACGTCGCTGTCGTCCAAGACACCCAGGAATCCTGCACACCGATCAACAACGCCGAAGAGATCTCCCGCCGGATGCAGGCTGGGAATCGTGCAGCCATATACGGAATCCAGTTCACGTCCAAGAATCAGATCCAAGGAGCCAGCTCCGGAATTGTCGAAGCATGGCTCAAGAATAAGACCAATCAAGACGCCAGCTCCGAAATTCTCGAAGCACTGCTCAAGTACATCAACCAGAACCCTACTGAGTACTTCATCGTGGAGTGCCATAAGTTCAGCACCAAGGGAACTGAGGATGACGACCTCGAGATCACTCGGGAGCGCGCCAAAGCCGTTGTGGACTGGCTTACAACACAAGGCGTCCCCGCCGAACATCTTCAAGCTAAACCGTTCGGCAGAATGCGGCCGGTTACAGACAATGAAGAGCAGACGGAGATCCAGTGCAACGAAAGGGTTGAACTCGTCAAGGTTATAAAGTGAAGTGGAAACGCGCCTGAATCGCAAGCGCGATTAGACGCGCAGAAAATTTCAAGGGCCCTCGGCGTGACGTTCACCAAATTCATCGAATTCTCATTCAATTCTGATTGTTAATTCACCGCTGATTCATCACGGCAATCGATTCAAGCTGTTATGTTTGCGATCTAGTCGTATCGAAATCGCTAGCACCATGGAGGGCGAGGTATGACCTTTTTCCCCAGCCTGCGGACTGCGTTCAGTGAAGTCACTCTCGAAACCCAAGTTTCCAAACCCACCAAGCGCGATCGAATCGTCCGGGCATCCGCCTGCTGCCCGGCTGTTGCCGTCCTGTTTCTCGTGCTCCTTCCAGCTGCTCTGGCCGGCAATCCCACAGCCACTGCGGCAGCAAGCCCGTTGACTCCTACCAGAACTTTGCTCCAAGCACCCCCGCCAACGCTGGTTTCCATTACTGTTGCTCCGGCAAACCAAACGCTGATTTTGGGTGGAAACACACAGCAATACACCGCTACGGCGAACTACTCCGATGGCAGCACCAGCGACGTAACGAGTTCTGCTACGTGGGCTTCTTCAAACCCCGGCGTTGCCACGATCACCGCAACAGGGCTCGCGTCTACGATCGGGTCGGGCTACACGTCGATCACGGCTAGCTACAATGGCGTCACAAGCCTGCCCGTGACTCTCGGCGTCGAAACTCCCGGCGGCTATGTCATGTTCCTGGGCGGCGGTTCGTCCGCGATGTTCCTGGAATTGGGACAGGCGGCACAGTCCTCGCCAGTGACGAACACGCCTTGCGTGTGGACCCACTCCAGCCTGTTTAACGATGCCGGGGCGACGGATAGTCGGACGGCATCAGGGGTATCATTCCCTGCAACTCTACCGGTGGATGATTATGGCGATATCTGGATTACTTGGAGTCCCGGCCAAGGTGGGACCTGCGCGGCGCCCGCCGGAAACTTCCCGATTTACGCCTACACCTCCTTGGATTCAGTCTTGGGTGACCGGTGCTACTTTGAGATCGACAACTTGCAGGGTGTCCCCGGCTGCAAACAGCTCTTGGCGTCGACGGCGGGTACGACGGGTAGCAACTTGCTCTGCAATAATGCCGATCCCTGTCCTTTCGGGCCTGATACACCGCTACCACAGGCAATCATCACCGCGCTCCAGGGACAGCATTGGTTTGCCGCCGGGACGGACATTCTCCCGGAAGACGCCAAATTCTCATTGATGCGCATGTTTACTCCCTGCGGCCAGACGATTTGGCGCCAGCCGTTTGACCAAGGCCTGCGGCAAACTTACGGTCTCGGGTATCAGGGTACGATTGCCACGGTCGGCATGCCCGTACTCAGCGGTTTCAGAGTCTTCTCCTACAATACGCTGGACTTCAACTTCACGGGGAATGACCCGATCGTTACCAGCTTTCCGGTTCCCCAGTACAGCCTTACAACGCTGGGGGCCAAGCCCATCCTGGTTGCGGTGAGCCCGGCTGGCGGCACGGGCATCGGCGCAGCCACGGACATTACCTCGTTCACCTTAGCGCTGTTCGAGGAGGGCATCCTCGGACGGAGCACGGATCTCATCGGGCCAACCGTGACAGCCCCCATCACGACGCTCATCAATGAGCCATTTTCCGGCCCCTACAACGTCATGGAGTACAGCGTACCGAACAGTTCGCAATTCCACACGTCGCAGGACGACAATAATTGCACGGGCGATGGCGGGGTCTATGCCAACGCCATGAACCTGCAGTCGACCAATGGCCAAATCCCTGCGTTCCGCGTGCGCGTCTTGGGAACCAATGAAATGATCGGCCAGATTCAGGCAGGGACGCCTAGTAACCAGCGCCTCGGCTACTTCTACTGGAGCGCCGCCAACGCCAGCACATTCACGACAGCGAATGGCAAATATTTGACGGTGAACGGCGTCGACCCTCTGCTGAACAACTACACAGACGGGGTACTACCGGGCGTCGATTCCGCCCACCCATTGTCCAACGTCACATTCAACTGGGTGAACGTCGGCGACTATCCCATCTGGTCAGTGCTTCGCATCATCAGCCAGGTACCGACCCCTATCGGCGTCACGAATCTGGTCACGGCGGCGCAAGCGCTGAATGTTAGTCAGCACAACTTCATCGACACCCCCAGCCTCCAAGTATGGCATTCGCACTATTACCTCCCGGTTACCGGCCAGGGCGTGGCCGCTCTCGGCAACACCATCAATACACCGGGGGACCTCTGCCCCATCCCGGGGGCGCTGGCCGAGTACGGCGGCGACTTAGGCGGCGCGAATACTCTGAAGCAGGTGAACATCGACTTCTGCTCAGACTTCGGCAACATCGACGGGCTGATCAACAAGGCCAACTGAGAACTCGGGTAGGTCTGACGGCGAAAACAGCAGAGGGTGGATCAAAAAGCCGCCCTCTCTGCACCTAATCGGCAATTCCTGCTGCCGATGGCCCAAGCCAATCTTGCCGTCGGTGAACGCATCGCGGATGGCCCTGGAGACGGATCATCGCGAGTCCGTGAGTCGTTCTGGATCTTTCACGCAACCTTCGAATCACGGTAACATTTGCGTCCGTCTCCATAGATTAATCTGCGGTTCTAGCTTCTCATCGATGGGGGATGGCCTTGTCACTACTGGTTAAGATAATTGTCGGAGTTCTCTTGGCCGAAGCTGCCGCTTGGCCTCTGGTCGGGTCCAAGACGGCCGAGGTCGCGGAACTCAAAGCCACCATCCATGAGTGGAACGTGCCCACAAAGGACGCTAAGCCTTACGCAACAGTGGCTACGCCCGATGGCTCGCTCTGGTTCACCGAAGAAATGGCCAATAAAATCGGCTGCCTGAATCCCAAGACCGGCGAATTCAAAGAATACCCTCTCCTTGAGGATAAAAGCGCCAGTCCCCATGGCATCGCTGCCGACCACGATGGCAGTATCTGGTACACAGCGAGTTCTGGAGGATTCATCGGTAAGCTCGAACCCAGGACAGGCAAAGTCACAATCTTCAAAATGCCTGATCCCAAGGCTAAAGACCCGGACAGCTTGGCCATCGATTCGAAAGGCACCCTGTGGTTTACCCTGCCAACCTCTAACATGGTTGGCAAGCTTGACCCAGCTTCAAGTAAGATCAGCCTGAAAGCAGTTCCAACGGAAAACGCCCGGACCACTGGCATTCTGGCCCTCCGACCAGACCTTATTGCCTTTAGCGAAGCTGGGCTCAGCAAAGTCGGTTTTGTTGTCCCGGACACCTTTGCCATCCGGGAGTTTCCTCTTCCCCCGGGCTCACGTCCCCGGCGCCTGGCGATCGCAGCGGATGAGAACTCACTCTATTTCACGGACTTCGTCAGCGGGAATCTCGGCAAGCTCGATATTTCCATCGGGGCGTTGGTTCTGTTTCCCTCCCCCAGCGGACCTGACTCCAACCCTTACGGTCTTACGATTACGCCCGACGGCATGCTGTGGTACACCGAGACGGGCACCCAGCCCAACAACATCATTCGCTTCGATCCTCGACTCTCCACCTTCGCGCGCACGACGATTCCGTTCGCCACTGGGGCTGTTCACGATTTGACGGCTACTCCCGACAGCCGGGTCTATTTCATCAGCAGCGGTGTCAACAAAATTGGCGCCGTGGAGGCTTCCAAGTAGATTCGATCGGCGACCGGGATTTTAAGGTGCGCGGACCGGGGGCCCCAATCTCATCGAGAACTGTCAGGCCCTGATCGCAAAGGTCCAGCTTTGCCTCGGCGATAAGCGTTCACACCGTTTTCATCGAACCGCAAACAGAGGTAAATTTGAAGTCCCTACCGTTCACCCTTCCATTGTTCCGTGAACGGATGACCATAGCGCCGAGTTCTAGACCCTCTAGCGCCGGAAAAGCACGCGAAATGCAGAAACCGTCCGCCAGCAAGCCGCCCCTCACCGTCGAGGAACGAGCGATCGTTGTCCAGTTCATCGACGCGGCGGCCGAAAATCCCCATCTCAGATTCGAGCAAGTCCTTGCGAAGGTCTTGGGGCACCGCTGCCCTGACACTCCAACCGGCCAACGGTTGCGCCGCGAGTGCAAGGCCGTCATTAACCGAGAGCGAGTTTAATAGGTAGCGAGCGAACCTACATGGCGTGTTTCCGGCCGGGCTCGGTGAATCACGTTCGGAAGGGAAGGCAGGCATCGGCGGAATTTGATAATGCGCTCGCCACGCCGGTGCTCCGACGCAGCTCGACTCTTTTCACCAACTCTCGTAGCTCCTGATCCTGCTCGTTGATCGAAATCCATAACCTAAATGCTCGGGCGCATTTCGAGCACACCATCATGGACACCAGCTGAGTTCTGGTTCAGCGCTCCGTCAGCATGCCAACCTTGCGAAAAACTGGATACCCAGCTGAGTAGAGTCACCGTTGTCTTCTTACAGCTACAATAATCAGCTGGAAGACAGGCAGTTTCCTGCGAGATTGGTCGTATCGACTCTAGTAAAGGAACGATCTCTGCCGAGCTCAAATGTCCCGCACCTCGATCAACCAGCTGCCTGCGATATCCATCGCGGAGACCCTCACCTCCGAAAAGGGGATCGTCGATCTCTGGTGCTACTTCTATGAGGATATCGACGTGGAACTGCTCGCCGCTTACGAGGCCCTTTTGACTGCTGACGAGCGCGATAGGCACAAGAGCTTCTACTTTGAGCGTGAGCGTCGCCTCTTCTTAGCCACTCGGGCATTGGTCCGCACGGTTTTATCCAATTACTCGGCGGTTTCGCCGGCTGACTGGCGTTTTGCTCGAAATGAGCACGGCAAGCCACTCATTACGGCTCCGATCGTCGCGCCTGCCATTTATTTCAATCTGGCGAACACCCCAGGGCTCGTAGTGTGCGCCGTAAGCGTTGCCCAAGAGCCGGTCGGCGTCGACGCCGAGCGGATTGATCGCGAGGTTGAGGCCGCTGAGCTTGCGAATCGCTATTTTTCTTTGTCCGAGGCCAGCAGGCTTCGGGCGCTGCCTACTCCTGAGCAGCCAGAGCTCTTCTTCGCCTACTGGACGCTCAAGGAAAGCTATATCAAAGCGCGAGGTCTTGGTCTGACATTGCCCCTCGGTCAGTTCTCGTTCCGCATGGACGACGAAATCGGCGTCGAATTTGACGCGGGTTTTGCCGACGATGCTTCGTCGTGGCGTTTCGCCCTCCTCGATGCGCCACCGCACCACATGATCGCCATCAGTGTGAAAACCGGCGGCGCCGCTTTGTCGTTGCGCGCGACGCGCGTCATACCACTTCAGCGAAAGGGGGATCTAACCTAGGTTTCGTGGTCCCACGATCCAATTCGGGTCGAGGGGAAACGGATGGATTGAGTTGCCCTAAACTACGCTCCCGCAGCGGGAAGGCCAGGATCGAAACCGATCCTCAGCGCAGTCAAGCCGCGCAGCCCGGCATTAGCCCGCCATTCGAGCGCGTCGTCAAGCAAGGTAGGCCTGGAAAGTCTGCGCAGGAGTGAATTGAAGGCGATTTGGCCCTCCATCCGTGCTAAGGGCGCGCCGAAGCAGAAATGCGCCGCCCAGCCAAACGCCAGATGCCGGTTGTCGGGCCGCAGTAGGTTCAGACGGTCTGGATCGGGGAACCGACTTGGATCGCGGTTCGCGGCAGCTAGAACCGCCACCACCCTTGATCCCTTTTGGATGGTCTTTCCGCCCAGCGGCAGATCAGCGGGCGCAATTCGCGCCGTGTGTTGAACGGGCGACTCGAAACGAAGCAGTTCCTCAATTGCGGAGCCGATAATCTCGGGATGAGCGCGCAGCTGTTGGAGAGACTCAGGGTTGCGTAGCAACGTTAGAAATCCACCGGCGATCAGGTTGGTCGTCGTCTCATGACCTCCGATTAAGGTGATGATTGTGTTGGCAATCACCTCTTCATCCGAGAGCCGCTGGCCGTCAACCTCCGCCGTCATGAGCGAGTGAATGAGGCCGCCGGTTGGGCACCTGCGCTGCTCCTCAATCCTCTCGGCAACGTAGCTTTTCAGGTCTTGGAGGCTCTGTACGATTTGGGCGACACGATCAGGATGATGCTGGAAATTCCCGAACATTTCCGCCAGATCGATCACCCAGGCATGGAGTTGTTCATGATCTTCGATGGGCACACCCAGCAGCTTCGCCGTAACGATTGCTGGCAACGGGTTCGAGAAATCAGCGATCATGTCCATGCGTCCAGAAGAAATGACCTTGTCAATCAGTTCGTCGGCTATGGACTCGATCACCCCGCGCAGTTCCTCGACCCTGCGCGGTGTGAATGCGGCCGCACAGATGCCGCGCAGACGCGAGTGCATGGCTCCATCCATAAACATCATCTGCTGCAGCATGATTTCGGCAAACGGCTTCATGAACGAAAGTCCCAGCCGATCCAGGTAGTCCGGTGCGGGAGTGCGATCGGCCGAATAGTTCATCAGTACCGTAATCACGTCCGGGTAGCTGGTCACCACCCAAGCGTGCATGTAGGGATCCCAGTGCACCGGATCGTGCTCGCGCAAGGCGTGATACAGCGCATGGGGGTTAGCTAATACATCCGGATTGAGCATCCGGAGGAGACTTAGCCTCTCGCTGTTCTCCTGGGCAGTCGACTTTGCGCCGGGAAGCTCGATCGCCGCATGCTCGGTCAAACGCGATTGGGCTTCTTCCTCACTCATAGAATCCACAGTGTCAACGTGGGGTCGCCTTGATCCTGGTCAGGCACATGCTCTCGTCAGGATCCGGGCTCGCACCGGAGCCGTTGACCCAGGAACGTCGACAGAGAAAGATAGATGTCTGTCGTGGGTTGCGGACGGGAGATGGGAGAGAATGACGTCCGCGACGCTCCGCAAGATTTTTTCCCTTTGAAAATCACGGTGATGCGCGTCCACATACCGTGTATAGAGGTTATCGGGAACGACTTTCTGCCATCCCGGCAGGAAGTTCACATGAGGAGGGCGCTCCGAGGCCAGAATCAGGAGTACCTTCCCTTCATACTTCTCTGGTTGATACGCCAGGGCCGCAGCTTGAAGCACTGGATTTTCGGCGGACTTTGTTTCGTCGGTAGGGGTGAAACGCTCACGGAGGTAGAGGAAGCTGGTCCGCAGGCCAATCCGAGTTGCTCTCTTCAGGAGGTAGCGCACGTAGTTCACCTTGCTTGTCAGCGAGTCGCAGGACTCGATGTAGGAAGGGTTCGGCGCGTCCACAATTGCCACCAGCGACACCTCGTGGCCAGCGGTCCGCAGTTGGGACGCGATTTCGTAGGCGAGTAGTCCACCAAGACAAAAACCGCCGATGGTGTATGGGCCCTCGGATTGTACCGCCTGGATCTTACGGAGCAGGCACCCCGCAAAGTTCTCGAGAGTGGGCGTGTCGCCCAGAAATGAGTAGTCCTCTGGGGTAAGCAGGACAGAAAGGAACGGTTGATCGTTCCCGATGACCTTGGCCAAGCCTACGCTTAGATTGTTGTGGATCCAGAAGAAGTTGTGGCGAGTTCGACCAGGTTGGGTGGGACTCCCAGCCAGGCCCTCTGCCCCGAGCATCGTTTCGACCAGTAGAGCCAGTTGTCGAACCGTGGGGGCTTCAAAGAGCTGACGCAATGCCAGATCCACACCGAAGGTCTTGCGCAGGTACATCACCAGCTGCATCCCCAATAAGGAGTGTCCTCCCGCCAAAAAGAAGTTGTCTTCGGCCGCTACTCCATCGGTTTTGAGAATCTCCTGCACCATGGTCAGCAGCTTTTCTTCGACCGATCGAGCGGGAGTCTTGGCAGCCCTTCCTTCAAGCAGGTTCGCATCCGTTGGCCGCGCAAGCATCTTCAGATCAAGTTTCCCATTGGGCGATACGGGGAGCGCATGTAATCGCACAAAGGCAGCTGGGATCATGTAGTCCGGCAAGCTGTGCAGCAGATGCTTCCGGAGTTCGTGCGCCGTGGGAACAGGAGCATTCCTTTTCGGGAGAACGTGCGCGACGATTTGGTTCTCTCCTCCCTGGGAGGTGCTGGTGATCGCTGTGGCAAAATCGATGCTCGGATGGCGAGCGAGCACGCTACCAATCTCATCGAGTTCGACTCGTTGTCCGCGGATCTTGGTCTGCCGGTCGAATCGTCCGCGAAATTCGATCTCCCCGTCGGGCCGTCGGACACCCCGATCGCCCGTGCGGTACATGCGGGCATCCGGCGTCCCTGCAAAAGGATCAGGCAGGAAGCCTCGCCCGGTACAATCCGCGAGATTGCGATACCCGCGCCCGACACCACCGCCGCCGATGTAAATCTCGCCAGGGCTACCATCGGGAACCGGTTCACCGTGCTCGCCGAGCAGATAGACGCTTGCGCCGGCTATCGGTCGACCGATGGGTGGTGCCTCGTCTGACCCAGGATCGAGTACGGCGGATGTGGCAACGACAGTGCATTCGGTGGGTCCATAGTTGTTGACGACATCGAACGGCAGCTGGACGGCTGGAGCGCGGTGCAGCACGTCTCCACCGGTGAGCAGAAGGCGAAGTGCTGTCGTGGCTGGCCATTGCGTCGCGATCATGGGCGCGGCGTAGACGGTCGGGACGAAGGCGATCGTCACACGCTCGCGAATCATCCACTGGCGCAACAACTCCGGCGATGAGCGCACGGCGTCATCCACGAGGCACACGGTCGCCCCTGCAGCAAGATGTGGCCAAATTTCCCAGACAGCCGCGTCAAACCCAAGACCTGCAAGATGACTCGCGCGATCTCGCTCGGTGACCCCAAAAGCATCGATGTGCCACCGAACTAAGTGGCAGAGATTTGCATGTGTGATCTCGACCCCTTTGGGGACCCCCGTGGACCCCGAGGTGTAGATCACATAGGCAAGGTTCTCCGCCTCGACCGTCCTCGGCGCCACACCAGGAGCGGCAGCAATCGCGGCTGCGTCACGGGAGGGGTCGATTCCGCGCGCTTTGACTTGCAGGCGATCGAGAAGCTTGGCTCGGGCCACGAGAACAGTTGCGCCCGAGTCTCTTACGGCAAAGCGCAAACGCGAATCGGGCCAAGCGGAGTCCAAGGGCACGTATGCGGCACCAGCGCGCATAATGCCGAGAGCGGCGACGATCCAGTCGAACGACCGTTCCATGCATATGGCCACCGTGCCGCCCGTTCCCACGCCACACTGCGCCAGATATCCAGCAAACCTATCTGCCCTGTTATCAACCTCTTCGTAGCTCAACTGTCGATCGGCATAGCTCAGGGCAATGGAATGCGGGTAGTGGGCCCGCCGATCTGAGATCTGTTCAGCAACAGGCTGAATATTCGCCGTCAAAGTTGGCATCGAGATGGCCTCGCTTCGCGGGCTTTTAGGGCCGGGGCGGCATGGGACTTCTGGCATTTCAGGCGAGCGCATGGCGGGGATTACCTTCTCGCTAGTATCCCCACGCACTCAATCTACGTCGCCCTTGCCCGGCTTGGGCTGGTGCACGCTTCCTACCACAGACATTATATATCGTCAGGCGCGTTATAAGGAACCCCCCGGAAGGATCCCCAGCGAGACGGATCACAGATCACGAGACGCTGAAGGCACGCGCTTGACCAGTTCCACTACTTGCCTTGAGGCACATAACATCGCTGGGGAACGTCTAGAGCCCAAGGCCTTGGGCCGAAACAAGCCGGTCACGGAAAATGATACTCCCTTGGGGGGCAAAAGTAACCAGGGAATGAACTCGCGAAGAGTGCCTCGTGAATATCTCCGTCTGTAGGGCACCTCTTGGCCACATAAGGTCGGAGACAGGCAGCCGGCGGCAGCCGCAATCGGTGTTGCGCTACTCGTTTGCAGAGTTCAGATATCGGGACGCTCGAACAAAGCGAAGTCTCAGAAGTGGGAGGCCTATATGGTCGCTACGAACGAGTCACGGATTAGACCAGCCGTGCTCCCCTGTTCGCGACTAAGGAATATGCGCAGCCTGTTCCATCCATGTGAACAAATCGCCGAAGCGCTGGCGCCACCAGCTTCTTCCCGGTAGATGCCCGGCGTCCCGCGCACGCACCTGAATAGCGGCCTCCCCCGATACCATGGGAATCGAATGCTGCGACGAATCGTGTGCGTTTACCTGCAGGATTTGCAAAGAGGCCGCGCCTGGTCGAACGGCGCGAACGGCGATTTGTAGCAGGGTTCCCGAGCCGTTGGCGCCCGGAGTGTTCGGCTGGCGAGTGGCGGAGACGATCGCCTGTCCGGTTTGATCGTCGATTCGCCTCACAAGGGCGATGGGCTGTGACCTGTCGGAAAGGAATCCACCGTCACGAATCTCCTGCACCTGAATCAGGGCTGGGTTGTAATGAATCAACAGCGGAATGGAATAGAGATCGCTGGCATTCAAGACAGAGAGCCTTATGGTCTGCATGTCCCCCACCTGCATGGTGGTGGTGGCAGGCTCGAAATGAAGCTGGGCGACAACACCCGGCTGGCGGGTCGTCCCTTCGACGGGCGAATTCGGGTGAACTCTCTGCACGAGGGGCGCTAGGGAGGATGGGGGCGCAACAGCCGCAGCGGCCACGGGCGTTTCGCGCTCACGGTAGACGCGAGCCTTGGTATCCGTTCCGGCCGCAATGGTCTCTAGATTCGCACGCTCAATCGATGGGAACCGAATCACCTGCGGCGTCAAGACGATCAGTAGTTCATTGTCCTGAATCTCGGTACTGTTGTCTGCAAGGATGTCCTTCAGCCCCAGAGTCTGGGACAGGCCCGGGATCCCATTGAGGTTCGTGGTTTCCGTGCGCTCAATCAGCCCGCCGAGCATGCCCACCTCTCCATTCTTCAGGCGAACATCGTGATGGATGCTCACCGAGCTGAGGATCGGCTGAGTGATGCCGCCGACGTTCTCGCTGCCATCGACCGCCGAAATTTCGACACTCAGCTTCATGCTGACATCACCGTCAGGATGCACATGCGGAATGACAGTCATATTCACGCCCACGTCCTCGTAGGTAAACTGCGTATTGACGAGCGAGCCGGTGCTAACGCCCACGCCGCCGAGTGGGAAGCTGCTCGTGGCGATGGGAACCTTCTGTCCGATTTTCAGTTCCGCCGTTTCTCCATCAACCACCCTCACTTCGGGGTCCTGGATGATCTTCGTCTTGTTGTCGGTCAACACCGCGTTCGCCGTCGCGCCAGGAAGCGTGAGGCTGTAATCGGCCACAGACAGATTCTTCAGATTGTTCAGGGTCAGCGTCGGCATGCTGGTGGTGCCAGTCGTGGCTGAGCCCGAGCTGGAAGAAGTAGAGCAATTGCCGCTTGACGGCTGAAGCGAACACGGCGGACTAAAACTCGCCGTGGCGTTTTGGCCCGGGAGGATACCCAGATCGCGCAAACGATCACGGTTGGCCGTTAGCACCTGCACCTGGATCAAGACTTCGGGTTTGGCCCTATCGCAATCGCGAATAATCTTGGAAGCGAGCGCGAGCTTATCGGGCGTGTCACGAATGACGATGGCGTTCTGGGCGCTCACCTGTTGTATGCGGCGCAAGTCGAGGAGCTCACGCAAGCCGGTAACGATTTCGGTCAGATCCTGAGCCGCCATGGTATTGGACAAATAAAATATCTTAACTTCCTGGTCCTCCAGATCACGTCTTTCCGCCTCGGGAGCCACCACAATCACGTTGCTGGTCACTGGTTTCCAGAAATTCCCGGTGACCAGCGATACGGCGTCGAGCGCCTGCTCCAGAGTGACATTGGGAAGATCGATTGAAACGCGGTGCGGCGTCACATGGGGGTCGAAGATAACGCTGAGTCCCGCGAGCTCGGCAATGGTCTCGTAAATGACGCGAGTATCGTTGGTCATCTTCAGATTAACAGGATCGCGCGACAGGGGCTTCAGCTCAGGAGCCGCCGCCAGCGGATTGGAATCTTCCCTAAACCCATAATTTGCGTTCGAGGAAGGTTGCGGCGCATTCTTGGCGGCGATCATCTGCAAGACCTTCTCAGTGCCTTGATCGGCTGCGGAATTGGAAGCGTCGACCGTCTGCGCTCTTTGAAAATCGGCCAACGCTTGCTCTAGATCGCCCTTATCGAGGGCCTTCTGCCCCTGTTCGACGTAAAACTGAGCAGTCTCCATGCGCAGGTGCAGTGCGCGCAGTTTGTATTCAGCGTTTGTTGGCTGATCGCGCAGCGCGCGGTCGTAATGAACGAGAGCGGCATCGTAATCCTGCAGGGCTTCAGCCTTTCGCCCTGCGTCGAACTCCTGACTGTTCTTAGGGCAGCCGGCGAGAAAAAATGCAGCCAGGAAGAGGAATCCGCACGATATGCGCCCCAAGAAGCAAGCCTCCGTAAGAATGTTCCGGGTTCTTCGATGAGCCTAGCATTCGAGAAAGGAAGCACGATTACGACGGTCGTTACGGAATGTTACCCGCAGGTGAAATTACCCGAATGCTGCCAAGTCCTATCCGAGGCGCCACGATCGGGTCTGGCCCGACTCCCTTTACCCGCGAGCCCATTCGCTGAAACCCATGCGAGTTCGCTTGAGAAAGTACTCGGAAGAATTCACGGGCAAGGGTTGGCGCAGGATTCGGCCGATGGGACGATCACCCAGCCCGCCAGGCTCACTTCCTACAGCGATTTCAAGATTTTCGAGGTTGAGTTCTACCCAGCAGATGCAGGCCCCGGAGGCATGCTACTGTCTGTTTTATGAACACCAGCGATCTTCACACGAGATGCTCGCGCGGAAATCATGGATCATGATGTTCTAAACGGAGCCTCCGATTGCGTCGCGCGAGAGGATGATTCAGGGCCTTTTCTCGCCGAGGTGACGATAAAAGTCAGGAACGTGACTTAATTCGAGAGTATAGTGCCCGGCATCGGTAACGGGAGGCACCCCATGCCCGTGGACGACAATATTGCCCTGCTGAGGCGCTGGTTTAAGGAAGTCTGGAACGAGGGACGCCTTCAAACTATCTACGACCTGCTGGATGCGAACTTCATCGGTACGGGCCAAGATCAGCCGGGCGTCGTGATTCACGGCCCCGCTGACTTCGTCACACTTTTCAATCGACTTCGCGGTGCGTTTCCAGACATCCAGATTACTGTCGAGGACGCGTTCGGTGCTGACGACAAAGTCACCGTCCGCTGGTCAGCCGTAATGACCCACACCGGCGACCATCTCGGCATCCCGTCCACGAACAAGACGGTTCGCATCGCTGGCATCACGATCGCGCGTATTGCAAACGGCACGATTGTCGAAGGCTGGGACAACTGGGACCAGCTTGCTCTAATGCAGCAGCTTTCGGCCCCCACCACCGTTGCCGCCGCCCGAACCGCGCAGTAGCAGTTGGCCCTGCGTATATTTGCGAGCGAGCGGGCCAGTGCCGCGTTGACATGCGTTCTGCATGTAAGTATACTTTTCGCATGTCGACCATGGTTCAGATCCGGAATGTACCCTCTGACTTGCATCGCGAGCTCAAGGCTCGCGCGGCGCTCGAAGGCATGTCCCTTTCGGACTACCTGCTCCGCGAGCTGCGCCAGGCCCTGGACCGCCCGACTCTTGACGAAATCCGGAAGCGGCTTTCGAGCCGTCAGCCAGTACGACCGCACCCCGCCCCGGCCGCTGCGGTGCGCGCGGAGAGGAAGGGCCGCTGATCGTCGTCGACGCTTCCGCTTTGCTTGAGGTCCTGCTCCAAACGCCTGCCGCCGGGCGTGTCAACCGCCACATCTTCGCCGCCAACGAAACGCTGCATGCTCCTCATCTGATCGACCTGGAAATTGCTCAGGTTTTGCGCCGGTACGTGCGCTCCGCCAACATCTCTGCTGAACGCGGTGCCGAAGCTCTTAACGATCTGATCGATTTTCCGCTCACCCGCTATCCGCATTTCGTCCTGCTCGCTCGCATCTGGCAAATGCGACGCGGTCTGACGGCCTATGACGCGGCTTATCTTTCGCTTGCTGAAGTGCTGGATGCCAGGCTCGTCACGCGAGACCGTGCGCTGGCCAGAACGGGCAGCCAGGTGAAGGTCGAGGTGGTATGAAGCGAAAGGCGGCAAGGCGAGCGGTGGATTGGTGGACAGGACTTCAGATTTGCTGGGCGCATATGGCGCTCGTCCAAAGCGCGCTACGTCCGCCGGTACATCTACGCCATTCGGCAGTCGCGCGATCGGAAACGTTACGAACGATGGCTGCAGGAATCGCTTCCCAAACTACCGCGTACTGCGCGTCGATGAAGAAACAGCCGCCTCCTATGCGGCGCTTCGGAGTGAACTGAAAGCCGGAACTCCCATTCCTTCTAACGACATTGGGATTGCGCCGGGTCGATTGGGGATCTGGCAGCGGATTTCCAACGCATCTGTCAAGTTAGCCACGCTTCGCCTTTGAAGCCGTTTCCCAGCGCGATTGAGTCATCTCACACGCTCAGTCCGACAGGCAACTCCCGCTGTGCCGGACACATGGGTAGGAAGCAGCTAGCCCAATTCAACGAAAGGGTTTCGTATGGTGAGTTGTCCGTCAATTGTCTGGCCATCACGAAGGTCTTCGGAATAGAGAGTCGTGCATCCGGCTTCCAATGCAGCTGAAACGACGAGTGCGTCGTAGATGTTGTAACCGTGGGTCTCCGCAATTCTGAGTGCCGCTTCGTGCATTTCAATGGTAATCGGCAGGGGAGAAGGACAGAGAACTCGAAAAGCCTTCAACGCTTCCGTCACCTCGCTCCAGGACATTAAGATTTTTCGGCGAGCTACTGAGGCGAATTCGTTCAAGATCTGCACGCTGAGTACTCCTCCTGATGCGAGGAGTTCCTCAGCTTGCGTGCTGCGTGGCTCGCTGTGGGCCACAGCATAGATCAACACATTCGTATCGAAGAAAGCCTTAGCGGGCATTGGCCTCTTCACGATCAAAGACAAATCCGGGAGGTAAAGGACGTCGGAGTTTGCGTAGGCGAGCGAGCGCGTCCGGTTTGCTGTGATCACGGCTCACTTCGAAGACCCGCTCACGAGCAATCCGAATCTCGATCTGGTCGCCTTCTTTTAGATCGAGCGCGTCAACGACAGCCGTGGGCAATCGAATCGCGAGACTGTTGCCCCATTTCGATACCCGCATGAGCCCTCCCTTGATATACATTCCAATTGTATATCCGAAAGCGAATCTGCGCAACTCACAACCCGCTTGCAAGGCACACCTCTCGCCCGGCGAGACGACTGAGCTGAGGACACGAACGTGACTCCTGATTTCCTTGCCCACGAGCTTGCTTCGGCTTAGCCCATCTCCATAGGGAGACGGGCTGCACTGCATCGGCGGCTTCGCATTGTCGCGGGATATGGTCTCCTGCGTGCGACCAACGACTGGGACCCGCGCGCTGATTCTCGATAATCGCTCAAGCCTTGGAAGCATTTCGACCTAGTACTAATAGGAAGATCCGCCGCTAGCCGTACCGGTTCGCCCATGTTTTGAGTAATCGAGCCGAAGCGATTTAGGTATATAATGCGCCACTTTAATTTTTGGAGATCGCCAATTGTTCTTCCGTCAACCCGTACTGTCGCCTAAGTGTATCTGCAGCACCGATGCCCGCGCCAATTCCACAACGCGGTCTGCTCTTTCCAGATTCTTGCGGCAGGCGAGTCCTGTGCTGTTCCTCTTGCTAGCATCATCTTCGGCTATCTGGGCCCAGACGATTTCCGTTACCCTCAGCCCGATGCGTGGCGGAGCCACCATAACCCAGCAGGTTCAACTGATTGCGAGCGTGACGAATGATGTAGGCGCTGCGGGTGTGACCTGGTCGGTCAGTGCGGGTGGAACGCTCGCCGGCGAGACCACCACGGCCGCCTCCTTCAGCGCGGCAACTGCCGGAGTTTATACGGTCACAGCAACCAGCGTAGCCGACCACACCAAGTCGGCCGCCGCGACGTTC
>Ga0210404_10000202_pt1 | contig 36833 bp, 37 predicted proteins | sample IncBWH28MmetaG_FD_155455 | JGI IMG/M metagenome (GOLD analysis project Ga0210404, IMG submission 155455) | Forest soil microbial communities from Barre Woods Harvard Forest LTER site, Petersham, Massachusetts, United States - Inc-BW-H-28-M | ecosystem: Environmental > Terrestrial > Soil >... | reverse complement strand
TTGCTGAGGCGCAGATTTTGCAGGAACTCGGCGTCGACTACATTGACGAATCCGAAGTGCTCACGCCCGCCGACGAGGCGCATCATGTCGACAAGCACGCCTTCAACGTCCCATTCGTGTGCGGGGCGCGCAATCTTGGGGAGGCCCTGCGGCGCATCGCCGAAGGGGCGGCCATGATCCGCACCAAGGGGGAGGCTGGCACCGGCGACGTTGTCCACGCCGTCAAGCACATGCGGCAGATCGTGCAGGAGATGAAAATTCTCACCGTCCTCGGCGAAGAAGAACTCTACGCCAAAGCCAAAGAGCACGGCGCGCCCTACGAACTGATACAGATGGTCGCCAAAACAGGGAAGCTCCCCGTGCCAAATTTCTCCGCCGGAGGAATTGCCACGCCCGCCGACGCCAGCCTGGTCATGCAGCTCGGCGCCGAAGCCGTCTTCGTCGGCAGCGGCATCTTCATGAAAGACAGCACCACCTTCGCCGATCCCGCCGAAGCCGAAAAGCGCGCCCGCGCCATCGTCAAAGCCGCCACCCACTTCAACGACCCTAAAGTGTTACTTGAAGTCAGCGAAGATTTGGCGGGAGCGATGAAAGGCCTGGCTGTGGCGGGGATGGATGAGGCGCAGATGCTGCAGACTAGGGGATGGTAGTCAGGCCAACCTCCGATGGCGAAACAAAAGCTTTCAGAACGCCGTGCGACCCTGATCCAGCTGTGGCTACAACGTGCGCCGGAGAAGCGCACTCGGGATCATGTTTTGGAATTCTATGGTTGGCTGGAAAACAATCGCCCAAATTTGCTGAGACGAGGGCATGGCGATCCGTACCAGCACCTACAGGCTGATCTGAGCAGTCATATCCGAGAGTGAGACGTAGGACGATGGCAACTGCCCCAAGTGTCGTGCCCGGCTCCCATGTCCCGCGAAACGGGCGGGACATGTGGCACCCGGCGGACGGACAATAGGAGACCGTCATGCCAGACCCGCCGCTCTCGATTCCGCAGGCAGTGGTTAACTGGGTTCGCGGAGTCTTCGCCGAGGTTAACCACCGTACCTCCGTCAAATTATCGCGAAATGCCAACGTTTGGGAAACCTCGCTCGACATGACGGTGATCGAACAACTGTCACAGTTCTCCGCACCGTTCAAATTTCCATCTAACTGGATCGTTCGGATAGAAACGCACTACCTGGGCGGGGGGCGCTACTGGGGGCGTTGGGAGGTTGCGGACCTCGGGATTCTGATCGTGTTCAGGAGGAGTAGCCAGGTCCTAGCGACGAAGGTCGCGTTATTGCAATCCAAACGACTCTATGCTGATGAAATTGAGAACGCCGCCGAAGATATAGAACTCGACTATGCGATTGGTTTCGGGCGGTTGCTCGAATCAGATAGCGAGTACCGAAGCGTAGTGAAACCGCGCACATTCCATTTCTCATCACAGTCTCGCTACCGTGCTTTGGAATACAGCGGGGATCAATACAAGGCCATCCTAAAGTACACACAGGACACCAGTATTCAAGTCCATTACCTACTTTACAACCCTTTGACTTTGCCATGGACCGTAGTCGTTCCGGTGATTAACGGCTCGACCCCGAAGTCGACGGAAGAGACTGTTTGTTGCCGGGCGATAGGTGCAGGCGTGCTGGATACGAAGCTACGGGCTGCCTCGGTTGCGGCCGGCGATAACCCCTCTTTCGCCCAAATTTGTGGTGCAGACCCGCACAGGCCCGATCTCGACAACTGGCGACTGGAAACCTTTGTGGCGGACTTGGTCCTCGGCTGCAAAGAGGGCTACCTGGCTGGCAAGACTCCATTCGAGGACGAAGGGCTGTTCAGGGTGTTTAACCGCAGGAGCGGCCCCATCTCAGCAGCAATATCCGTAACTATCGATGCGCCTGAGGGCTAAGGGCGTCTAAGCCGGGAAGAAACCGGGGACAGACTGTCCCCGCATTTCCACGGTTGATGGGCCGGGCCTCCTATTTGCTTGGAGTTTGAGCGAGGGTCGGAGCTTTTTCGGTGTGATCGTGGCCAAGTAGTGCGGTTACCGGGCGCCAATCCGAGAACCACCAGTTGTCTTCATCTTTCCGATTGCGGTTGAAGATCATGCGTACGCTGAAGGCGATGAAATCTATGCCTTTGGGGTCAATGAGAACCTCCGGTTCAAACTGGACCTCCTCGCCGGACTTCCAGACACCCGTCCCGAAACTGTCGACCTCGTATGGGCGCCGAACGGAGTAGCGAATATCCGAGGCGGCTTCCCAGTACACAGATGTTCTCGCGGCAATCCTGCGCCACGTTATTGCCCCATCTCTTCCTATCTTTTCTCCGTGATGCGGTGGATCGATTACGATCGGTTTTGAGTCGGTCCTCGCTTCTGCATCCTCTAATTGGCTCGGGTTTGCAGTTTCATTGATCACAGGATTTATGTATCCAGCATAGACACTTACTTCGATGGACGAAACCTCGAACGCCTCCTGCGAGGCATTAGTAATTCCGGGATGGTAAACCACTTGGAGTAGCCCGTCGCGCAGTTCGCGCGCTTCCCATCTTGTTTGCTTTGCGGCCTTATATGTGGTTCTGGAGATGACTTCCAATTGCTTCGATTGCGCGTCGAGTCGCTTTTCTTCTACGGTATACTTCAGCTCTTGCTCACGGAGTTCTTTTTCTGCCTGTTGGGTCTTGAGAGTGAAATTTGCCTGCTGCGCGGCGATTGTTGCCTGTGCTATCGTGGCCTGCTGAGTTGCCGTTGCAATCTGCAGGTTCACATCACTCTGTTGCTTCGCAATCTCCTGCTGCTTCAGGAGGATTCGGTTCGATTGACTCTGGAAGCTCAGGAACTGAAACAAGGCCCAGCAACCGGACAAGAGGATTGCCAGAAGCTTGACTAACTTAAGCGCTGAATCGAGTTGGCTGGGAGCTTTCGGCCGTTCGTCGTCGCCTTCTTCGGTCCTGGCCACGCTGCACCCCACGTGAGGGCCTAAAGTTTATATCTAAGGTAAGAAGAATTCAATCTATATGGACCGGGGCGGGCCCACCCTTGATTCTTATTGCTTGTGCTATCGCAAACCATCCGCTCACGCCGCCGGCGGGTGAATTGTCATCACCAGAATTTCCGTATCGTTGATCGAGACCGGGCCTACTTCGCCTGAGAAGTACCAGCGAAAACTGCTCCGCTGGGGCTGGCCCACCTATGCAGCGCCGCGACTGAGGCTGCCAACCTTCCGCGATTTCGCGAAGCGTGGGGCAGCCTCTATTATGATGGTGCTGACAAAAATCAAGGTGGGTCAGCCCCCCGCGTTGACCAAGGAGGACCAGAATGCCAGAGCAACCTGAACCTCATGAGCCTGAGCCCAAGAAGCGTTTCAGCCGCAACCGTGACACCAGGAGCGTGTCGCTGACCATAGCATTGTTAACACTGGTACTCACCGCGATTTCCGCGGTGAAAACCAGATCCGACTCAATCGCTGCCCTTCTTCAGAAAAAAGCTGACGACCAGTGGGAATACTACGTGGCAAAAAACCAACGCCAGGTTGCCGATCGAATCTTCCTGGACACCCTTTCGTATTCGACTGTCAGAGACGAACAATTGGCATCCAAACTCGAAGGGAAATATTCAGCGGAGGCAGAGAGGTATCAAGCAGAAAAACAGGAGATACAGGGGATAGCGCGAGAATTGGAGAAGGGGCGAGAGGCTCAAGGAAGGCGAGGAAGCCGCCTCGATATGGCGAGGTCGTTTATCGAAATCGCCCAGCTTCTGGCCTCCATGATGTTGTTCTACCGGTGGCGTCCGCTGTGGTATGCAGGCATCGCGACGGGAATCGTGGGCGTGCTCGTGGCTGCAACCAGCCTAGTCGTGTATTGAGATGCGTCAGTGGGAAAATCGGGGGACTGGCCCACACCTGTGTGTCGCCACGACTGAGGCTGCCCCATGCGTCGCGGTTTTCGACGAGTGGGTACCGCGGACTTCGATCCCTGGGTGTTGTGTACTCCCGGTACTGTCAATCATTGACAATCCTTGCCACGGGTGTTATTCCTCCTTCATGCCCATCAACGTCAACCTCACTCCCGAACTGGAAGGCTTGATCCGCCAGAAAGTTTCCTCCGGCCGCTACAATTCCGCCAGCGAAGTGGTGCGTGAGGCCCTACGTCTGATGGAGGCGGAGGACCAGCTGCGCGCCGCGAAGCTGCAGCAACTGCGGCAAGACATTCAAGAGGGCTTGCACAGTGGCCCCGCCCGTCCATGGAGCGTTTCGGCAATGAAGCGCGAAGGACGGAAACGTCTCAAGGCGAGCGCAGCCTCCAGCCGCAAGTAAATGGCCAGCGTAGGTGTACGTCCCCGAGCCAGGAAGAGGATTAAAATCTCCTTTTTTCCCGTTTTGGGAAAATCTTGTCAAGCCCCCCTAAGGGGCTGTTTTGGGGTCAACTTGCTGATTCGATGGGAGAAATAAAGTTGGCTAATGTGACGGGTTCACCCTATGCGGTATGATATAATAGTATTATAGAGTCGAATCAGCGGCGCAGGCCTTCCGGTCTGCGCCTTTTGTTTTTCTAAAGGAGATATGGCGCAGAAGGGCAGAGACCCGGCTGCGCTTTTTTTATGTCTAGAAATGATGATCCAGAGAAGTACATGAATGACATGCAGAGGCTGGGGATGATATTGCCGAAGCGGCTGGGGGAGGCGGTGGAGGCGGCGTTTCTGGCGAAGGCTACGATGCTGGGGTTTGCGGTCTTGAAGCCCTGGGGAGATAGCCGTCCTTATGACTTTGCGGTGGAGAGCGGGCGGCGGCTGTTGAAGGTGCAGGTGAAGTGCGCGACCAGCCATCGAGGGACGCGGTGCGACGCGAGGGCGTCGGGCAGCGGGAAACTGTATTCGCTGGATGATTTTGATTTTCTGGCGGCGTATGTGATCCGAAAAAATTTGTGGTATGTGGTTCCGGGGGATGCGTTCATACCGCGGGCGACGGTGCATTTTAACTACGGTCCGAGGACGCAGGGGATGTTTGAGATTTATCGCGAGGCGTGGTGTCTGATGGCTTGTGCGGCGCGGGCGCGGGGAAGAGGGGATATCCCCAAGCGATGCCGGTGCGAGGAGATGGCGCAGCGGTGCGTGGTGTGTCCGAAGAGGTGAGGGAGGGATTCTCGACTTTGGTCTGACCTTTCTCCTCTAACCTTGCGAGCGGCCGTGCGTCTAACCCAGAGCCCCAAGGAGGACTTACGATGAAGTGTTTGTCAAAATCGCACGCGTTAGTTGTCATCACTTTGCTTTCCGTCGCCGCGACCAGCCTTCTCAGTCAAGCCCAGTCGCAAACTCAGGCTCCTTCTCCCGCGAAGTCGCGAGCCGAGGAAACCCTCGATCGCTGGAACGACATTGGCAATAAGCTGGTTGCGATGGCGCAGGATTTTCCCGAAGACAAGTACGACTACAAGCTGCAAAAAGATCAGCGCACCTTTGCGCTCAATCTTCTGCACGCCGCCGCATTCCAATACGTGGTGGCGCGCTCGGTCTCCGGATCAAATCTCGGACCCGACTTCGGCGAAGGCGACAACCCGTCGCGAGATCAGTTCAAGACCAAAGCCGATGTGGTTAAGTTCGTGCAGCAGGCCGTCGCCGACGGAGCGGCCGTAATTCAGCAGCAGGGCGACGCCGGCCTCGACAAGACCACGAAGTGGGGAAACCGGCTGGTCCACAATTCCTACAAGTGGATGTTCGCCATCGAGCACAGCGGCGAACACTACGGCCAGCTTGTGGTGTACTATCGCGCGAACAACCTGGTGCCGCCGGATTCGCGGCGGCAATAAGGTCCCTGAAAGTTTTCGACGGTCATCCCAGTTCCGAAATCACTTAACGCCAAAGGTAAACACCGTCGGCCCTAACGTCAGCGCATACTCTCCGGGGCTGAGGGGAGCCTCCGGGGTTAGCTTGTAGGAGGACTCTCCGAATTTCGCTACATTGACGGATAATCCCGTATTTGGCGTGTAGTCTTTGCGCTTCCACTTTCCCAGATCATATTCACGTTCCGATCCTTTGACATTGAACTGGAAGAGTTTGGCCCCCGCCGCCTGTTCGTCCTTGAATACCTTGAATACGAATGCGGCCTTGTCGTTACCGGCAAACCGGAAAGAGGACGCGTCTCCTGACACTCTGACGCTTTGTGTAATGGATGCGAAGCCGCCGCTGTGCCTTTTGAACTCTTCCTTAGGAAGCCGTTTCAGGGTCTGGGTGGATGAATCGAGGTAGAAGAATACGCCGATTGAGTCGGGTTCGAGTGATTTGTCAGTCGCAGTTTGAGCAGCGCAGATAATAAGCGAAACAGCAATCACCGCTGCCAATTGAAGGGCCTTCCTGATTGGAAATCTCACGGCGTTACTACCTCCTTTGGATTCGAGGTCCGCAAAAAACCAACATCGCGTTGAAGTTCTGGACCCCGGCCTTACCGCCACGCGTGGGCTTTGTAAGTATTACCGGTTAACGCTCTGCGAAGAAAATTACGAAGGTCACTCTCGTCAGCCTCGCTGCGACAAATCGCTTAAGCTTCTTCTAGAATCAATCCATTGTGAAAATCGGAGTCCTGGCCCTGCAGGGCGATTTCGACGCCCACCGCCGCCGGCTTGAAGAGCTGGGCGCCGAAGTTGTGCTGGTCAAAAAGCCCGAGCAACTCGACGAGATCGACGGCCTGGTCATCCCCGGTGGTGAGTCAGGCACGTTCCTGAAATTGCTGGGAGAAGAGGGTTTCGAAAAGCTGAAGCAGTTTGTGCGCGTGAAGCCGACCTTGGGCACCTGCGCGGGCGCAATCCTGCTGGCGAGCGAGGTCGAAAACCCGAAGCAACCCGGTCTGGGCGCAATCGATATCCGCATCCGCCGCAACGCCTACGGACGCCAGCTCGACAGCTCCATCCGCGAAGGCAGATTCATGCCAGAGAAGCCAGGCGGCTCGCCGCTCGAAATGGTTTTCATCCGCGCCCCCAAGATTGAGCGGCTCGGCGCAGGCGTCGAAGTAATCGCCACCGAAGGAAAAGACAATGTTCCCGTCGCAGTCCGGCAGGGAAGAGCGATGGCGGCAACCTTCCACCCGGAACTCTCCGACGACACCCGCGTACACCAGGCATTTCTCGATCTGATTAACGCGCGTGGCACGGACACTCCCCCCCGTCGTTTTTGACTCTGGATTTTCATCGAATTGTGTCGCGGCACCTGCCTCATCGTCCAGATAGCGGAGAATCGCGCTGGAATCGAGGACGTACGTTACCATTAGTCCTTTCGGCGGCGCTCGCGCTTCAGTTCATCGGATAGGGAAGGCTTACCGGAAAAAAGCCCGCGGGTCTTATCTACGAGCTCTTCGGATACAGGTTCCAGGACAATTCTTGACCCGTCCTGCGTAACGGCAATGCGGGTGCCTGGTTCAATGCCCAGCGAGGCCCGCATCTCAGAAGGAATGACGAACTGCCCCCTGGTGCTTACTGACGTGATCCGACGCAGCATGTCTTAGATTATGCGCGAAGTAAGAACCAAACCCGGCTAGTTCCGTGAAAATATGGCCTGACCGTTCCAGGAATGTGCGGTCGCTATGTTTCAGCCCAGCCTTATTCTTCCCGCCGCCAAACCGACAGCGCGGGCGATCCCATCGCCAAGATTCCGAGAGTGGCTGGCGCCGCGCTGGGTGCGCTGAGAGTCTCCGGCATTTCTGCCACATCCGCACCGCTCGTCTTCCCCGCAATAATCGGCGTATCCGGTACGTCCTCGTAGGCGTAGCCAGTCAGTTCGGCATAAATGTTGTTTGGGTTGATGGTAGACTTAACGGTCAGCCGGGCCCACCCGTAATGCGTTTGCCCGCCAATCTGGAACTTCATCCCCAGATAGCGGTTCGTCACGTTGAGAAAGTTGCCATGCGAACTGGGGCCGCCTCCCCCGTAATAGAGGCCGGCGAGTTCTACCTGCTCCGGGAAAAAGGGGTCGCCTGGGCCGATCTTCCCGCCCGCAACGAACGCATGCGCATTGGCGGGGAACCCGCGGTAAACGAAAGTTCCCACGACCTGGTTGCCTAGCGGGCCCCTCGCAACCAAATTCCAAAAGACCTGGTCGGTGTTGTAGTTAGTCGTGTTGGCGAGATTAAAGTCAGTGATTCCGTCATGATTGAGGTCGAGCTTGTAGAGTCCGCGCGGTCCAAGAATAGGCACGTGGGCCGGGGTGTAAATGATCTTTGCGTCCGCCGGCGCTGCCAGGGCTAAGACGCTCACTCCGGCCGCTCCGGCTGCCAGTGCGTACATATTCAGCCGTTGATGGGTGGACTGGGGAAGATCTACCAGAGTCTTGCCGGGCCGGGGAAACCGATTCATAAACCCTCCTGAGGCGTCCACATTGTCCTCCGGCCCTCAGTGAGAGTCAACGCCGAACGATGTGCGGATTGTTAAAAGTTTGTCAAAAGATGGCTGCAAGTTGTTGCACTAGAACTCCGAACAAGAAAACTCTTGACACCGGCCATCGCGTAACGCTATGGTTACGCATTATGCGGAACCGCAAGGTTACATATTCATCTTCTTCGGAAGCCACCTTTCAGGCCCTCGCCGATCCGACAAGGCGGGCGGTGCTCGATCTGTTGCGGCGGGGCAGGCAGCCTGCGGGACAGATCGCCGAAGCTTTTCCCGTTTCCCGTCCCGCAATCTCCAAGCATCTGCGCCTTCTGCGCCGGGCGCACCTGGTGCAGGAACACCGCGAAGGCCGTCACCGCGTCTACCAGCTCAATCCCGAGCCGCTGCGCGCGGTCGACTCCTGGCTCGAACAATACCGCCGCTTCTGGAGCGCAAATCTGGCCAGCCTGAAAGCCTTCGTGGAAGCCGAGTACGCCAACGAAACCAAGCGGCACCGCGCTACAAAATCGACTACAAAAACTTCAAAAGGAGATCTCTAACATGAAATCAGTCCGCATCACTCTCGCGCTCTTGTTGCTGCTCACCGCCTACGCTGTCGCGCAATCCGCGGCCCAGAAATCCTATGACCAAGTCAAATCGCTTACTGGGTCCTGGGAAGGGAAGACCGCCCAAGGCAAGCCCGTGCAGGTTTCGTTCCGCGACACTGCCGGAGGCTCCGCCATCATGAGCGAAATCCACGGCCACGGCCAGGAGAACATGATTTCCATGTTCCACCTCGACGGTCCCAACCGCCTCATGCTGACTCACTACTGCGGCGCGGGCAATCAGCCCCGCATGACCGCCAGCGCCTCGCCTGACGGCAAGACCATCACCTTCGACTTCCTTGATGCCACGAATCTCGCAACTCCAGACGCCGGCCATATGCAGCGCGTGGTGTTCACCGTGCTTGACGCCAACCATCACACCGAAGGCTGGACCTTTGCTGATCACGGCAAAGAGATGAAAGAATTCTTCGACCTGAAGCGAAGTGAGCTTGCGCAAAAATAGTTTGCGATGAAACGAACTGCGAAAGGGAACCATGAGAGGGTGCCCCATTTCTCGCGTCTCTTGCGAGAAGTGAGGCTTCGGCGAGGGTCAATCTGGAGCCAGCCATGACGACGAAGACCAAGTCCGTAATCACGCCCGATAGCGACGCCATCGTCACCGAAATCCACATCGCTGCTCCGCCCGACCGTGTGTTCAAGGCCTTGACCGATCCCGCGGAACTGATGCGCTGGTTTACCAGCCCCGAGTGTCCGGCCAAGTTCTGGGAGATGGATGCCCGCCCCGGCGGCCGCTACCGCTATGCCACCGAGAAAGGCACGGTCGTCGTCAACGGCGTGAGCGAGTTCGAGTGTCATGGCGAGATTCTCGAACTCGATCCGCCGCATCTTCTCGTTTATTCGTGGATGGCGAACTGGCACGACGACAAGTCCCGCCGCACCGTCGTGCGTTGGGAGCTTACGGCAGACGCCGCAGGCACTCGAGTAAAAGTCGTACATAGCGGCCTGGCACAGGAAAATGTTGCCCGCAAGGATTACAGCGGAGGCTGGCCCGGGGTACTGGAGATGCTCAAGAAATTCGCCGAGCAGTAATGAAAGGAGAACCATGACAACCGTCGCCATCACTCCCGACCAGGACACGGTGGTAGTGGAGATTTTCATTGCCGCCCCGCCCGCGCGTGTGTTCCAGGCCATCACTGACCCCAACCAACTGCCGCGCTGGTGGGGTGCGCGCGATCTCTATCGCCTGACGGAGTGCACGGCAGATCTTCGCGTTGGCGGGAAATGGTCGAGCGTGGGCGTTGGCGCCGACGGCAAGTCGTTTCGCGTCGAGGGCGAGTACCTGGAAGTCGATCCGCCTCGCCTGCTGGTGCATACCTGGATAGCCAGCTATAGCGGTTCGCTCAAGACGGTGGTGCGTTGGGAGCTTGAGCCTCAAGGAGTGCACGACTTGCACCCGGGTGGTCCGCGAAAAGCTGGCACGGGGACACTGGTGCGAGTTCGTCAGGAAGGATTTGCTGGCTTTCCGGAGGCAGCGGCCTCGCACGGGGAAGGATGGAAGCGCGTCCTGGGGTGGATGCACGGTTACGTGGAGAGGGACGAGACCGTGGACACTCGCCAGCCGGATTCTGCTGTCTACAAATAACAGTCGGGTGGAACTAGCTCAAGTATTTACGAAGCAGCGCCTAAAGGCGTACTGATAATGGCACTTACGACACGCATGAATGCGTGCCCTGATACGAATCCGCTCCGATACGAATCGTGCCAGTTCGGCCTGAGCTACGTGCCGGTGCCGGAAAGTTGGATGACCTGGGGTTTGGTCGATGCGCTGTCGATGATTGCGACCGACCCCGCCTTCGGGCCTTCGGTCTTCGGCGAAAACGTTACGCGGATGGCGCAACTGGCTCCGGGAGCGACGGTCACTCCGCACGTCGAGGTCATGCCGAACGGACCCTTCACGGCCCTCGACGAAATGGATAGTGCGGTCAGGCCTGTGTTGGTGAGGGTTACCGTTTTCGGCTTGCTGGTGGTGCCAACTTTCTGACCTTGGAAGTTGAGGGGCGTGGTTGGCGAGAAGGCCACCACTCCTGTGTTCAGCAATATTTCCACGGTATTGCTGAGGTAATCGGCAACCGCGACGTCAGTTCTGTGGTCACCGTTGAAGTCCCCAACCGCCGCGAACGAGCTGAACTGGCCGGCAGGGAAGTTCATCGCGGGCTGGAAAGTGCCGTCGCCGTTGCCCAGAAGTACGCTGGCCGCGCCGCCCAAAATGGGGTTGCTGCCCAGCACCAGATCCAACACGCCGTCCCCGTTCATGTCTGCGTACGTAACTGACAGAGCGAAATCTACCGGATATTCCACGGCTGGTTGAAACGTGCCGTCGCCGTTGCCCAGAAGCACGGCCACGCCGATTCCCTGAAACTCCGCAACCGCCAAGTCCGGCTTGTGGTCCTTGTTTAGATCTACGGCGACCAGCGCCTCTGGCGAGGGACCGACAGCGTAAGCCGCTCCTGCACGAAATGTGCCGTCGCCGTTCCCCAGGAGGATCTGGATACCGGAGGAGCTTCCGAACTGTTGACTCACCGCCAAGTCAAGGTTCCCGTCACCTTTGAAGTATCCCGCCGCGAGTGCTTGGGGACTAAACGAAGGAAGGTTAGTAAAGATGGGCGGCTCTCGAAACGTCCCGTCGTCATTTCCCAGAAGTATGCCGAGGCAGGCGCAGAAGCTGAAGGGCATCGCGACATCGATCTTGTGATCGCCATTGAAATCTCCGAAGACCAGATCAGTGGGATATTGCGCGACCGTGTCGAAACTCATCGCCGGCTGGAAAGTTCCGTCTCCGTTTCCCAAGAGTACGCTTACGCTGCCATTCTGATCGTCGCCCGTGGCCACGACCAGATCAAGATTGCCGTCATGATTCAGGTCGATGGCGGATACGAACCTCGGAGTATTTCCCACACCATAACTCGCTGGCGCTGCAAATGTTCCGTCCCCTATTCCCAGGAACACCTGCACTCGGGTGCCATCGAGTATCGAGGCCACGGCGAGATCCATTTTTCCGTCCCGGTTGAAATCTCCGGTCGCGATCGAAACCGGACTGGGATTGGTGGAGAATGTTGCGCGCGTTTCCAGCTGCGCGCCTGCGGTCAAAGCAAAGCTCGCCAGGCTGAGAAGCGCCAGCGCGAGGGCGCCAGCGGTCTCACGAAGTCGAAGCAAGACACATCTCCAGATCGCAATTCGCATGCTGGTGGGCAGGACAGGAGGGAGTCCGTCCGGAAGCAACGGCCGTCGCTTATGAACTTACCATTGTTTCCCCCTCTTGCCAATCGATTTCGCATAATGCTGGCCGCGTTCCAAAACCGCACTGCTCGGCCTGCGGCGGGCATAACAAGTTTTCTATTTTCTCGCATTGGGCGTGACCTTATGCTAGGGTTTGTTGTGCCCTTCGTCGAGTAGCCTGGAAGACTCCAGCTAGACTTTTAAGGATGCGCAATCATGAATCTGCTCAAACGAGCATTCAGCCTCTCCCTGCTGATTTTCGCGGTTTGTATCGTCGTGCCCCGAGCGCACGCGCAATCCCTGTCGCTCGGTACCCTTACGCTTCAGAATAATCATCCCTATCCCTGCATAAATGCTCCAAACGGCAATGACTTCTTGGCGGGCTCAACGTGTTTGAACGCCACCGTCAGCGGCTGCCCTAACAATGTGGCGCCCATAAACTTAACGTTCGGCTGGTTCGTTCCCGCGAATTCAAAGGGGACCGTGGTGATGTTTAGCGGCGGCCCCGGAACCACACCTGCCGCCCCCGTAGGAGATATGCAGGCATACGCCGCCAAACAGGCTAAGACGTTTGAAGTGGTTCAGGTCGAGTGGACCACGGCTTGGGAGGACCCGTCCCCGGGCGGAACCGGGGGCAACATCCTCGACGCCGCATGCCGGCCGGCCACCTTCCTGAATTTCGTCAATACGAATCCAATTCTCCACGTGCCAAATACCGGGATGTGTGCCCAGGGAAGTAGCGCGGGCTCGGCCGCCGTTGCTTACTCCATGGCTTGGTATGGAGCGGCCAGCTATCTGAATAACGTTGAGCTGATCTCAGGCCCGGTGCTCAGTGAGATCGACCAGGGGTGCATCTACCCGAAGCAGCCCGACCTGACCCTCTGCGGAACTACGCGCGGAGTGAAGCAATATGGCTGCTCCGCCAAGACCAAAGCGTGGACCGACAACCAAACCTACGTTTCTCCGTACACTGAAACCGTGGATGTGTGGTCTGGAGTGCCGATCAATTCCTGTGCGACCTCCAACGCGTCGGGATACCTGCCCGTCTGGCAGCAAATGAGCATCGTCGACGGAACCAGCGGAACCATTTCACCCACCTTCAACTACCCCACTACCCACATGCACGGATGGTTATGCGCCGGGTACGCCACCAAGAACCACCACCTGCTATGCGATAAGCCCCATTGCCCCAACAACTCCGCCTCCGAGGGGAACTTCTTCTATCAGCGCTTCAGCGGCGCTCAGCATCCTCCGGGCTTTCAGCTGACCGGCGTGCTCAATTGCGTACAAGAGGAGGGCATCGCCCAGGGCACGGACCCAGATTCAAACGGACCGGCTTCAACCGCCATCAACAACGACATGACCCTCAACTGTCACATCTGACGATTGCAGATCGGCATCGCCCCCTCGCGGCAGCTAAGGAGATTCTCTTCGATGCGAACGTTTGCCACACTGATCTTAGGAATGATTCTAGGTGTTGCCGCCATTGCGCTCGGTGTCTACTTCTACTTCGCGACGGGACGGGCTCCCGTGGCGACGTCCGCGCCCCCATTGCCGTTTGAAAAAAAGCTGGCGCACGGGGCTCTCAGCGCAAGGGTCGACCGCGAGATGCCGAAGACGGTTCCGCTTCAACCCGACGAGCCCAACCTCGCCGCCGGCGCCAGGGTGTATCGCGATCAATGCGCCGTGTGCCACGGCCTGCCGGGGAAAAAGGAAACACTGATCGCTTCCGGCATGTATCCTCGGCCTCCGAAGCTGACAGAAGGGAAGGGCGTCACCGACGATGAGCCCGGAGAGAGTTACTGGAAAATCGCGAATGGCATTCGTCTGACCGGCATGCCCGGCTTCCGGCCCAGATTGTCTGAATCGCAAATGTGGCAGGTGAGCCTGCTGGTGGCCAATGCCGACAAACTCCCGAAATCCGTTCAGGACACTTTGTCCGCACCTGTTCCCGCGGATTATGCCACCAACCCATCGCAGCCTGTCCCGAAGTAAGTCTCAGCGCCCAACCTTTGCACGATCGGTGAAAACACCGTTTCCGCCGTTTCACCAAAATCTTGTCAAGCCCCCGAAGGCGAGGTTTTTGGATTAAGTCGTTGATTCGCTGGGAGAAATAAAGGTAGCAAACATGGCGGTTTTGCCCTTTGCAACATGATATAATAGTATTATAGAGTCGAAACAGCGGCGCAGCCCTCGGCCTGCGCCGTTTGTGTTTTACGCCTCTAAGCCTGTCATCACGAGCGAAGGCAATTGTCATCGCCTGCCCTGAGCGAAGTCGAAGGGGACCTTGGTTTCCTCGCTATACATTTCACAAAGGAGCGTCCAAAGCGCAGCCCAGGCTGCGCTTTTTGTCTTTATGCAGAACAACACCCACAATTCGGAGCAACACCCCGCCACTGAAGAAGGAATCACCCTCCAAGCCGCAGCCGAGCCCACCCGCAAGCGCCTCGGAGAAGCCGCCGAAGCCGCCTTCCTCGCCCGCGCCACCGCCCTGGGCTTCAGCGTCTGCATCCCCTGGGGAGACAGCAATCGCTACGACTCCGTAGTCGAACTCGACCACGGACTCCTCCGCGTCCAAGTCAAATCCGCCACCCTCTACGCCGAGACCCGCTACCGCGTCAAAACCACTGGAGCCAGCGGCAAAGTCTACACCAGCAAAGAAATCGACTTCTTCGTAGGCTACGTGGTCCCAGAAAACATCTGGTACATCATCCCCGTCCAGGCCATCGGACAGCGCAAAGGCATCCGCTTCTACCCCCACACCCGCCGCCAATCCCGCGCCATGTTCGAAAAATACCGCGAAGCCTGGTGCCTCCTGGATTCGTGCCTGAGCGCCCGCCTCCGTAAAGGCCACCCCCGCCGCTGCCGCAGCAAGAATCTCGGCATCCGCTGCGCCCTCTGCCCCCAACGCGGCTAACCGGCGAGCAGGGAAGCGTGGCGCGGGCGCCCCCGCCAGCGAATGCCGAAATCGTAGAAGGTGCATCTAGGGATGACCGGTTTTGAAGGGCGCGACTTTCAGTCGCGCCGTCAGGCCCTGGGATTCGTATCAGGGCACGGCTTCAGCCGTGCCATCAGAGGCAGCAAGAACGCGGGCTTCAGCCGCTGAGGGACGCCTATTGAGCACGCTCACAAACGCCGGGCAGCACCGTGGAAGAGCGGCGCTTCAGCGCCGCGTCAAACTCCCGGATTATGAACAGGGCTTCAGCCTCGTGACCCCGCACCGCGCCTTTCTCCCACACACCTTGTCATTCCGAACCGGGTGGAAAGCCTGGTGAGGAACCTGATGTCCCTCGTCGCCCTGAACAAGGCGGCGGGTTTTGAAGCCCATCGTCGCAGCGCACCGTCACCTTGTCGTCCGCAGGAGCGGAGGGAAGCCGGGATGTCAGTGGCCCCGGCCCTGTGCAAGATCGAGGGGGTGTTTGGCCGCACAGATAAGTGAGTATGATGGTGTGGTATGATATACGGCAACCGAGTATGTAGCGATGAAGATATACGATGTCCCGATCAATACCGCTCTGTCATTTCTTGAAGCGACGGCGGCCAATCCCGAGGCGGATATGGGCGGTATATCATCCTTCGCTGGACTCAGCATTTATACTGCGAGGAAAGCGATGCCTGTGCTAGAGGAGCTCAAGCTCGTGCGAAAGGGAGCTGACGGCGGATACACATGCGCGATAGACGGTGTCAGACGTGGACTCCCCACGGAGGCGGCTCGACAGATATTCAGACAAGCGCTCCTGGCATATCGCCCATTCGACCTTCTCACAGAGGGCATTAACCTTGGTGAACCGCTGCCTGAGGCTGCCCGGAAAAGCTGCCTCCTGCTCGGCCTCGAGCCCACGGACGCCGCAGGCTTCAAGGTGCTAGTGAAATGGGCAAAGGAGCTCGATATCCTGCGCACGTCCGCCGCCGGAGTGGAGCTTGCCCCCGAAATGAAGGCTCCACCCGGCGAGGAGCTTGCGATAATCTCCACAAGCGATCTTGAGAGCGAGGTGAAGGCGCGTCTGTACATCTCGGGGAAACTCGGGCGCGACATCTTTAATTTCCTCGATGAGGTGGACAGGAAGCTGCTGATCGACGCCGCACTCGAGTACCGCAGCAAGCCTCGTGACAGCGTCGAACACTCGGGGCAAGCCTTAGAGGATTTCTTACGCGACCTTGCGAAACTGAAGGGACACGAGGGTGAAGCCAAGAAATGTAACGGCATGGGACAACTCGCCTCGCTACTAGCTTCGAAGGGACTTGTTCATACTCACCATCAACATTTCATCGACGGCGTCGGCGCTGCCAGGAATGCAACAACGCATCGGAAGGACAAGAAAACACTCGTTCCTTGGCAGTTTACTGATCTGGGTGCCTTCTGGGCGTTATCAGGCGCGCTCGCAGTCATTCGGTCTATATATCTCTACGTTCACGAAGGGAAGCAAAGCCTATGACAACGTCAAGCCCCGCTGCAAAGCCGGCTAAGCAAAAACCGAAGAGCCCGCCCGCACCTTCTTGGAGCTTGAAAGACTCCTTCAACGACGCGCAAAAGCTATACAAAGACTACAGCCACGGGTCCTTCTCGAAGGAGGAGATCGCCTCGAAGCTAGAGGTATCAGTGAGTAGTGGTCCTTTCGCGGCCCGGTTGTACACCTTGAAGGAGTACGGATTGCTCGAACGGAGCGACGGAAACCTCAAGGTGTCGCAGTCGTTCATGACCCTGCACTCCGCCCCTCAGGGCAGTGCCGCGTTCAAGACTGCGGCACTCGCGGCGGTTAAGCGTTCAACCGTCTTCGCAGAACTACTGGATGCCTTTAGGGGCAAGCTTCCGCCCAAGGACGCAGTGGCGCAGCGACTTGAGACGCAAAAACAATTCAACTCCAGCCGAGCTAAAGAGGTAGCTGCAGTCCTTGAGGACTCCCTCAAGTACGCGGGCCTACTCGACCAGAACAATAACATCCTGCCCATCAGGGAAGGCGGAGGTGGGACGCCCGATCCTAGGAGGGACCAGGGACATGACACGAGCCAAGACGCGCCCGGCGGGCCACCGTCCGGGACCCCGCCTCCGGGTGAACCGGCCAAGCAGGTCGAAGGCTCCCTCCGGACAGAAATTCCGCTCAAGGAAGGACGCAAGGTCGTCGTTTACTACCCGCCAGACTTCAGCGCCGAGCAGGCAGAAAAAGTCGGGACCGTGCTCAAGGCCATTGCCGGGTGAGGGTGGAGGTCATCGAGCCCCGATCCTTCGCGCATTTTGCGAGCCGTGCATCGTCAAAATACAAAGGGCGGCTTCGCAGCCGCCCTTCAATCTCATCCTAAGCAGAGCGCCTAGGTTCGCACCTACAACTCAAGTCTCTCGCCCGCCGCCCTCAATGTCAAGGAAATGCCGCACCTCAACCAAAACTTTAGGGAGGCCCCGGTGAGACTCGAACTCACGACCTCTAAGGTGCGAACCTAGCGCTCTATCCAGGCTGAGCTACGGGGCCACGCCTGCCACGCCCACCCCAGAACCTGTTTCCGCACCACCGTGCTTTCGATTCACGACAGCTTCCCGCGTCAATTCTCTCTCACCGCGCGGCGTGTTGATCGTGATCGACAGATATTTTCACTAATGCTTCCCAGTCTAGGAATCCCGCTCTGGGAAGCCGCGGCCAAGGGTTTATACTCGAATGATATGTCCGCCGCCTCACACAAGACCTTCTACCTCGAAACCTTCGGTTGCCAGATGAACGTGCATGACTCGGAAAAGGTCATTGGCACGCTTGTGCACGAGGGCTATCGGCAGGTGGAAACAGTGGAGCAGGCCGACCTGATTCTGTACAACACGTGCTCCATTCGGGACAAGGCGGAGCAGAAAGTTTTTCACCGGCTGGCCGACTACAAGAAGCTGCTGGCCCAGGGCAAGAAGTTTGGCGTGCTGGGCTGCGTCGCGCAGCAGGAAGGCGAAAAGATTTTCGAGCGCGCCCCGCACGTGTCGTTAGTCTGCGGATCGGCCAGCTACCGCAACCTCCCGCAGATGCTGGCCCAATTAGAATCACAATCTGAAGCAGGGAACTCCGAAGCCCGAAAGCCGAAGCCCGAAAGCCTCGTCCGCATCACCGGCCTTGACGATCGCGAGACCGACAAGTGCTTTGAGACCGAATTTACTGCCCGCACCAATCCGCATCGCGGATACATCACCATCATCGAAGGCTGCGACAAGTTCTGCGCCTACTGCGTGGTGCCGTTCACGCGCGGCAAGGAGCGCAGCCGCACCTCGGACTCGGTGCTCGCCGAAGCGCGCCAGATGGCCGATCTCGGCTACACGGAGATTCAACTGCTGGGGCAGAACGTGAATTCGTATAAAGATCCGGCAGGGAAGCCGGGTGGCGGATTTTCCAGAAAAAAGAAAACATTCGCAGAGTTGCTGGCGGCGGTCGGTGAGGTGCCGGGGATCCGGCGAGTGCGGTTTACGACTTCGCACCCGCGCGATTTTGGCCGCGACATCGTCGACGCCATCGACGCCGTGCCTACGCTCTGCGACCACGTTCACCTGCCCGTACAGAGCGGATCAGACCGCGTGCTGAACGCCATGCAGCGCCTCTACACCCGCGAGCAATATCTCGAGCGCATCGCGTGGATGAAGTCAGCGAAGCGCGAGATCAGCATCACCAGCGACATCATCGTCGGCTTCCCGGGAGAGACAGAAGAAGACTTCACCGAAACTTTGACGTTGCTGGACGAAGTCGGCTACGACGCGGTCTTTACCTTCAAGTACTCCCCGCGCCCGAACACACCCTCGCTGGCCATGGAAGATGCCATTCCAGACCGGGAAAAAGCGCGCCGGCTCGATGTCTTGATGGCTCGCCAGAAGGAAATCCAGACAGCTCGCTATAAGAAATACATAGGGACGGTATCTGAGGTAATGGTTGAAGGGAAGAATGAAGCCCGTGGCCAGTGGATCGGCCGCACCTCGCAAAACAAGACGTTGAACTTTACCGCCCCGGAATCAGCCGCGCCCAAGGTGGGAACGTATGTCCCGGTGAGAGCGACGGTAAGCTTTCCCAACTCGCTTTTGGGCGAAATGGTGGTATAAGAAGCGAAGAACGCTTGGCGCCGCCAAAGGAGGTCACGATGGAAGTAGAGATGACGATCCGAGGTCTTTTGATGGATCCAGTTAGCAATATGCCGATCGTGATCCTTAAGGATGTGGCCGGGGAGAGTGTGTTGCCGATTTGGGTGGGGGTTTATGAGGCGAACGCGATTGCGCTGGAGATGGAGAAGGTGAGCACGCCGCGGCCGATGACGCATGATCTGATCAAGAACGTGCTGACCGGGCTGGAGACGCAGGTGCACAAGGTTGTGGTGACGGAGCTGCGCGAGGATACGTTCTATGCGGTGATCTGGCTGGAGCGTGGCGGCGAGGTGGTGAGCATTGACTCGCGGCCGTCGGATGCGCTGGCGCTGGCGCTGCGGGTGGATTGTCCGATATTTGTGGATGAGATCGTGCTGAAGAATTCGAAGCAGGCGGCGAACATGTCGGACCGCGTGACCGCTGAAGAACTGCGAAAGTATCTGGAAGGGCTGAACGACGAGGATTTGGGGAAGTATAAGATGTAGCAGTTGCCAGCCGCCGGTTGCCAGTCGTCAGTAAGGACAAGACCCAACCCCTGAACCCCGCGCTTGGCCAAGCTCAAGCAGGTTACTTTACATAATACCTGTTATCGGACACTGCGACACCACCGCACACACAGGCCCGCGCTATTGATTTACGACCTGCGTGACCGATGCCGAACTCTCCGCGATGTTTGAGTCTCCGTAATAGGTTCCCGTGACTGTGGTCGAACCCACCGCCAGCGTTGACGTTGTGAACTTGGCTCTGCCTCCGCTGAGTTGCGCCGTTCCCAGTACCGTCTTACCCGCGGTGAATGTAACTGGGCCGGTTGGTACAACCGTGGGCGAGGTGATCGTGGCGGTGAACGTTACCGCCTGACCTTTGGTCGACGGGTTCGGTGATGAACTGAGCGTGGCCGCGCTCGTGGCTTGCTTTACCACCTGGTTCACGATGGCGGACGTACTTCCAAGATCCGACGTGTCGCCCTTGTACACCGCGATCAGTGGGTAGGTGTAGACATTGAGGTTGGACTTGGTCAGCGTGGCCACACCGCTGGAGTTGAGTGTGGCTGTGCCGATGCTGTACCCGCTCCATGAGAAGTTCACGATGCCTGTTGGTGGGACTGGCCCCGACGTGGTCACCGTCGCCGACCAGGTTACCTTTTGCCCGTAGATGGATGGATTCAAGCTGGAGACGAGCGACGTCGAAGTCAGTGAACGCGTGATGTTTAGCAGCACGCCGAGAGCGCCGTTCCCGAAACACTGACTCCCGGAGTGGCTGAGGCAGGCATTTGCCACGAGCAAGTCGAGCTTGCCGTCCCCGTTCACGTCTGCAACAGCTATCGAGTCTGCGAAAGCCCCGCCAGAGCCGAACGTCTGCGCCGCCTGGAAGGTTCCGTCGCCATTGCCCAGCAAAGCGCCGACGCTAGCCTCACGTCGGCTGCCGCACACGCCCAGGCTGACACACTCGTTCGTGACGAGCAGGTCGGGCTTGCCGTCGCGGTTTACATCCGCGACCGCTACCGAGTCTGCGGAAATCCCACCCGAGCCATAGCTCACTGCCGCCTGGAAAGTTCCGTCGCCATTGCCCAGCAGCACACCCACCAGACTTGAAACGACGTTGGCCACCAGCAGATCTGGTTTGCCATCGCCGTTGACGTCCGCGACTGCTAGGGATCCAGTAGAGAGTCCACCTGAGCCGCCCGACCCATACGTCACCGCCGGCTGAAAAGTTCCATTGCCATTGCCGAGCAGCACGCCCACCGTACCGTCGGAGTTCGCTACTATCACGTCAGGCTTGCCGTCGCCGTTCACGTCGGCGACCGCCACCGACACAGCCCCGGAGCCGCCCGAGTCGAAGCTTACCGCTTTCTGGAACGTGCCATTTCCGTTGCCGAGCAAAACACTGACAACACCTGTCGTAAAACAACCGAGGCTACAATTGGCCACGACAAGATCGGGCCTGCCATCCTCGTTCACATCCGCAACAGCCACTGAGAAGGCGTAGTCCCCACCAGAGGCATAGGTTACAGCCGTCTGGAAAGTGCCGTCGCCGTTGCCTAGCAAAACCCCCACCGTGCTCCCGGCGATTGTCCCAACGTTAGCCACCACCAGGTCCGGCTTGCCGTCCCCGTTCACATCTGCAACTGCCACCGCCAATGTGTTGGCGTCGCCCGAGTTGTAGGTCACCACTGCCTGGAAGGTGCCGTCGCCGTTGCCCAGCAGGACGCCCACTGATCCGCTCAGGCCTCCTTGGTTCGCAACTATCAAGTCGGGCTTGCCGTCTTCGTTCACGTCCGCGACCGTTACTGACTGAGCGAAGATGCCGCCTGAGTCGTAGGCGATCGCGGGAAGGAAGTCGAGAGCACTAGAGTCCACGCCAGAGGCGGCCAGCCGCTCGTTCTGTCGCCCACCCACGCGGCTCGTCTCCCTTGCTCCGGACAGCCGTACGTCCTTTTTCTCTTGCGTACCGCCTGTGGCATGCGGCGGGACGGCAACAACCCGCAGCTTCGCGGTCTGGTCCGCATTCGCTTGCTGGGCGGGGGCGGCGAAGGCGATCAGGACGGTGAGGAGTGCGAGGAACAGAGTGAAGGCGCTGAGAATGCGAATCTTTATTCTTAGGGAACGCTTGGTGGTCATGGACGACCTCCTTAGCAGTGGATGGTCGAGGTCTGATCAAGCGTCAGGAGGTGGGTTTCGAGACGGTTTACAGGCCACGAGAACTCAGGGAATGTTTGGCCGCGGTCGAAGGTGTGGTCACCTCGGACTCGACGGGCATGAGGCAGCCGTTTCCGTGATCGCTGTCACAGGCCGCGGCGTGGATTTTCGCATGAATGGTATCTTTCTGCGAACCACGCCGGCCAGGGCAGCCAAGCCAGTTCCGAGCAGTCCGAGAGTGCCCGGCTCAGGCACCGCGCCGATAATCGTGTTGCCGCTGCCGACGGTTCCAGAAACGGTGGTGAATCCGTCCGGGCTGACGACGGCGTAGATCAGTGCGGTGCTGCCTGAACCGAGGGGGCCGGAAACGGTGCCTGCGATGTCGAACACCTCGGAGCCGTCGGGGAGCGTGCTGGAGTAAGTCCACGTGACCGTACTGGTGAATGTGCCGCTGAAGATCACGCCGTTGGGAACGCCGTTCGTGCCGTTGCCGGTGATGACGAAGCTTCCGCCGCTGTTGAAGACAGCGAACGTAGCGAGGCTTCCCGACAGCATCGATCCAGTGCTGAAGCTTACCGTACCTAACGTGCCCAGCACGGGGCCGTTGCCGTTGAGGCCAACGACCTCAGTGAGTGTGGAGCCGGTAAGTGTGAGGCCTGCGGCGCTTCCTGTGAGAGTACCGCCGTTGTTGGAGAAATCCACATTGCCCGCAAAGGCTGCGAGCGGCAAAGCCAGAGCCAGTAAAGCCAGCAAGAGTATCCGCTTCATGATCAGGTCCTCCTGTAACTGCGCTCGGAAACCCGTCAAATTTCTCGGAGGCCTCAGGCCTCCTGGCGGGGCCAAAACCTTGCACCGGAAATCCTGAGAGCCCAGCTTGCGGGGCGGGGAGGATTACAGCGGGGGGAAGAAAACGCGGGTGACAAGTTAGCATTGAATGGGTGCTACGTCAATGCCGAATTGTGGCGCGCATCTCCTACCATCTGGGCGATTGGGGAAGATGAGCTGTGACGCTTCCCTGCTCAATCGCCGGAACCCGCTTGATTGACCACTACCCGGAAGATCGAAATAAGTTGCGGAGATAGGATGAATATTTTTTGGGAGGTGAAGGGTGGGAGGGAGAGAGGTCAAGGTCAAGGTCAGGATCACAATCGGATCAAGATCAAAATCAAGATCAAAAACGGAGTGTCCATCCCACATGGACCGCTCGTAGCTGTCAGCAAGGTTGCATAGGTCCTTCGCTTCGCTCAGGATGACAAGGGCTTTGTTTGGGCTATGCGTTTTTTGGTGGTTCGGTGACGAAGACGATTTTGGGGTGGAATAAGGTGCCGGCTACGCGAGTGGCGATGGCGAGGAGTTGCCTTTGTCCGTAGAAGACTTTGACCTGGCGGGCGCGGGAGAGTTCGGGAAGATTGACGGGGCGGCCGGTGCGGATGCGGGCGGCGGTGGCGTCGTCGGCGGTGACGGAAGGAAGCTGGGGCAGGAGTTGGCGGGGATGTACGAAGAGGCCGGCTATCCCTTCATGGCGGGAGACAGCAGGTTCCTCACCGGGCTTTCCGCCGGGTTCGGAATGACAATCCTTTAAATCGCACCCCTTTATTTGTCTTTCAAGTTCTTCGAGGGTGTGAGCCTGGGTGATTTCGAATTCGGCTACGGCGGTGCGGCGTAGAGACTCGAGATGCGCTCCGGAGCCGAGTTGCTGGCCCATTTCGTGGGCGACGGAGCGCATGTAGGTTCCCGAGGCCACGCGCGCGCGGAAGTGGGCGCGTTCGCCCTCGACTCTGAGGATGACGAACTCCTTAATCTCGACTTGCACCGGCTTCAGGACTACTTCTTTTTGCTTCCTTGCCAGCTTGTAGGCCGGTACGCCGTGGATTTTCTTGGCCGAGAACGGTGGCGGAACCTGTTCGATCAGGCCGAGGAATCGGGCGGCGAGTTTCTGGAGCTGGTCCAGGGTGGGACTGACGGGGCTAACCGCACCCACGGGGTCGCCGTCGGCATCATAGGTGTTGGTGGCGAAGCCGAAGCGGATTACGCCTTCATAGGTCTTCTCGGAAGTGACGTAGAACTGCGCCAGGCGAGTGAGGCCTCCGGTGACGAGGGGGAGGACACCAGTGGCGAGGGGATCGAGGGTGCCGAGATGGCCGACGGACTTTTGTCCCAGGATGCGACGCATGCGGTTGACCACGTCGTGCGAGGTCCAACCGGCGGGCTTATCGATGATGATGACGCCATTCATGGGGGAATTTGGTAAGTTGGTAATCGGGTAATTTGGTAATTTGAAAACCTCCGGATGGCTTGCGGCGATTTTCATTTACCAAATTACTCAATTACCACGTTACCAGATTCTTTATGCTTCCCCTTCGCGATGACCAGCCTCGGTATAGCAGTCCCTGGGTGACATGGTTTTTGATTGGGCTGAACCTGCTGATTTATTTCCTTGAGTCGGCGCTGGATGTTCGAAGCCGGTTTGCGCTGGTAGGCCAGTTCGGTGTGGTGCCGTCTTACCTGGAGATGTTTCTGTCGGGCTCGCCTGGGTATCCGCTGGTGGCAGTGGTGCTTCCCTTCTTTACCTCTCTGTTTTTGCATGGGTCGTGGATGCACGTGATCGGCAACATGTGGTTTCTATACATTTTTGGCGACAATGTGGAGGACTACCTAGGACACTTCAAGTACCTCGTCTTTTACCTCGTCACCGGGGTGCTGGCAATGGGCACGCATGTAGCCATGAATCTGCATTCGACGGCGCCTGCGGTGGGAGCTAGCGGAGCGATCGCCGGAGTGCTGGGAGCTTATTTCGTTTTGTATCCGAGGGCGCGGGTGCTGACGTGGTTCTTTGTGTTGGTGTTGTGGGTGCCGGCGTGGATCATCCTGGGATATTGGTTCGTGCTGAATTTCCTAAGCGGGACAGCGACAGTGCTTGCCGTCCAGAGCCAGAACATGGGAGGAGTGGCGTTTTGGGCGCACGTGGGGGGATTTGTTTCTGGAGCGCTGCTGGTGAAAGTTTTCGGCGAGCGGGGGCAGAGATATCCGTATGCCGCGGAATGAGAAAGCCGGCAGTGTGGGCACTGCCGGCAAGTTGCACAGATCCCTTCGGCAAGCTCAGGGCAGGCTCTTCGGCCCGCAAAGAACGCGGGCCTCAGGATGACAGAGCTTTTTTGAAATACCTACTTTTTCGGGCGCGACTCCGGGGGGACCAGGCCTGCCATGCGGTAGTAGCCGACCAGTTGTCCGTAGTGTTCGCCGCAGTGTTCGATGAACCCGTAGGCCATGTCCAGGACTCGGACCTGTTGGTGAGCGAAGGGGTCGACGAGCAGGTCGGACATTCCCTTGTCGCCTTTGGCTTTGATGGCGGCGGCGCCGTCAGCGAACGCCTTCTTTACGAAGGCTACGATGTCGGCCTTGGTTTTGAAGTCAGAGCGCTTGGGATCTTCTTCTTTTGGCATCGGCTTGCCCATGGCGGGATCGGTGAAAAAATAATTGGCGTTGGCAGCATGGAGAAGCTGCTCGGCGAAGCTGCGCTGGGCGGGCGTGGGCTTGTAGTCGTACTTATCCTCGGGGAAGTCTTCGGCCATGGCGATGAGCTTGCGGCCGATGTCGTTCCAGGAATCGAGCACAACCTTTGACTGGCTGTCCGCGGGCTTTATGGCGGCTTCCTTCTTGGCCTCTTGGGCGTGGGCGGGAATTGCTACGATTGCGAGAGCCAACAATGGTGCGGCGAGAAGTGATGCGTTCCTCATAGTTCCTCCGAGTGATGTCTGATGGGCGTGCGCAATCTTAGCGGGAAATTGCCTTTGTGTAAACGCCGGATCCAGGTCGCTGAAAATAAATCTTAAACACAGAGGACGCGGAGGTTCACAGAGGAAAACAGAAGTTGTGTGTTTTGTTATCGCTTTTACAGGAGGCCGGCGGTGGGGAGGATCTCCAGGGTTTCGACGGTGGCGTTGGGCGGCAGCAGGATCGTGTTGACGACTGCGGTGGCGACGGTGGCGGGAGACATCATCTTTTTCCGCGGGGCTTGCGGCCAAAAACTGTTCCAGATATCGGTGTTGGTGGCGCCGGGCAACAGGGCGATGACGCGAATTCCCTTGGGGCGCAATTCCTCACGCAATGTATTGGTGAAACCGAGTGCGCCGTGCTTGGAGGCGATGTAGGCGGACATTCCGGGGAAGACCCGGTTGGCGATAGAAAGATTGTTCACGATGGTGGCACCGGGCTTCATGATGGCGAGCGCGGCTTGCGTGACGAGGAATGTGCCGGTCAAGTTGGTCTCGATAACGTCTTGCCAGAGCGGCAGAGGCAGTTTGTCGACTGTGAGATTGGCGTGGGCGATGCCGGCGTTGTTGACGAGAATATCCAGGCGCTTGAATTGCCGGCGGAGGGCGCGAAACAAGTCGTTGATCGATTGCGGGTCGCGGACGTCGCAGGGATGGGCAAGAACTTGAATCTTTGCAGAGGCCAGTTCCCTGCTGAAGCGGCGTAAGGCTGATTCATCGCGGCCGGTTAGAACCAGATGGCAGCCTTCGGCGGCGAGGGCGCGGGCTATGGCTAGGCCTATGCCTCGAGTGGCGCCGGTGACGAGGGCGACCTGGTTCTTCAAAGGACGGTTGGTGTGGAGGCGCTTGGTTTTGCTAGAAGTGAGTGGCGGCAAGATGAAGTTGTCCCGTTTGAGCTGCCATCTTACCGCAATAGGGGGCGCGCAGGAATGCGGCGACTGTTTGGCCGGACTTCGGCAGGCAAACTGAGAGCGGAATTAATGTTTATTGTAATCGCGAGGCGGTCCAATTGTACGTGTTGGGCGTGTTTCCACTCATGACCACGACAGTTCCGGTCGCCTGGGTTGAAGAGGTGAATTGACCCGTGAGTGAGAAGGTTCCGCTGTCGCCCCGGTTGCCGCCGGGGTTATATGTAGTCATGGGGAGAGAGAAAGAGCTGCCCGCGATCGGAAAGCTCTCGAGGACGACATCGCTGCAACCTGTGTCCAGAGTCCCACTGAGATTGTTGGGATCGACAAACCCGAAACAGAAAACGGTGCCGTTAGACTGCACCTGAAAGTTCAATGCGCCGGGACCGCTAGGGAGCTCTTCAAAGCCCGCCCAGTGCCCGCTGTAAATATTGTTACTACTTTGGCTGTTACTGTTGCTGCTGCCGCAACTGAGAATGGTTGAAAAGGCCACGACGAGGGACAAACCACTCAGCGTTTTCTTAAGGCCGGACATGCTTCGCCTCGTTCCGGCGACGTTGCAGGCGTTGGTCTGCCCGAATCGCGGGGAGAAGGTTATTTCATTATCCGTGTTGTTGCAAGCATGTTTTGGGCGGAAGGGCAGCGTGGTTGTTTTGGGAGCGCAAGTAATCCTCCTCAAATCCCGTTCGGGCGCTGACGGATCAGGGAGAGGAACTCTGAGCGCGTTTCGTTCTCGTTGCGGAAGCAGCCCAGCATGGAGGAGGTGACAGCGGCGGAGTGCTGTTTTTCGACGCCGCGCATCATCATGCACAAGTGGCGGGCCTCGATGACCACGCCTACGCCTTGCGGTTCGATTACTTTCTGGATGGTCTCGGCGATCTGGGTGGTGAGGCGCTCCTGAATCTGCAGGCGGCGGGAGAACAATTCGATCAGGCGCGGGACCTTGCTGAGGCCGATTACTTTGCCGTTGGGGATGTAGGCTACGTGTACTTTGCCGAAGAACGGCAGCAGGTGGTGTTCGCAGAGGCTGAACATTTCTATGTCTTTTACGATCACCATTTCGTCGTAACCGACGGTGAAGAGCGCACCCTTGAGCAGGGCTTCGGGATCTTCGGTGTAGCCCCGGGTAAGGAACTGCAGAGACTTGCGAACGCGTTGCGGGGTTTGCTCTAGACCTTCGCGGTGCGGGTCTTCGCCGAGGCGGACGAGCATTTCCTGGACGAGGTCTTCGAAGCTGGCGCTGGTGAGAGTTGGGTGTTCTGTCGTTGGTTTCATGATTGAGTGAAATTAGTGATTTTGTAATTGGGCAATTTTGTAATTTGAAATCCTTGTAACTTGAAATCAAGGAGCTTCGCCTTTGTACTCGAACGAATTCATCATGGTTTCTTCCAGTCTCACTCTTTCCAGATGCGCGAAGTGGAAGCCGCGCTGCACTATTTCGTAAATCTGCGTGCAGAGGTTCTCGGTGGTGGGCACTTCCTGCGTGAATTCCCGCAGGGTATTCAAGTTCTCGTGGTCATAGCGGGCGAGCACTTCCCTTTCGATGAAGCCATCGAGATCGGTTAGGTTGCAGACCATGCCGGTTTTCTCGTCGACCGGGCCGCTTACGGTCACTTGGATTACGTAGTTGTGGCCGTGTCCGAAGGGATTATTGCATTTACCGTAGGTCGCCTGGTTTTCGTCATTCGACATCGCTTCGCTGTGGAGACGGTGGGAGGCGGAGAATAAATAACGGCGCGATAGGTGAGCTTTCATGATTCAGCTTCTAGCTTCTAGCTTTTGGCTTAACCTCCTTCCTCCCCGTAGAAATCGACGAACAGATCTGGGGTTTCGTAGACTCGCACGCGATGCAGTTTCGCTCGCTCGAGCTTGGTGGCGAGACGCTGCCAGATCGCGATGGCTATATTTTCCGTCGTGGGAATTTGGTGCAGAAACTCCGGGACCTCTTTATTGAGGAAGCGGTGGTCCATGGCGTCGAGCACTTCGCGGTGCATGACCTCTTTTAGTTGTTTGAGATCAACTACGAAGCCGGAGCGGGGATCGACTTTGCCCTTCACCGTGACTTCGAGCGTGTAATTGTGGCCGTGGCCGTTCGGGTTATTGCATTTGCCGAAGACGCGGCGGTTCTCCTCCGGAGTGAAGTCCGGGTTGTGGTAATAGTGGGAGGCGGAAAATTCGGCTTTGCGCGTGAGATAGACCATAGAAACCAGTTGCCAGTTGTCAGTGGCCAGTTGCCAGCAAACACCCTTCATCAGAATACGTGCGGCCCTTCCAATTCACGTTACCGTTGGCGTGCACCTTCTTCGAGCGCAGCAATAAATATGAGAATAGAGGGAGTCCAAAGAGGGCGAGGATATTTGCGTCCCAGCAAAAGTGCGCTCGACGGATTCGGGTGAGAAGAAACACATACAGGATCACGGCAAGCGTTCCCGCCACAATGGCGGGCTGCCAGCGTCCTCGAACAGCGGCGACGATGCTGATGGCAAAGCTGGCAACGATCAGCACAAACTCAATCGTCCGGAGCGCAGCCAGCCGAACCGGCGAGGAGAACAATAGCGCCAGGTTCTTGGTCCAGCCTTCGCGGAGTTGGGAAAAACTGCGATACATGCGGGTACGAACGGCGTCACCGCCGTAGCGGAAGAATATCTTTCTGCCGGATCGCTTGACGGCCCGAGCCAGAGCCACGTCCTCGAGCAGGTTTCCGGCAATGGCGGCGTGTCCGCCGACCGCATCGTAGGCTTGGCGCGTGATCAGGATGTACTGGCCGTTGGCGGCGGCTGCGGGAGACTTGGGGTCGCTCACTTGCGATGGGCGAAAGCTCGACGCAAGTTCGGCGAAGATCACGGGCATCACGGCTTTCTCCCAAAAGCTCTCGACGATCTGCTCGGGCGAATAAGAGAGCATGGCCGCGCCTTGGCGTTTCGCCTCTTCCAGGCTGCGAGGGAGCGATCCGGGCTGGTGGATCGTGTCGGCGTCGGTGAAGAGCAGCCATTCGCCGCGAGCTGCTCTGGATCCGGCGGTGACCGCGTTGTTCTTGCCGGTCCAACCCGCGGGAAGCGGGCCGGCTTCAATGACGCGGACTTGTGCGCGGGGGAAGGATAAAGCGATCTCGCGGGTGCGGTCGGTGGATTGATCGTCGACCACGATGATTTCGAAAGCGATGATATGCCGCGGGGCGTCGCTCTTTGCGATGTCGTTCTGCGCGACGTCGTTCTGCACGACCAGGGACTGAAGACATGTGCCGAGGCAGGCTTCTTCGTTGCGAGCCGGCACGATTACCGACACGGTGGGCCGTCCTGGAACTGTATCTGTCGCAGTCATAGGCGGAATCTATTATTATAGCTGGGTGCGACGCATCCTTCGTTTTACCGGCGCCATTGCCGTTGCTTTAATTCTGTCGGCGTTCACCGGCTGCTACAGCGGGACGCGGCCTTCGCGGATCGGCTTGGCCGCCCCGGATTTCACGGTGCGCAACTCCGATCGCACGGTCACGCTGAGCCAGTTCAAGGGCCAGGTGCTGGTGTTGAATTTCTGGGCGACCTATTGTGCTCCCTGCGTGGAAGAACTTCCCTCGCTGGTGCAGATGCAACGGCACATGAAGGCGAGAGGCGTGACGGTGCTGGCCGTCAGCATCGACGAAGACGAGAATAGCTACCGGCGGTTCCTGCGAGACCACGGTGTGACTCTGCTTTCGGTGCGGGACCCCGACCAGAAAAGCAATAGCTTGTACGGAACGTCCAAGATTCCCGAGACCTACATTATCGACCGTAGTGGCGTTGTGCGGCGGAAGTTCATTGGGGCGGTGGACTGGACGGAGCCGGAGATTATTGATTTTCTGGGGAGACTGTAAGCCGCAACCGGGCGCTGAAGCGCCGCTCTTCCACGGTGCTGCGGGCATTCGTGAACTACTTACCTGCGGCACAGCGAGAAACAAAATCTTAAGAACAAAGGCGTCGGACAGGAGTGTCCGACCCACACGATCACAGCTTCAGGCTGCGCAGGCGCAGCGCGTTTGTGATTACCGACACTGAACTGAAGCTCATCGCGGCCGCGGCGAAGATGGGGCTGAGTAGCAGGCCGAAGAAGGGATACAGAACTCCGGCTGCGATGGGCACGCCAATGGCGTTGTAAACGAAGGCGAAGAACAGATTTTGGCGGATGTTGCGCATGGTGGCCTGGCTTAGTTTGCGGGCGCGCAGGATTCCGCTCAGGTCGCCCTTGAGCAGCGTGATGCCGCCGCTCTCCATGGCGACGTCGGTGCCGGTGCCCATGGCGATGCCGACGTCGGCTTGCGCCAGCGCGGGGGCATCGTTGATGCCGTCGCCCGCCATCACGACCACTCCTCCCTGCCCTTGCAGCTTGCGGATGATTTCCAACTTTTGTTCGGGTAAGACTTCGGCTTCGAATTCTTCGATGCCGAGTTGCTGAGCGATCGCGGCTGCGGTCGCGCGGTTATCGCCTGTGAGCATGACGATACGGATTCCTTGGGTTTTGAGCACCCGCAGCGCGTCCGGAGTGGTGGCCTTTACGCGATCAGCGACGCCTAGATATCCGACGTACTTGCCATCGACAGATATGCAGAGAGTGGTGCCGCCTGGCTGGGTCAGCGCTCCGACAACAGCTTTTTCAAGCGCCCCCACTTCCACCATGAGGGCGGCATTGCCGACTGCAACTTTCTTTCCGTCGACTAATCCGACAATGCCCTTACCGGTAACGGAGGTGATTTCACTGGGTTGAGAGAGTTTGAGTCCCTTCCTAGTCGCGGCTTCGACGACCGCTGCTGCGAGAGGATGTTCGCTGGCCCGTTCAAGACTGGCGGCGAGGCGGAGCAGTTCGGAATCATCGGCAACCGATTTTGAGTAGCTAAAGACTTGCGGCTTGCCTTCGGTGAGTGTTCCAGTTTTGTCTACGACCAGCGTGTCGACTTTTTCGAGAATCTCCAGCGCCTCGGCGTTCTTGATCAGCACGCCGGCGCGCGCGCCGCGGCCTACGCCGACCATGATCGCCATCGGTGTAGCGAGGCCCAAAGCGCAAGGGCAGGCGATGATGAGCACCGCGACCGCGTTCACGAGCGCGTGCGCGAGGCGCGGTTGCGGACCGAGCAACAACCAAGCGACGAATGTGAAGGCCGCGACTGCAACCACAATAGGTACGAACCACTTCGCGACGCGATCGGCGAGGCGCTGAATGGGAGCGCGGCTGCGCTGCGCCTGGCCCACCAGTTGCACGATTCGCGCCAGCAAGGTTTCGCTGCCTACGCGCTCGGCTCGCATCACGAACGAGCCGGTGCCGTTGATGGTTGCGCCGATGACTTTGCTGTCCGGCGATTTCTCAACAGGCATGGATTCGCCGGTAATCATGGATTCGTCAACCGCACTGCGGCCTTCGAGCAGCACGCCGTCCACTGGGATTTTCTCGCCCGGGCGCACCCGCAGACGGTCGCCTGGATTCACCTGCTCGAGCGGAACGTCGTTCTCGCTGGCGTCGGGGTTGAGCCGGCGCGCTGTCCGGGGGCTGAGATCGAGCAGCGCCCGAATGGCCGCGCTGGTGCGACTTCGCGCGCGCAATTCCATGACTTGCCCGAGCAAGACGAGAGTCGTGATCGCAGCCGCTGCTTCGAAATAAACGTCGGGATAGCCTCCCATGCCACGCAGCGATTCGGGAAAAATCTGCGGCGCAAGTGTTGCGACGACGCTGTATCCGTAGGCGACGCCGGTGCCCATACCGATGAGCGTGAACATGTTTGGACTGCGATTGACGAGCGAAGTCCAGAAGCGCTGGAAGAACGGCAGGCCGCACCAGAGGACTACCGGCGTAGCCAGCGCGAGTTCCAGCCAGGGCAGCCATCCTGTCTCCGAAGTGGGCCGCACGCCCAGACCCGGCATCATCTCAAACATCGCGACGAACAGTAAGGGTGCGGTTAGGGCGAGGCTCACCCAGAACCGCCGGGTCATGTCGCGCAGTTCGGGATTCTGTTCAGGAGATTCGGTAACGATGCGGGGCTCGAGCGCCATCCCGCAGATCGGACATGAACCGGGGCCGGGCCGCACGATCTCCGGGTGCATGGGGCAGGTGTACTCGGTGCGGGTCGACGCGACGGGGACCTCCGGTTCGAGCGCCATTCCGCAGGAAGGGCAGGCCCCCGGCTTGCCTTCGCGGACCTCAGGGCACATCGGGCAGACGTAGGAGACACTCTCAGTCGCTGCGCGAGTTTGGGGCTGAGTCTGACCCTTGATCGGTGGCGGTTGGTCATGGTCCGACACGGCTGGCTTTGCAGCGCCGAGCACCACCAAGCCAGATGCGCGCTCGGGGATGGTCCCACCCAGATATTTCGCCGTCTCTGTCTTGAACTTTTCCGCGCACGGCCCGCAGCAAAAGTAGTAGTTCTTCCCGCCGTGACCGTAGACATGTTTCGTGGTTGCGGGATTCACATTCATTCCGCAGACTGGGTCCCGTTCGAGCGCGGGTGCCGGGTTTGAAGGTTTTGTTGACATTAGGGGAGGCGAGTCCCTCAGGGGCTAAAGCAAACGGCTCGGCCGAAGGCATACCATGATACGAATCCCTAGTCCTCCGCCTCCTTCGATGGACAATGCTTTATATTGGATTCAGGCCGATGAGCATTCGGGGCACTTGCATTTCATCGGCGAAGGATTATGCCATGACTTACTTGGACGTGGTTTTTCGTTACGGCGCGGCGCCCGGCGAGAACGAGTTCCGGGCAATCGATGGTATGCGTGAGGTTTACGGGGTGCGGAGGGTGCAGTTCAACGACCGGGAGCGCACGGTGCGGGTGGAGTTTGACGCTTCGCGCCTGAAGGCGGAAGCAGTGGCACGACTCTTGCGCCAGGCTGGAGTGGATGTCCGGGAACGATTGGAGCTGGCTTAGAACCAGCAACGAAGGCGGGGAGTTGGGGGAGGGCTTGTGGCGGAGCTGCGAACTAAATGCAAGGGGCGCCCAAGAAAACCTCTGGCCGAAGTCATCCTTGGAACGCCCCGTTGCGCGCCACTTCGTCTGGTCTTTTATAAGCATCTGGCGTGCCGTCTGTAACCCGCTCAAAATACAGGTCCGTCCTGCTCATGGCTTTGTAGGAATTGCTCAGAGGCTGGAAAGATTTACTTCGGGCCCGGGTGCAAAGCAACGAAGGGGCCGAACGGTTGTGGAAAGGGCCAAACGACTCAGGATCTCCGGGTCGTCCCAGCGTAGTTCAGTGGGGAGAGCCGTGCTGTGGGCGGAACGTCGACTTTGATCGAGGCCGTCGTATCGACGCCGTCTTGGTGCGCAGGAGGTTCGCAGCAACCGGCGACTTCCGCTATAATTCTTGAGCAAGTCTTCCCGCCGAAACCAAACCTGCGCCCTTAGCTCAGCTGGATAGAGCGTCTGGCTACGAACCAGAAGGTCGGGAGTTCGAATCTCTCAGGGCGCACCATTCCTTCCTTTGCGGTTCAAGGAGAGAGCATTTCTTTGGTCGACCGGAGGAACTCGAGCAGCGGCGTTTGTGAAAGGTGCGATGGCAGTGCGTAAGGGCAAGCGCGATTTCGGAGGGCAGCGGCTAGCCTGTGGGCTGCTCCTGAGCATCGTCTTGGCGATTGGCGCGGCACCAGCCTGGGGCGATGAGCCGCATGCTGATGAGCCACATTCTGATGAACCATATTCCATCGAACCCGTAAAGCTCCACGCGTCCGCTGGCCTTCCCCTAAGCTTTTTACGTTCTCTGCAGCCCCAGGGGACCCGACTATTCGGCTTTTCCGACGGCGTTAAGACTCCGATCTGCGAGATCTTTTGGGCGAAAGCAATCTCCGGGCAAGAGCGGTCACAGGGGTCGAGCCAGGGTTTCTATGGCAAGCTGAAGCAGGGGGCGGTGGTTGGAGTGGTTCATTTCTTGATCGTCAAAGACTATATCCGCGACTTTCGTTCCCAAACCATAAAGCCAGGATATTACACCCTGCGTTACGCCGTGATGCCGGGCGGTATTGCTGAGAATGAACCGCGTGATTTTGCGGTACTTATCCCGGCCAGCGACGATCGCGACCTCGAACGGGTGTTACCCCTCTCCGAACTCTCACGACGCAGCCAGATGGCCTTCCATACCAAGCACCCAGCAAGTATGAGCCTGGTAGAGGTCGATAACGACCTGAAGACTTTCCCCGGAGTCGTGACGGACGACGAGGGCACCTGCGTGCTGCAGGTTAAGGTTCATGTGAAATCAGCCAACAGCGGCGTCGCGCGAGAATTCCCACTGGCCATCGTTCTGGTTACATCGATTCCCGAAAATTCCGGCTCTTAGACGCGCCCGGCCGCGATGATGCCTGGCGACGACCGAAGAGTGGGCGGCGGGATGCTAGAATCCCCAATGCTTCCTATGTCCAGATCCCAATGTTGGTGCGTGCTTTCCGCGATCATAGCCCTGTCCGTCTGGGCCCACGCCGATAGCAAATTCGAATGTCCCGCCGCCAAGGGTTACCAGCAAGTGCATCGTTTCAACGGGTATCTCGTCCAGATGCTCCCGGGCCCCAAGAACTCGGAGTACCGTTGCCGCGGCACGGTAACTCCGCCCAACGGAGTTCACCAAACCGTTGCCCGGGAGTGGGCCATGTCTCTCGACGCAGTGTCGGGAACCGACCTGAACGGCGATGGCACGCCGGAGGTCGTCTTTGATGGCTTCTCCGGTGGTGCGGGCTGCTGCTACGTGTACTGGATTGTGAGCTTAACCAAGAAACCGCAGGTGGTGCGCGAGATTCGCAACCAGATTCCACTGGTCTTCCGCAAGCGTGTCGACGGTGGCACTGAGATTCGAACGGGTGAAGGCAGCTTTGATTTATTTCTCCTGTCCCATGAGGATGCGGTGATCCCGCAACTGATCCTTCGGCTGGAGGGGAGCAAGCTTATCGACATCAGTCGGCAGTACCAGAAAGAATACGACGAGGAGATTGCGAAGGCGCGGAGTGGACTGACTGCCGCCGATCTCGAAAAGTTCCGGCAATCGAGCTATAGTCAGAAAATGTTCATCGACCAGTTGCCCACGGTGAAACGGGTGCTGACCATTGTGCTGAACTATCTCTATAGCGGGCGCGAGACCCAGGCTTGGCAGGCGCTGGACGAAATGTGGCCTGCCTCCGACGCGCAACGGGTGAAAGGGCTGATTCTCGAGAGGCGCGCCCGTGGCCTGGCTGCACAAATGGTTGACGCAGCGGCCAAACCGCAACCTTAGCGGGCCGCGGCCGAGCAGGCAGGTTTCACCGAATGCCCGCGCTCCCTGAGCTACTGACGGCGGAGCCCTTCACCGGCGTGGTCCCACTTCCAGTGAGGTTGATCTGCTGGGGACTGGTAAGGTCGTTGTCCATCACGGAGAGCGTTCCTGGACTGCTCCCCATAACCCCCGGAGTAAAGGTCACGGTGACGTTGCAAGACTGCGCCGGCGCGAGGCTGGCCCCGCAATTGTTGGTCTGGGTGTAGTAATTGCAGATTCCCGCCTTGTTGTTGTAACAACTGAGCCAGAACCCACCGAGAGTGAGGGTCGTCGTTCCGACATTGGTCACGGGGACGGTCATCACGGAAGACGAACCGACTGTTGTGCTGGGAAAGGCGACGGTCGCCGGGATTCCGACTTGCGTGCCCTGTCCTTGCAGGTAAAGGATCATGGGACTCTCGGAGTCGTTGCTGGTGATGGTAAGCGGTGCCGGAACGAACCCGGTGATGGTTGGCGTAAAGGTGAGGTTTATCCTGCAGGTCTTGCCGGGGTCAATGACCACGCAGTTATTGGTCTGAGTGTACTGGCTGGCAAAGGCGCCGCCAATCGTCATACTGGAAATGTTGAGTGGAGCGGTTCCCTTGTTGGTCAAGATGACGGGAAGCGGATAACTGCTGCCAAAGGGCAGCGATGAGGGGCCGCCATTGGCTGTCGGAGTGCCAAAGAGCGCGGGCGAAGGTTTGAGGTAAACATTCGTTCCCTGCCCGGTTAGGTTAACGATCTGCGGACTCGTGGGATCGGTGTCCACGATGGTGAGTGTCCCCGTCCGGGTTCCGGAAGCGCTGGGTTTGAAAGTCAGGGGCAATTTGCAGGAGCTTCCCGGCGCCACTTTCGCTGTGCAACCGTTGCCAGTCACAAAATCGCCTGTGGCTGTCTTGCTGTTGATGGTCATGGTCTTCGTGCCCCAGTTGCTGAGAACGAGGTCGTAGGTCCCACTGGTCACGCCGACAGGGTGCCACCGGCCAAAGTCAACGGTGGAAGCCCCCGAGACCG
>Ga0210404_10000201_pt1 | contig 36982 bp, 30 predicted proteins | sample IncBWH28MmetaG_FD_155455 | JGI IMG/M metagenome (GOLD analysis project Ga0210404, IMG submission 155455) | Forest soil microbial communities from Barre Woods Harvard Forest LTER site, Petersham, Massachusetts, United States - Inc-BW-H-28-M | ecosystem: Environmental > Terrestrial > Soil >... | reverse complement strand
TTTGTGAACGCCGATCGGCTTTCCGCCGACGACGAGCAGATCTCGCTGCGGGGAGTCGATCTTTTCGTCGAGGTAAAGGCCGAAGCTGAAGATCACGTCGTCGGCATCCAGCGGCTGGCCGTCGGAGAAGCGCAAGCCGCGGCGCAGATGCAGGGTGTACTCCCTGCCGTCGGGCGACACGGTCCAGGATTTGGCGAGGGCCGGCTCCGTTTTTTGCGTGGCGCGGTTGATGTCGATGAGGTCGGCCGTCAGGCAGCGTATGACATCGCGCGAGGCGGCGTCCTGGGCGAGAACGGGATTTAACGTCTTGGGCTCGGAGCGAAGGGCGACCACGATCTTGCCGCCCGAGTGTCCGGGGGCGTTGTCGGTGAGCATCCGTTCTTCAGTTTGCTGATCCAACGGCACGGGACGAGCGCCCACGCCAAGCGCGGAGCATGCCCAGGCGCAAACAAGTGCGAACCTAAGCGGGCGGACGTACTGGCCCGTACGGAATTTCCCCATACTCAAATTCTGGGCAAAGATCGGGAATTTTTAAAGCTGGACGGAGCGGGTGCGTTCCTGAAGCGCATCGGCAGCGAGGGAATAGAACAGGAACATCGGAATCAGCAGGAGGGCCGGCAAGAACATCCACCAGTAGCTGACCAGGACGTAGTACTGCTGCAAGCAGGACAGCAAGCTGCCCCAGCTGGGCATCGGCTCGCTCACGCCGAGGCCGAGGAAACTGAGGGTGACTTCGGCGAGAACGTATTGCGGAATCAGGAGAGCGAGTTGCGTCAGGACCAGACCGGACGTTTGCGGCAGGATGTGGCGCGTAAGAAGGTAGGCGTCGGACGCGCCGAAGCCCCGGGCGGCGAGTACGAAATTGCGTTCTTTGGCGCTGAGAACAACGCCGCGAATCAGCCGGGCCGGACGCGCCCAGCCGAGGAGGCCCATCACGCTGACGAGAAGCAGAAAGATTTGCCAGCCGGCGATGTGCAGCGGCATTACCGCTCGGACGGCGAAGAGAAGGTAGAGCCACGGGAGCGCCAAGAACACCTCGCCGCCGCGCATGAGGATTTCATCCAGCCAGCCACCGTAGAAGCCAGCGAGCGCACCAATCGTGACGCCCAGCAAGACCGCGATTAGCGCTGCCAGAAGACCGGCGAGCAGGGAAATTTGGCCGCCGTAGAGGAAGCGCGAGAATTGGTCGCGGCCGTAGGCGTCGGTGCCCATCAAGAAGATGCGCCCGGGCAGGGGAACACCCAGTAGGTGGCGCTGGGACGGGATCACGCCGCCGATTCTGTATGGCGAGCCAGCGACGAAGAGTTCCAGAGGGTAGCGCCGCGAGGTGTCGATCGTGTAGTTGGCCGGGGTCGAGTCCTCGGGTGCAAAGCCGTAGACGAACGGGCGCAGGTGCAATTTGCCGTCCCCGTCGATGAAATGGATGCGCGTCGGAGGCACGAACACTCGGTCGCGATTCTGCGCCGAATAGTCGTAGGGAGCGAAGAAACCAGCGAAGAGAATCACCGCGTGAAATGCGGCTAGCACAGCCGCGGTGATCCACAATTTGTGCCGGCGCATCATGCCGCTATTCCGTCCGAATCCGCGGATCGCTGGCGAAAAGCAGCAGGTCCGCCAGAAGGTTTCCGGCCAGCAGGAAAATAGACGACAACATCACAATCGCGACGACCACGTATATGTCGCGGGCGAAGATCGATTCCATCATCAGAGCGCCGAGGCCCGGCCAGCTCAAGACAATTTCGGCAACCACCGTCGTGCTCAGCATGGTCGCCACCGAAAACCCTAGCAATGAAATCAGCGGATTCGCCGCTGCCGGGAGCGCGTAGCGAAAAAGCAGCCGGGCGCGCGGGATTCCATGGCCGCGAGCGGCGCGAATGAACGGCGCCTCGAGCGCTTCGATCATTGTGGTGCGCACGTGTCGCACCAGCACGGGCAGCATTGCCAGCGCCAGTCCGAACGCGGGCAGAACCAGATGAAAAGCCACATCCCGGCAAATCGTCCACGGGTCCGCATCCTGGCTGGCGAGCGACGTCATTCCGCCCGTGGGAAACCATCCCGTTCGGACAGCCAACAGCAGGAGGCCTAGAAACAGCAGCAGATCTGGAATCGTCAACAGTGTGGACGTCGCAAGGTTAGTGACACGGTCAAGCCACCGCCCGCGCTTCCGAGCGCTGTATATTCCGATCGGCAGCGCAAACAGCCAGGCGACCAGCGTCGCTGTACCCGACAATAGAAGCGTGTTGCGAGCGCGCACGCGGAGCAGCGGCGCAACGGGACTGTTCGACGCCAGCGAGTAGCCCAATTCCCCTCCCAGCGCCGAGCGAAGCCACTGCGCGTAGCGCACCGGGAACGGGCGATTGAAGCCGTACTGCGCCCGAAACTTATCGACGGTCTCCGCCGATATCTGCGGATTCAGGCGCAGAGCATCGAAGTAATCGCCGGGCGCGATCTGAAGCAGGGCAAACGACGAAAAAGAAATCGCCAGCAGCAAAAGGATCGCGTGAACGAGGCGTCGGCCGAGATAGCGCATGGTCTACGCGGACCTATCGATGCAGATGGATTCCAAAGAAGGCAAGGCCAGCAGCAGTTCCCGCGTGTAATCCTCTTTCGGGCTTGAGAAAAGTTTGGCGACCGGCTGCTGCTCGATCACGCGGCCCTCGTTCATCACGGCGACTTCGTCGGCAATCTGCGAAACCAAGCGCAGGTCGTGCGAGATGTGCAGATACGTGAGCTGGCGCTCCGCCTGCAGATCGGCGAGCAGTTGCACGATACACTCCTGATTGGCCAGATCGAGGTTTGATAACGCCTCGTCCAAAATCAGGAGCTTCGGCTCGAGAACCAGCGCCCGCGCGATCGCGAGGCGCTGTCGCTGGCCGCCGCTGAATTCCATGGGTCGTTTGGCGATGCAATTGTTCGGCAAGCCAACTCGGACGATCCAATCGATTGCACACTCGCGCTGTTGATTCCTGGTTCCGCCCTTTTGGATCGCCAGCGGCTCGGCGACGATCTCCTGGGCGGTCATTCGCGGGTTCAGCGACGACACTGGATCCTGGAAAATCAATTGAATCTGGCTCCGAACGGCACACAGTTCGCTGGCCTGCAATTCGAGAAGATTTCTGCCGTTGAACCAGATTTCGCCCGCGGACGGCTTTTCCAGCAAAGCCAGGCAACGCGCCAGCGTCGATTTGCCGGACCCGGAGTCGCCGACCAACGCGAGGGTAGCGCCGCGAGAGATCGTCAAGGTGGCATTCTCCAGCGCCTCGATCGTGTATTCCGAACCGGAGAAAGGCCGGCGCTGGACGTAGCCCCTGCGAAGGTTTTCGATACGCACCAGCGGATCGCAAGCGTCGGTTTCGATGTTCCCGCTCATCTGGTTTATCTCCGGCTCATCCAGTGATCTGCTGGTGCAGACGACTCTTGCGCTCGATCGCCTCAAGGTCATCGAGTCTGTCCGCGCGACGCAACAGGGCCCGCGTATAAGGGTCGACGGGATGGGCGTAAAGCCCGTCGAAATCGCCTTGCTCTATGATCCGACCCTCGCGCATCACCATCAGACGGCTGGCCAGGCTCGCCTGAATCTCCGGCGTATGGCTGATCAGCAGCAACGACATGCGCGATCTGTTCTTCAGGTCTCGCAGCATGGTGATGAATTCGGCCTGGTTTCGCGCGTCCAATGACGCGGTCGGCTCATCGGCGATCACCAAAGCCGGCCCACAGACGAGCGCCTGGGCCAGCACCACGCGCTGCAGTTGTCCGCCGCTCAACTGATGCGGATACGCAGCGTAGATCCGGTTCGTCGGCTCAAGCCCCACGCGCGCGAGGATCGAGTGCGCCTCTTCGCGGCACTTCTCCCAACCCCACTGCTTGTGGGCGTGAACCACTTCTGCGATCTGCGCGCCCACGCGCATCACCGGGCTCAACGCGATTCCCGGGTCCTGGTAAACCATGGAGAGGGCCGCGCCGCGAATCTTTTCGAGCGAGTGATCGGGCATCTGCAGCAAATTCTGGCCGCGAAAAACGACGGAACCGGAAACCTCCGCGTGTTCATTGTTTAACAAGCCCAACAGGGCCAGCGCGATGCTCGATTTCCCGCAGCCGGACTCGCCCATCAGGCCGAGCACCTGGCCCGCAACGATCTCAAAACTCACGCCTTCCACCGCGCGATGCTCGCGCATGTCACTGCCGCGGTAGCGGATGCTTAGGTCTTTGACCTCGAGCAGCGGTTCCATAAGAGCTTTCGCGACTCCCCAACAGTGGGCGAGATCCAGGCGCACCAATGCGCCTGTTTGCCCAGCCTTTTACGTTATGAGGAGGCCGCGCCAAGGTCGATAGCTCAACCGGCTCGCGCTGTCTGGAAGTTAACGGTACTTCCGTACTAGCGGGCACCAATCGGCTTATAATCGGTCGACCAGCCACTTACCAGGTTTGGAGAACGGCTATGATGCAGATTCGTTTTCAACGGGCATCTTTGCTCGCGGTCGCCGCTGTTCTGTGCGCGGTTGGCGCGGCTTACCTCCATTCCGCTACGGCGGCCAATCTTCCAGATCCGAAAGTGGATGAGTCACCTTCCGCCGCCAAGGGAAGCGAGACCGTCGTGTTTGCAGGCGGATGCTTTTGGGGCATCCAGGCGGTGTTCGAGCACGTGAAAGGCGTAGCAAAGGCTACCGCAGGTTATTCCGGCGGCACGGCCAAGAATCCCGACTATGAAGAAGTGAGCAGCGGCGCCACGGGACACGCGGAGTCGGTCGAAGTCGTATACGACCCGTCGAGGGTCACCTTCGGCCAATTGTTGAAGATTTTCTTCTCCGTGGCGCACGATCCCACGCAACTCAACAGGCAGGGACCCGACTTCGGCACGCAGTACCGATCGGCGATCTTCTACGAGTCTCCCGACCAGCAAAGGATCGCGAAGGCGTACCTGGAACAGCTTACGCAGGCAAAAGCTTTTTCTCATCCCATCGTGACACAGATCGTGGCTTACCGGGCGTTCTATCGCGCGGAGGACTACCACCAGGATTACGCCCTGCACAACCCCGACAATCCCTACATTATGTTCAACGACGCGCCCAAGGTGGCAAACCTGAAGAAACAGTTTCCAGACCTTTACGTCAGCAACCGCTAGAGAGGCTCTCCAGCCGGCGCTGGCCGCCAACGCAACTTTAGCCAGTACCTTCAGCCAGTACCTTCGATGACCGAGCCGTCGGGTGTGCGGAATTCGTTCGGATGCTCATCCGTAATGGGGTGTTTGGCCGCGAGCGCCTCATCGACCTCGATTCCCCACCCGGGCTTCTCGTTGATCCACGCATATCCATCTTTGATTTCGGCAATGCCCTGGTAAACGTCCTCGACCAGCGGGGAGAAATCGAAATGTTCGTGAATGCCGAAGTTCGTGTTCGTAAGGTCGAGAGTCAGGTTCGTCATACGGCCTACCGGAGAGTTTGGCGCACCGTGCCAGGCGAACTTCACCTCGTAGTTGGCCGCAAACGCAGCAATCTTCCGCGCGGCCGTGAACCCGCCAATGTGCGAGACGTGGTGCCGGATGTAGTCGATCGAGCGTTCCTCCACCAGCGGCTGCCATTCGTGCGGGTTGTTCCAGAGTTCGCCGATCGCCAGTGGAGTGGCGCACTGTTGCCGTACGATCCTGTAGTGGCCCGCTTCTTCCGGGGAAAACAGATCCTCGCAGTAGAATAGCCGGAATTGCTCGAGGTCCTTGCAGAACTGCGTCGCGCGAATCGGATCGAGCAGCGAATGTACGTCCACGCCGAGCCCGATTTCGGGAGGAATCTCCTTTCGAAACACCTCAAAGGCCGCGAGAATTTTTCGCGTTCCCTTGTCGCGATCGAATGGCGTGGAACCATCGTCGAATTTCGGTTGGCCGTACAGTGTTGTATCCGCTCCGTCCCGCAAAAACATCGCGACCAGCAGGTAGCGACAGCCTTTCTCCATCAGCTTTTTCGAGTTTTCCACTAGTTGCTTGTTCGGATCATCGCCGCCGTTGAATCCTACGTGGAGATAAATGTCCGCAGCGTCGCGAAGCTTGCCGCCAGCCAGCTGATACACCGGCATGCCGGCCTGGCGGCCTTTGATATCCCAGAGCGCATCGCAAACCCCGCCGATGGCGCAGTTCAGCACAAAATCATTCTTGTAATAGGAACTCATGTAGCAGAGCTGCCAGATCTGCTCGATCCGGTCGACCGTGCGGCCCGTCACCAACGGCTTCAGGTAGTCTTCCACGGCGGCTCGCACGAGTTTGGCGCGGCCGCCGGGAAACGTGGCCGTTGCACAGCCATAGCCGTACAGTCCGGCCTGGTCGGTGGTCACCTTCACGATCATCGAATCGTTGTTATTTCCGCCACCGACTTCGATCACGCGCACGTCTTGGATCCGCGGTACAGGCATCCCGCGGGTGGCGTGCTCGGCCGCGGCTTGAGCCTCTTGTTCCTCTGGCGTCGTTCGGGCGCCAGCGGGCTGGCCAGCGAAAAAGCTGGCGACCGCCGCTCCTCCACCGAGCAGGGCCCGCTTCAACATCGTTCGACGATCGGCCCTATCGCATTCTGACTTTTTCGGCGTACGGATATCTTCGTTGTCCATGCAAGCCTCGCCAAGATGCACCGGGATTGTAACCGCAAACGGCTTCAGCGAGCGACGAACGATTCGGTTTGAGAATTGATTGGTGCCGGCAGCGGGATGGGTTCAACGAAGTTGCGATATTACTGGCCCTTGTGTGCACTCGATTCGTCGGCATTGGGTCCGCCACGATCGAGCCCGAACGTCGGATTCGCTTTCGTTCCCGTAATCTTGATTGCCAGCACGGTGCCGGCGTCCTTGCCTTTGAAGAACGGGTCGAGCGCCTTGAGGAAAAATGATTTCGCGCCCGTGGTGGTTTGCGAAAGCTTGGCCTGCAATTTCAACTTGCCGTGAAAATCCAGCGCTTCGGTATCGAGATTATATGTCCCGTGCAGGTTGATATCGGCGCCAGCGACGCCGAAATCCAGGTTGGAAAACTCCGCCACGGCGTCTTTCAGCCCGAAGTCCCCTTTCATCTGTGAAACGACGTCGCTGATGCCGGTGTCTTTCGGCTGTCCCTGGCCCTTGCGGCTCAGCGCGTCGATTTTGTCCTGCGTCGAAGGATTCGTGAACTGAATGTCGCCGATACCGAACTGCCCCTGCAGCCGCAGGCGCTCCATCAAATCCTGCGTGCCCTCCGGGATCTGGATTTCGGTCCGCAGGCGCACGGCCCCGGTCATCACCGGCCGATTTCCTTTGGTCGTCAACCGGATCAAGTCCTCCAGATGCGCGCCCTGCGAAACAGCGTACAGCACGATGGTCCGGCCCTTGACGTTCGGATCCTCGTCGACGACCTTTCCGCTGACTTGCAGCGTGGTATGGAGGAACTGCGCCTTCACGCTTTTCAGGTAGGTGTCGCCATTGGTGCCGTCCACAATCGCCGAAAAGTCCGTGTGCAGCGCCACCGGATGGTCGGCGGTGCGCAGGCTGAAATCGGGAGTGTCCGTCTCTCCATCCACGCTCAAATAATCCAGCGGTCCGCTGAATTGGCCAGTCGACGACAGAGTCCCATTCAAGCCCTTCAACGTGCCAAGGTCCGCGTTCGAAAAGGCATACTTGCCGGTCGCGTTTGTTTCGCTGGGATCTTCCGCCAACCATGGGCCAAACTTTCCAGAGGTACTGATTTCGCCCTTGGGCACCGCGTTCGTGAGAACCGCCTGAAAATCCGCCGGACTTTCGAAGCTCAGACGTTCGAGGCGCAAATGGTGTATCGGAAATTCATGCGGCGGCTTGTCCGGCTGCAGCCGAAGAACGACAATCTCTGCGTTATCGGCAACGAGTTCGTCGACCAGCACCGGATATTTCCGGGCGAGATCCTCGTCGGTACTGTGAAGCAGAGGCTGCCCGCCCTCCACGTGCGGCGGCGTATGGATCTGCAAACCCTCGACCGTTACATACGAGATTTCGGGCTGGGGCTTCAAAATGTTGCGCAGCGTGGTGTACATCGTGACTTTGCTCACCTGAATCAGCGGCGGGATGTCCGTGCGGCCTTTGTGGCGAAGCACCAACCCGGTGATGGTAATTTGTACTCGCGGCATGAGCGCGACAGAAAAATCAGAAACTTCTACTTCGCTCGCAAAGTGCGCGCGCAGTACAGCCTCCGTGCGATCCAGCAAGTACGCATGGATCTTCGGCGCGAAGACCTGCAGCGCGATCATCGGCGCTGCGATCAAGACGATTACAACCGCTGCAACCGCGATCAGAATCCATTTGCGCATGAGGCGTAGGGCTTTCCGGCTGAATTCAGTTCCAATCCAGCGGAGAGCAATCTTACAGCGGTGCCCGGTTCGAGTTCCATACCGGAAATCCTGCAGACATAAAAGGGCTTCCCGGCTTGTCGGCCACGGTACAGCGAATCTCGCCGACCGGGAGCGCCCGGATTCTGAAGCCTGTTCGCCCGGATCTCTCGCTTACCTGCCGCTTGCGACCTGCAAGTTATTTGTCAGGAAAAAACACCCGGAACGGTATTTGCCTACCGATTTGCCGCATCCTGGTCCGCTTGCGAGACTACGACGCCCTCCAGGGTGAGGCGCCCGTCTTTCACGATGATATGAATTGCCTGCAGGTTCGCTTCGGCGTAACGCATTCCCTTCAGATTTGAGGTTCGCATGAGCGATCTCCACGCGCGCATGATATAGAAGGAATCAGCAGGTAGTTCGGTGCTCAGAGCCTGCCCATAAGAAATAGAACCGGAATAATCAGTAGAACTACGCCGAGGCCAGCCGCTCGGATAGTATCCCCAGGCGGCTGTGCGGCCACGTTTGGATGGATCCCCGCAGAGCAAGCAGCAGCACTACCACAAGGATCGTCAACAGCACTCGCCCACCGTTATTTGTCGCGAATAATTGCCCGCAAAAAAAAGGAGGAGAAGAGGATTGACGCCGACCCCAGCCCTCGAATCCCTATAGGATCCTTCGACGTCAGTTCCTTCTTCTCCCGCCAGCCCGCATCATCCGGGATCGGCCGGGAATCAACAATACAGTCGATGCGTTACGCCTCTCGGGAACTCCCTGTAGGGCGTCGCCAGGCGCTAAGTTGCTGAAATCGAAACTCGTTGACGCTCCCTTCGGGCTCGACCGCTGAGTCCGGCTCGGTTGCATGAAGACTTGACCGTCTTTTCACGGCATAGATTCTGCGCACGGCCCGACCTACCATGCGCCCGATTCACGAGGTGATCGGTGCCTGGTCCCGATCCCCGAATTGCCCGTGAATTTGAGATCAGCCTGGCAAAGCAGATCGCATGATGTCGGAGGAGACGGCCAAAGAACGAGCGGATGGTGAAATCGGGCGCAAAGTCGATAAGGGTGGAAGGCCCGGAACGGCGCAACTACGGTACAGGCAATAGGTGGCGCCGAATAGGATCTGCGGGACAGGTCTTCGTGGACCTCACCCCTAGGCGTTGATCGTCCCTACGCGGCCCGACGGCTACCAAGCACCAATACAATCACTCCACCCACCAGCGCCAGACCGCCCAAGACCGGTGGGAGCGGAATCGTGTGGCGCTTCTCCTCGGTTGCCTGGATCGGGCCGATATCCAGCACCTTCTTGTGAGTCGTGTAGGTAATGCCCTGATAGGTCAGGGCCACGACTCCCAGCACAATCAGAACGATGCCGATCAAAGGTGCAGTCCTCACGGTTTTTCCCTCGCACGCGGATGCCACCGAAACGTCAGGCGATCACGCTGGCCCCTAGCTCAGGCTCGCCTTAACAAACCTCCCACCAATGAGACCAGGAACAGCACCAGGAAAATAAAGAACAAGATCTTCGCGATTCCCGCAGCTGCGGCTGCGATTCCAAGAAACCCGAAGATCGCGGCCACCAAGGCCACTACGAAGAATACGAGTGCCCAACGCAACATAAATCCTCCTTATCTTCATCCTTCCAGATTGCGCGGTCCGAAATCGAACATCGGCTAGCGTTCTGTTGGAACGACATCCTTGTATCCTAATCGCGCGCCGCAATCCCATACCCGCAAACGGGTAGCGGCATGGCTGGTTCGCTGTACGGCTGATTTGCCGGGGTTTAGCTTAAGTGCTCAGAAACAGTCCGAGCGTCGTTTTTCCGTCACAGCGCGTTGCGAAATCCCGCACGCGGGGTCGCCGTCTCGCTGGCCCGCGCAAGCCGGCGCGTGATGGACTCGAGCGAGTGCGAGCTGAACTCTATGGTCAGCAGAATCGATCCGCTTGCGAGAACGTAAAACATCAGCCGGTCCAGCCAGCTTAAGAAGATGGCGACCGCGCTGGGCGAAATCCCTCGGCGTATCATGCTCGATGGCTGCGCTGTCTTCTCTGCCGTCACCGTGCTTCCCTCCCTGAGACAGCTCCTTCTCGCGAGCGATCACCACTTCGATGCAGGGAGCGGCTGGGCTGCCATCGGGTTGTGCTCCTAACCGCATACGGTAAACACCTTAGTGCCAATGGGCTTACGGTTCAGTAGCCTTACTTCTCGACTTGCTGTAGGTAAGGAATGCCTGGTTCAGTACTAAGGGAACCAAAACCCTGACACCCGCGTCTGAGGAGCGTAAGCGGCGATGTGGACGGAAGTTAGGCGACAGATTTTCTCGCGTGTGTCATTGGCGTACGGTTTGCTTCCAGCAGTCGCGTTGTTAGGAGGCTAAACAATGCCCGCACTCAGATTGTTGCTCGCTGACGATCACGAAATTGTCCGCCAGGGATTGCGCTCCATGCTGGAGGCGCAGCGCGATTGTCAGGTCATCGGAGAAGCAGCGGACGGACGCCAGGCCGTGACGATGACGAAGGAATTGAATCCGGACGTCGTGATTCTTGATATCGGCATGCCGTCTCTCAACGGGCTTGAAGCTACGCGGCAGATTTTGAAACTGCGGCCGCAAACCAAGGTTCTCATTCTCACCATGCACGAATCCGATTCCGTGATTCGTGAGGTTCTCGATGCGGGTGCGCGCGGATACATCCTGAAAACGGACGCCGGACGGGACCTCGTCTCTGCCGTAGAATCCTTGCGACGCAACAAGACGTTCTTCACCTCGCGTGTCTCGCAGATGATTCTCGACGGCTTTCTAAAGGGCGATTCGCACCCGCACGACTCTCTACCGGGAAGCGTGCGCTTGACACCCCGTCAGCGCGAAATCGTGCAGTTACTCGCGGAAGGGAAAAGCAGTAAGGAAGTGGCCGTCGCGCTCGAGCTCAGCGTCAAGACCGCCGAGACGCACCGCGCCAACATCATGCGCAAGCTCGACTGCCACTCGGTAAGCGAAGTCGTCCGCTATGCGATCCGCAACAAAATCATCGAGCCTTAGTTACGAACCGTTCTACCCCACTCCCCTCTGATTCTACAGAATCCCATGTATTCAGCTTTGCCGTCTGGTTTGTTGTTCTAGCCACGCAGCGCACGGGCCAACCCGGCCGGTCCGCAAATAATGGGACGGAGGAAAAGACGATGAACTGGGATCAGGTGGAAGGAAAATGGAAGCAGATCAAAGGCAAGGCCAAGGAAAAGTGGGGCAAGCTGACAGATGACGATCTGAATGTCATCGACGGCCGCCGCAACTTCCTGGTCGGCAAGATTCAGGAATACTACGGAACCTCCCGTGAGATTTCGGAAAGGGAAGCCGACGAGTTTGTAAAAAACCTCAAGGAAGAACAAAAGCAACAGGAAAAAGCGCAGAGCGCGGGTCGTAGCCGCTAGCGCCGTGGCCGCACCGCTGCGGGCGGGGCGCCTCGACTTGATCGTGGCGTTCCGCCTGCAATCTCCAGATCAGAGGTTTTCGACGCCTACCGTATACACCCTACGTCTCATACGGCAAATGTCTGATGGCACAGTCGTTATCGCTTCTGTATGGTGACGCTCATGAACGCTTGCAGACAGCAGTCCTCGCAAAATCCGCACTACGCCTCCCACCCCATCAGGGGGCCGTTTGGAATCACCCCCGAACGTGCCAACGGCCCCTCCTTTCCTTCGCAGGTTTGGTGATCGGAATCATCGGACGCGGTACAGCCTGCATGGGCCATGAAGAAGCAAGAAAAGCCTGATGCCACTGCGTTTGCAGTATCGGTCAGCGAGGACAAGGTTGTCAGATCTCCTTACTCGGCCTGAGTCGGAGTCTCAGTAGTCCCGCCGGCACGTCGATCCGAATCCAGTGGTCGCAAGGAGCCGCGACGGAACGGCGTCACCACGTTCAAGTGATTTCAAGCTCTGGCTGCGTATGCCAGGCGGCCTCTTTCCACCCAAGGATGAGCCAAACACGAATCAAGCCAGGATGAACGCGGTGATGGAGGTCACCGAATTCTTAAATCGCAACCGGGATTCTGCGGTGGTACGGTCGCGTCCACAGTGGGGGGCATTCCGGTAACCGACTGTTTACAATTCCCCGGCGGGCCTTGCGCTATAATCATCCGCGGTGAGGCACTGGGCGACGCGCGCGTCCTCGGGCTGTTCACCGGAGTGTCGATATGGCTTCAGCTGCCTCGCCAGGTCCCATCCGAGTTTCAGAGTCAAGTATGCCGCTGTCTTCTGAAGAGCTGCGAAAGATGCATGCCTACTGGCGCGCAGCCAACTATCTTTCGGCCGGGCAAATCTATCTCTATGCGAACGCGCTGTTGCGCGAGCCGCTGAAGATCGGGCACATCAAGCCCCGGTTGCTGGGCCACTGGGGTACGACACCCGGGTTGAATTTCATCTATCTGCACTTCAACCGTTTGATCAAGAAACATGGTCTCAACGTCATTTATATAGCCGGGCCGGGCCATGGTGGTCCGGGTCTGGTGGCGAACACGTATTTGGAAGGGACCTACAGTGAAGTCTATCCCGACATTTCGCAGACGGAAGAAGGGATGCGTAAGCTTTTCAAGCAATTCTCGTTTCCGGGAGGAATTCCGAGCCATGTGGCCCCGGAGACGCCGGGGTCGATTCATGAAGGAGGAGAGCTTGGATACTCGGTCGCGCACGCTTATGGCGCCGCGTTTGACAATCCGGACCTTCTTGTCTGTTGCGTGGTGGGAGACGGTGAATCAGAAACAGGTCCCTTGGCCGGGAGCTGGCACTCGAACAAGTTTCTGAATCCGGCGCGAGATGGAGCGGTGCTGCCGATCCTCCATCTGAATGGTTACAAGATCGCGAATCCCACGGTTCCCGGCCGGATGATGGATCAGGAGCTGACGCAACTTTTCAACGGGTACGGATACAAAGCGTACTTCGTCGAAGGGCATGAACCGGAAATCATGCACCAGCTGATGGCGCAAACGCTGGATACAGTGCTCGAAGAAATTCGCGCGATCCAGGAGGCGGCACGGCGGGGCAGCAATGGAGTCAAGCTTCCCGTCTGGCCGATGATCATCCTGCGAACGCCAAAAGGCTGGACCGGGCCGAAGGAGGTCGACGGAAAGCCGGTGGAAGGGACGTGGCGTGCGCACCAGGTTCCAGTGGCGGATTTCGTCGAGAAGCCGGGACATCTGAAAATTCTGGAAGATTGGATGCGAAGCTACAAACCGGAAGACCTTTTTGATGGGAGCGGAAAATTGATGCCGGAACTTGCCGAACTGGCGCCAAGCGGCGAGCGAAGAATGGGCGCAAATCCGCACGCCAATGGCGGGCTGTTGCTGCGAGACCTGCTGATGCCCGATTTTCGCGAGTATGCCGTGGAGGTGAGCAAGCCGGGGACGGAATTCGCGGAATCGACACGGGTGCTGGGCAGGTTGCTGAGCGACGTCATGAAGCAGAATGAAACCTCGAAGAATTTCCGCGTTTGGGGACCGGATGAAACCGCCTCGAACCGCTTAGATGCCCTGTTTGAAGCAACCGACAAGGTCTTTATGGAGCCTTTGCTGCCGACCGATGAGCACATTTCGACGGGCGGGAGGGTGATGGAGGTTTTGAGCGAGCATATGTGCCAGGGCTGGCTGGAAGGCTATCTGCTCACCGGTAGACATGGATTTTTTTCGTGCTACGAGGCGTTCATCCATATCGTGGATTCGATGTTCAACCAGCACGCCAAGTGGCTGAAGGTGACCCGGGATATTCCCTGGCGGCGGCCGATCGCCTCGCTGACGTATCTGCTCACGTCGCACGTGTGGCGGCAGGATCACAACGGATTCACGCATCAGGATCCGGGATTTATCGATCATGTGGTGAACAAAAAGGCGGACGTGGTTCGAGTCTATTTGCCGCCTGACGCCAACACACTGCTTTCCGTAGCCGACCACTGCCTGCGGAGCCGCAACTATGTAAACGTGATCGTCGCGGGAAAGCAGCCCGCACTCCAGTATCTGAGCATGAAGTCAGCGATCGAGCACTGCTCGGCGGGGCTCGGGATTTGGGAATGGGCCGGCACGGACGCAGGCGTCGAGCCGGATGTCGTGATGGCCTGCGCCGGGGACATTCCCACGTTGGAGACTCTGGCGGCTGTCGATCTGCTGCGGCAACACTTTCCGGACATTAAGATTCGCGTGGTCAACGTCGTCGATCTGATGGCCCTTCAACCGTCGAGCGAACACCCACACGGGATTTCCGACAACGAATTCGATTCGATGTTCACCACCGACAAGCCGATTATCTTTGCTTACCACGGCTACCCGATGCTGATTCACCGGCTCACGTACCGACGCCACAACCACGACAACCTGCACGTGCGCGGGTACAAGGAAGAAGGAACCACCACGACGCCGTTCGATATGACGGTGCTGAACGATCTGGACCGTTTCCACCTGGCAAGCGATGTGGTCGATCGTGTTCCGCGGCTACAGGGCATCGGAGGTCACTTCAAACAATATGTGCGCAACAAATTGGTTGAGCACAAGCAATACATTTACGAGCGCGGCGACGATCTGCCGGAGATCAAAGACTGGAAATGGCCTTATTAGCGCATGAGAATCCTGGTTTTCAACGCAGGGTCTAGCAGCCAGAAAGCATCCCTCTACGAAATCGGCGATTCCCTGCCACTCGATCCGCCCGAACCACTCTGGGAGGGCAAAGTAGAGCTGGATGGCGATCATGTACACATTCGAGCGAAAAACTCCCAGAACGCTTCCGTTGAGGACTACTTAAGACTTCCCTCCCCGGGAGGGCCAATTTACCTCGCGCAGGCACTCGTGGGATTGTGGTCGGGAAAAGCATTAGAGGCCCGCCCGCCCGCATCGATTGACGCGGCTGCGCATAGGATCGTGAATGGCGGTGCGGAGTACCGCGACCCGGCGGTCATCACATCCGAAGTGAAGGCGGCGATCGCGCGCATGGCGTCGTCGGCACCTCTGCATAACGCCGTCGAGCTGGACGGAACCGAATTCGTCGAGAAACGATTCGGTCGCATTCCGCAAGTGGCAGTTTTCGATACCGGATTTCACAAGACGCTGCCTGAGGCCGCGTATGTGTATCCGGGTCCTTACGAGTGGGTAGCCCACGGCATTCGACGGTTCGGATTTCATGGTATCAATCATCAATACTGCGCCGAACGCGCTGCGCAATTACTGAGGAAGGATCTGGTCTCGCTGAAAATCGTGACGTGCCATTTGGGCAATGGATGCTCGCTGGCTGGGGTGAAGGGCGGACGAAGCGTCGATACAACGATGGGATTCACGCCGTTGGAAGGGCTGATGATGGGGACGCGATCGGGATCGATCGATCCGGGAATCCTGACGTATCTGATGCGCCAGGGGATCACCGGCGCGCAGCTTGATGAGACGCTGAACCGCAAGTCGGGGCTTCTGGGAATCTCGGGAGTTTCAAGCAACATGCGCGAAATCGTGCGCGCGATGAAGGATGGAAATGCTCGCGCCAAGCTGGCTTTCGACATTTTTGTACATCGGTTGCGTTCATTGATCGGGACGATGATGGCGACGCTTGACGGAATCGACGTGCTCGTTTTTACGGGGGGAATCGGTGAGAACTCACCCGAGGTGCGCGCGGCCGCTTGCGCCGGGTTCGGATTTTTGAGACTCCATCTCGATATTCTACAAAATGCACGCGACGACGGAGACCGCGACGTCGCTGCACGCGAATCAGAGGTGCGAATCCTGGTCATCGCGGCACAGGAGGATTGGGCGATCGCGAAAGAAACGTGGAAATTGCTGGCCTCGCGACCAACAAGCGCAGTTTGATATCCTGCGTGAAGGTGGCATTGAGTCCCAGGCCGAGGTTCATCCTGCCCGTGCAGTTCCCACCGACATAAGCTCCATACCTTGCCGCCGGCGTGACCACGACGGCGGGATCGATTTCCCAGGTAAGGCCGCGATGTTCGCATAGCAACGAACGCCAAGTACCTCGGAATACTTGGGATTCCCGGCACGATTCGCGACGACGATGCGGCCGACGGCGCCCTGGGTGATCTGTGGCGCCGATGATCGCGACGGTAGCCGGAGCAAAAGAACCAGTCGAGGGCAGTGCGACGATTCATGGGCGGCTCATGCGACGGCGGGTGAATGTTACGAGAATATGAGGGTGCATGCACGCCGGTGGCGACCACCTCAATTTCGACTTGGCGTGGATGGAATCCAAGCGCGGATACCACGAATCCAGGGGCTAACCGCGCGCGACGTTGCGTCCCACGAATGAGTAGAGGACTGGCATTACCAGAAGCGTGATAAATGTAGACAGGAGCAGCCCACCGATCACCGCAAGCGCGAGCGGCTTCTGGAGCTCCGCGCCGGAACCCCAGCCCGCGGCCAGAGGCAGAAGGCCGAAGAGGGTGGCGAGAGTGGTCATCAAAATGGGGCGGATGCGAATCTTTCCCGCTGCTACGAGTGCTTCGTCCAGCGACATTTTCTCCTCGTCGCGCAGCCTCTGAACATATTCGAAGAGAATGATTCCGTTTTTCACCACCAGGCCGACCATCAAGATGATGCCCATGAAAGAGGACACGTTGAGGGCCGTATTCGTAACCCAAAGAATGGCGAAGACGCCGACCAGCGAAAGCGGCGCCGCCGAAAGAATGATCAGCGCCGGCACGAAAGCGCGGAACTGGACCACGAGGATCACGAACACAGCGCCGAGCGCGAGGGCCAACACATACAGCAAGTCGTGAAACGAGGCTTGCTGGCTTTCGTACTGGCCTCCAATCTCAAACGAGGTGCCCGTCGGGAGAGCGATTCCGGCCATCATTTTCTTGACGTCGCTGATGGCCCGGCCGAGGTCGTTGGGATTTTCAAGACGCGCGGTGAGAGAGACCATCAGGCGCTGATTTTCGCGCAACAGCTGATTGTCTCCGTGAACCTGGTCGACTTGAGCAAGAGACGAAAGCGAGACGATTTGCTTTGAGGCGCTCAGGATGGGGTATTGCAGGATGTCGGAATAATTGTACCGGAACGAATCGGGAAAGCGGACACGGATGTCCACCGAACGGTCCGCTTCTCGAAGTTCAGTTTCGGTGAGACCGAGCAGTCCGGCGCTGAGCTGCTGAGAGACCTGATCAGGGGTGAGGCCGGCGCGTCCGGCCAGAGCGTCGTCGACATGAAAAACGATCTCGGGATTCCCCTTCTGAAGACCTTTGAAGTCAACGACCCCGGGGATTTTCACGAGCTTCGGTTCGATTTCGTCGGCGACCTTCTGGAGCGTGTCCATATCGTTGCCAAAGACTTTGATTTCGACCGGCTCGGGAGAACCCTCCAGGTCACCGAGCATATCCTGCAAGATCTGGGTGAACTCGACGTCCACGCCTGGGATGTTCTGAGCGATTTGCTGGCGCAGGTCGTCCATCACATCCTCGGTGCTGCGCTTGCGCTGCGAGAGCGGTTTCATCTTGACCAGAATGTCGCTCTTGTTTTGCTCCGTGGCGTACAGTCCCAGCTCCGCTCCCGTGCGCCGGGAGAACGCATCGGTTTCGCTCATTTTAGCGATGCGCTGCTCAATCTGCTGGAGGATTTGATTCGTCTCATCGAGCGACGTGCCCGCGGGAGTGATCACATCGAGCACGTAGCCGCCCTCGTCCATCTCGGGCAGAAAACCGGTGTCCACATTGAGGTACAACACAATCCCCAGCACGACGCAAGCCAGGGCCCCTGCAGCCGCAACGGCGCGATGGCTCAACGCCCAGCGAACCGACCGTTCATAGACGCGATTCACGGGCCCTATGAATTTGGCCGCCTTTTCCGCGTGAACAGTCGAGCTTGAGAGGAAGCGCTGTGAAAGCAACGGAATCACCGCGACGGCAAAAACTAGCGAGAGAAGGACGGAAATGCCCAGGGTGAGGCACAGGGCAGAAAAAAATTCACCGACCACGCCCTTCAGCAGGCTAAGAGGCAAGAAAACGATGAGCGTGGTAGCGGTCGAGCCTAGGACCGGACCGAGCAGTTCCTGCGTGCCGCGCTCTGCGGCGAGAGCCACCGGTTCTCCGAGTGCATGATGGCGGTAAATGTTTTCGATAATGACAACCGCATCGTCAATGATGAGTCCGATGGCGATGGCTAATCCCCCAAGCGACATCAGGTTCAAAGTGCCGCCGAACATTTTGAGAAAGAAGAAAGTGCCGATGACCGAAAGCGGCAGCGAGGTGGCGGCAACGAGCGTGGTACGGCCATCGCGCAGGAACAGAAACAGAATCCCTACGGCAAGCACTGCGCCCACGACAATCGCGTCGCGGACGCTGCCGATGGATTCAGAGACGAATTCTGCGAGGTCATAGACGACGGAAATGTGCAGGGTCTTGGGAATCGCGGATCCGAGATTCCGGACCTGGCCCCTAATCTGCTGTGCGAGTTGGAGAATATTCCCATTGATCTGTCGGGAGATATTGATAAGCGCTGCGGGCTGGCCATTACCGGTGATTAGAGTTTGGCGATCGGCGACGCCGTAGCGAACGTCCGCCAGATCGCGTAGGCGAATTGGTGCGCCGTTGTCGATGGCGACGACGGCGTTGCGGACATCGTCGAGGTTAAAGAACTGGCTGGTCGCCAGCACCAGGTACTGCGAGTAGTCCTTTGATAGCCTGCCGACCGAGGTCACCTGGTTGGTGGCGCGGAGTTCGTTTGCGATGTCCACCAGAGTGAGCCGGTGCGCGAGCATTTTCTGTGGATCGACAATGACTGAGACTTCGCGGGTGTCGGTTCCCTGCACCGTTATGGTGCCAACGCCTGGTACGCGGCTGAAGAGCGGGCGGAGAACGTAGTAGGCGTCATCGCGAAGGTCGGCATCCGGGACGTTGCCGTTCAGGATGAGGCTTAGGACCGGAAAAACAGCAGGTGAAACCCGCTCGACATCGATTTCGGCGTCCGAAGGGAGTGCGGAGCGTGCTTCGCTCACCCGCGCCTGGACGAGCTGCAACGAATATTGCATGTCGGTATCGGGCTGAAACAGAACCGATATTTCCGTGTTGCCGCGGATAGTTTTGGAGTCTACACGGCGCACGCCGGGAGTGGTACTCACGGATTCTTCGATGGGCCGAGTCACGGTCAGAAGCATGGTATCCGGCGCAAGATCGCCCGAGCGTGCCAGCACCACGATCCTGGGGAAGTTCAACTCCGGATAGATGTTGCTGGGGAGTTGGAACACGGCTGCCGCACCGGCGATGGTGAGAAACGCGGTGAGCAAATAGACGGCATAGCGATTATCCCGGCAGAAGCGGACCACGTTCATGGCGCTGATCGGGGATTGATCTGGATTTTGGCCTGGTCAGAAAGGCCGTAACCGCCCGTCAGAATGATGGTCTGGCCTTCCTTCACGCTGTTGTCAATGACCTCGACGCGGTCCTTGGCTTCGATTCCCAATTTGACCGGGACGGCGGTGGCCGAGTCCTGCTGTACGACGAAAACGCGCGGCTGGCCCGATTGATCCCGATAGACCGCCTCCACCGGGACCGTGAGAGTATTCCTATGCGTATCTACCGGAATCTCGGCGTTGAGGAAAATTCCCATGCGCAGAGCGCCATTCGAATTCGGTATGCGAATGCGAACCAATCCCACGCCGGTCGCAGGATCCACTGCCGGTGAAATGGCTTCAATGCGCCCGGCGAATTCGTGGCCCGGCACAGATTTGGTGGTCACATCCACGGATTCGCCGACACGGAGCTCCGGAAGATACACGGCCGGAGCGTTGCCCATGAATTCGACTTCCTGAAGATTGGCAATTTCAACGATGGGCTGCGCGGCAGTGCCGTCGACTTGTTCGCCGACGCTGACAAATCGCTTTGCGACAGCGCCATTGAGCGGCGCCATGACCACGCAACGCGCAACCTGCAACTTCGCAATTTCAGACGCAGCGTCAGCTTGCTTCAGAGCCGCCGCGGCGACGCTTTCCTGCGTTCGCGCGTCTTCGAGTTCCTTGCGTGCCACGATTCCGCGCTGAAACAGATCCTCATCACGAGTGCGCGAGAGCTGGGCGTTTTCGAGGTTGGCTTTGGCCTGCTGTTCACCGGCTTCCGCTTGTTGAAGCTGCGAGCGATAGGAACGGTCGTCGAGTTTGGCCACAACCTCGCCGGCCTTCACACGGTCTCCCTCGGCAACGTTCAACTCGGCGATCCTGCCCGGGACCAGGGCGCTCACGCGAACGTCGTCGTTGGGAAGAGGTGAGGCGGTTCCATTGAGCGTAAGGGTGTCGGATATGCTGGCCCGAGTGACGCGAGTAACTGTCACTTCGGCCCTGGCGTTCATATCCGACGCGGAATCGTCATCGGCCGCGGACTTATGCGAACAACCGGCCACGACCACAGCGCAGAATCCCAGCGTGAGCAGAAGATTCAGGCGGGCTGGAGGAAGAATCATCGTGCGTTGAGCTCAGTCGAGCGGAGCACCGACTGCCTCCTCAAGCTGCGAAAATGCGGATTCCACCGCAATAAGACTGCCCAGGTAGTCGCGGTCCCCTTGTTGCACGTCACGCTGAGCGCTCAGCACGGTCATGATATTGGCTTTGCCCGCGCGATAGCTTTCTTCCGACATTTCTTCCAACTGCCGGGACGAGGGGAGAATTGTCTCGCGATAGAGCTGAGCCTGCGTCTGGCGGGCCTGCAACTCCAGATAGGCGGACTCGATTTTCGTATCCACGGCGCGGCGAGCGGCGGCCAGTGCCCTCTCGAGCGCGTTCGTGTTGGCGATCGATTGTGCAATTTCCCCCTGATTGTGCGAAAAAATAGGAAGTTCCATGGAAACTTGCCCGCGCGCACCGACCTCGTAGCCTCCGGTATTAATGGCGCCGGGGGGGGCCGGGTTATTCAAATCGGCTCCGAACTGAACGCCGAGATTCGGAATGCGCTCGGCTTTCAGCAGCGCTTCGCGACTTTGCTCGAGCCTCACTTCCTGCTCGGCTTTGGCGATTTCAGGGTTTGAACCGTGGGCGCGAGCGAGCAGATCATCGAGCGCAGGCAGCTTCGGCAGCGCCACAAACGGGTCGCCTAGGTCCCAATCCGTAGCGGAGGGTTCGTTCAGTAGGGCGTTGAGATCGCTGAGTCCGACTCTCTCCTCCAGCTCGGCTACCTGACGGTCGGCGCGGGCGCGGGCGGATTCAAGCTCCGATTGCGTGACTTCGAGCTTCGGGATGTCACCGGCGTCAAAACGGCTCTTGGCGATATCCAGAAGGCGATCGGCAAGCTTCAGGATGTCGTCCTGTTGCAAGGTTGCGGCGCGTGCCCGCGCGAGAGCAAAGTAAGCGTCCCGCACATCGTGACGGATCTGCTTTTCCAGGGCAGCGATGTCCGACTCCGTTACGGCGATTTCTTGGCGAGCCACGTCAATGCGACGGCCGCGCTTCGGTCCCACTTCGAGCGGCTGATCCATCAAAATGTTTTCATGCGGCGCATCCCGCGAGGCGCCGAAGCTCAGGGTCGGATTGGGACGTTCTCCCGCTGCGCGCACGCCAGCCTCCGCGATCGCGCGTTGCGCACGAGCCGCCGCCAGATCGAGATTCTGCTTTTCAGCAAGGTCTATCGCGGCGGCAAGGGTCAGCTTTTGCGGCGGCTGCCGCGTTTGCTGCGCCGAGACGGGAGAGAACATCACCAGGCCGATTAGCACCGGCAGAGATCGCACTCGTCTCGGTATCACCCGTCCATCCCCCAAATTGATTTTAGAACGGAACAGCGCGCCCTCAGCAACTTCAACTCAGGCTACCGCGCTCGGCCAAGGTTAACCTGATTCGTCTTCCTCGTATGCAGAAAATGGGATGACGTCCTCCCCCATCCGGTTGGAGGTCACCCCTAAAGGTTTGGAAGCCTACCTGGGACCGCTCCCATATCGATGCTTAAAAGGTACAAGATACAGGCTTCTAGGCGGCTGAATCGACTATTAATTGTTCGTAATCTCGAGTTCGTGGAGGGCCTCCCTAGTTCAACCTGCTGGATCGGAGTGCGAATTTCAGGCATGGGAACTCGCAAGAACCCAGGGAAGGTATCCGGCCAGCCTATTCTGCAGAGGGTGTTTCGTTGCTGGTGACAGGAATCGTGACCGTAAATGTCGAGCCGTGTCCCGGCGCGGTCCGGCATTCGATCTGGCCGCCATGAGCGTTCGCGATGGCGTGTGCAATCGACAGACCCAAGCCACCGCTGCGCGCCTCCACGGCGTCTGATCCGGCGGCCCGATAGAAACGCTCAAAGATGTGCGGGACGTGTTCGGCAGCGATCCCTATGCCCTGGTCCTGAAATTGCACTCGGGCGCAACCGTTGACACGGCTCAGATTCACTTTGATTCGTGTGTTTGGCGGCGAATACTTGACCGCATTCTCGAGAAAAACAAGAAACAGATCCCTGAGGAACGATTCGTCACCCCTCGAAGCGATTCCCGCCTCCAGATTCTGCTCGATCGAGATGCCCTTGGAACGCGCCAGGGGCACTGCAATCTCGCAGGCTTCCTCCAAAACCTCATTCACGTACAGAGCATCGTTCGCTACCCGCAGTTGTCCGGCATCTGCCATCGAAAGCGTGAACAAACTCTCGACGATCCGACTCAGATGGCGCAATTCACCGTGGATGACTTCCAGAGCCTTCTGATATTCCTCGGGCTCCCGGCGCTCGGAAAGCAACAGCTCGGTCTCACCCTGCAAAACCGCCAGGGGCGTCCGCATCTCGTGAGAGGCATTCGACACAAATTGCCTCAACTGCTGAATGGCCGCAATCACACGCGAAAAGAGCTCGTTGAATGTCGCCGCAAGGTGCCCGAGCTCGTCGGTCGAGTTGGAAACCAGACGCGGCGCCTTAATGTCCACCTGGCCCGGTGCGGCGATCGCTCGAGTCAGTCGCGCGGCATGTTCGGTCAACTCGGCGATCGGAGATAGACTTCGACCGACGTACCAAGTAGAGATTGCGCCAGTCAACAGCAGACTGAGGGGAAGCAGAATCATCAGCACCCGGCGGAAATTCAGAAGCACGGTCTCGACATCGCGAGTCGGTCCTGCCATGGCGAGCACCACCGGTTGCCCTTGCAGTTGAAACGGAATCAATTCCATGCGCAAGAGTCCGCGCCCTCCCTGCACGGTGCGAAAAATCGGCTCGTGATCCTGAAAGTTCAGGCTCCCGACGTCAATCGGATGCTCGCGCCAGTTTCGCGACATGTTGAGCGGCTTGCCGGAGGCGGTCAGCAGTTCGAGATATTGATCGGGCAGGTCGAGCTGAAACACATCCTCTTCGGGGGCATTCTGCGCCAGGTCCGCCACCATGGGTCCCGCCGCCTCGCTGAGTTGGCGGTCGAGTTGGGCTCGCACCTCGCGCGCAAACATCGAATAAATGATTGCGTATGTGCCAAGCAGCAGGCCGCCAACCACCATGCAGAACAGCAACATCATTCGAAATCGCAACGAGCGCCCGGGCACGGTTTATCGCTCCGGCAAACCGAGCCGGTATCCGGTGCCCCGAACGGTGTGAATCAATTTCACAGAATGCTCCTGGTCGATTTTTTGACGCAGACGGTTGATGTAAACCTCCACGATGTTTGTCTCTGTATCGAAGCCGTACGACCAGACGTGCTCTATGATCTCAGAACGAGGGACCACGTCGGGCGAACGAACCATTAACAACTCCAGCAATGTATACTCCTTCAAAGTCAGGCCGACCTGCCGATCCCCCCGCTTCACCGTGCGTCGCGGCCGGTCCAGTTCGAGATCGGCGGTCTGCAGTTTCGGTCCGCCCTTATGGAAGCCTCGACGCGTCAGCGCTCGAACACGAGCATGTAACTCGGCGAGAGCAAAGGGCTTGGTGAGGTAGTCGTCTGCCCCGGCATCGAGCCCTTCCACTCTCTGCTCGACCAGACTCCGCGCCGTCAGCATGAGCACCGGAGTCTCGTTTCCGGAGTCTCGGATTTCTCGGCACACTTCGACTCCGCTCAATTTCGGCAATCGAATATCGAGTAGAACGAGGTCGTAGTTCAGGCGCGAAATGAGATCCAGAGCCTTCTCGCCGGTCTCCGCCACATCCACCGAGTACGAATTCTCCCGCAGAGAGCGCGCGATAAAACTCGCCACTTTCCGCTCGTCTTCCACCAAGAGTAGACGCACTGAGCTCTCCTAGCCACCGATCCCGCGAATACGCGACTGAGTCCCCGTCGCTTGCGCCCCGCCAAAAGTGAACTGGCGGGAGGTGATGGCGCGGATATTAGGGCGATTGAGTAAGGTGTGTCAACGGACAGCTGTTGGCCTTTCGGGCCGTCTGTCGCAATGGTACGATTTCAGAACTTTTCTCAGCGAATTCGTGGCAGCGGTGACACAAATTTGAGGTCCCGAGTGCGATGAGCCTTTGTTCCATTTCGGCCACCAGAACCGGTTCACGACGGCTTGTCACACGCAGCGACCACGGGTCTCTTGCAAGCGGGACGGCCATTTATTTGGCCTTCCGAGAACGATTTATCGCGTGCCGAACCGGAATACGATTCCGGTACCAAACCGGAGATTATTTTGACGATTATTAAGTCCGTCGGGGATTTTGGTCATGAAGTACTCGGCCTGTACGGGGCGAACGCAGACATACTAGCCACCAGCAATCAGCCCTAACATTCCTCTTCACCGGCAAACTTTTCGGCGAGAAACCGAGAATGCTTGGAGAGATTTTGCTGGAACAACCCCTCTGTATTAGTGAGGGGCAATTTCGGTGATTTTTCCGCGCCTGATTTTCGCGAAGCAGTCGGTGCTCGTAGCATCTTTTCCGTATATAATCCGATGCTTCGCGAACCATACCGTACCGGGCTAGGATTTGATACATACCCGGAGTAGGTAGTAGACCCGAAATGGCGCAGACCTCCAGAGAAAAGTTGGACCTCGTCAACCGGACCAAGAAGGTCATCGGGCAACTCGAGGCTATCTTGCGCGCCCTCAATGATGACGAGCAGTGTGCGGATGTCCTTCAGCGGCTCGCGGCGGCAAGGGGTTCCATTAACAGCCTGATGGCCGAACTCATGGAGGACCACATTCGCAACCACATGCCGAAAAACAACAAGTCGTCTGAAGAAGCTGTGGACGATTTGATGGGCGTCGTGCGCAGCTACCTGAAATAGGGCACAAGTCGGTCCAGTACGGTATTCCGACCAGTCACGCCGTTCACAGGCGCTGGCTCAACCTGTAGTAGGCTATTGCCGCAATCATGGCTGAGTCGCTCCAGGGGCTACGCGATTTGTCTACCCAGGGTCGCTGGGACCGAGCCACTGAACTTCTCCGCCTTTACAGCCCCGGTGAAGCGGCCGATGCGATAAACGCCTTGCCGTTCGAGCAGCAGCGGCAGTTGTTTCGCCGCCTGCCCGTGGAACTTGCGGCAGCGCTTGCCGCGTATTTTCCTTATTTCCACACCTACGTTCTTCTGTACTCGCTGACGACTCCCGAGATCGCAGCGATCGTCGCCGCGATGCGTCCCGCCGACCGCGAAGAATTCCTCGACGAGCTTCCTGAAGAGTCCTGGCAAAGCCTCATGAAAACGATGGAGGAGGCTGGTGCAGGGCCGGCGACGTCCGCACCCAGAGCGGCGGAGACCGCCGAGGAAACGCCGCAAGAGTTGCCGCCGGCGGATCTGCAACCGATCATCCAGGCGCGGCAAATCGCGAAGGCGTACCAGCAACAGGAAGCCAAAGAGATTCAAGTCGTCGCGCCGATGGACTTATCGATCGAGCCGAACACCGTTCTCGCGCTCCTCGGACCGTCGGGTTCGGGAAAGTCCACAATCCTGAGGATGCTTTCCGGGCTGGTGGCCCCGTCCAGCGGAGAAGTTCTCTGGCACGGCAAACCTTTGCGGGATTCGCGGCCGAACGTTGCGATTGTCTTCCAGAGCTTTGCGCTGTTCCCTTGGCTGAGCGTTCTCGAAAATGTGGAGGCGCCGCTTCTTGCCCGGGGTATGACGCATCCCGAACGCCACAGCCGGGCGCTAAAGGCGCTCGACGCCGTAGGACTGCGGGGATTTGAGATCGCCTACCCGAAGGAATTGTCCGGAGGGATGAAGCAACGAGTGGGGTTCGCGCGGGCGCTCGCGGTCGAGCCGGAAATCCTGTTCATGGACGAGCCGTTTTCCGCGCTGGACGTGCTGACAGCAGAGAATCTGCGCCGCGAGCTGATGGAACTTTGGACGAAGAAAAAGATTTTCACGCGGAGCATTTTCCTGGTGACGCACAACATCGAGGAAGCGGTGCTGCTGGCCGATCGAATCGTTGTTCTCGGGAGTAATCCTGCGACGATCCGCGCGGATTTTCGCATTCCCCTGGCGCAACCAAGGGACCGCAAGTCGGCGACGTTTCTTCTGTACGTCGACTACATTTACAAGGTCATGACGCAGCCGCGGCTGGAGCTCGCACCTCCGTTGCCCGGTGAGGCCGCGGCGAAGCCACGATGGCAGATGCTGCCGCATACCCGGCCAGGCAGCATTGCGGGATTGCTCGAGCTGCTCATCGATCACGGCGGTGAAGAAGATCTCTATCACGTGGCCGAGCAGCTTCTGCTCGAAGTCGATGACCTGCTTCCGATTGTCGAAGGCGCGACACTCCTGGGGTTCGCCATTACGCGGGAAGGCGATGTGGAGATAACTCCAGAGGGAAGGGCCTTTGCCGAGGCCGACATCGCCGCCCGCAAGACACTTTTCCGTGAGGCGGCTCTGGACCGTGTGACCCTGCTTCAGAAAATGAAATCGGCGCTCGAGAGCAGATCGGACCATGCGATGCCGCTCGAATTCTTTCACGACATCCTCGATGAACACTTCACCGAAGTAGAAGTTGAGAAGCAGATCGAGACGGCGCTGGGCTGGGGCCGCTACGCCGGGATTTTCAGCTACGACGCCGAAAGCGGCAACCTCCGGCTGCACCAGGCCAACGAACCTGTAGGCCAGGATCTTCGGGACCACGGATGAGGCCGCGACTCGCGCAACGAGATCCCGCCAAAGCCCAGGCCTGGGGCATTTTTCCCCGAGGCGTTCCGTCGCTGCTCAAAGACTTGCCGATCTTCCTGGCCGCTTTCTCCGCGTTCTACGCGATTCTGGCGACGACGCGCCATTGGTTCACCCCGGTCAGCTCGCAAGCGGAAATCGACCTGCGGCCCGGCGCGCTGGCGGAATACGCGATGTTTTCCGTAATGCGTATCGCGATTGCCTACTTCATCAGCCTGATTTTCAGCGTCGCCTATGGGTACGTCGCGGCATACAACGCGAAGGCGGAGCGCGTGATGATTCCGCTGCTCGACACGCTGCAATCCATTCCGGTGCTGAGTTTTCTGCCGGGCGTGATGCTCGCGATGGTCGCTCTGTTTCCCAGCCGGCAACTCGGAATCGAGCTCGGCTCGATTCTGCTGATTTTTTCCGGACAGGCATGGAACATGACCTTCAGTTTTTATTCGTCTCTCAAATCCATTCCACACGAAATGCACGAAGCTGCCGAGGTCTATCGGTGGAGTCCATGGCAGAGACTCGTGCAAATGGAGCTTCCGTTCGCGGCCATCGGACTCGTCTGGAATTCGATGATCTCCGTGGCAAGCGCTTGGTTCTACCTCATTGCGTGCGAGATGTTTGTGTTGAAGAACCGCGATTTCCGCCTTCCCGGGCTGGGCTCCTACCTTCAGACAGCAGCGAACGCCTCGGATACGCGAGCGATTGTGTGGGGCTTGGTCGTGATGGTCGGAGTCATTGTGGCGATGGATCAGCTTATCTGGCGGCCAATCATCGCCTGGGCAGAAAAATTCAAATTCGAACAGGTGGAAAGCTCCCACGCCCAGCACTCGCCCGTTTTGGATCTGCTCAGAAGCTCGCGGCTCATCCGGCGGCTGGGCCGCGTGTTCATCGCGCCGGCCAGGGAACGCCTCGGTTTGCACTTCGCCCGGACGTGGGAACATCGTCCCCAAGACCACAGGTCGAGTCGGCCGGCTCGCTGGCTCTCTCAGGCGATCGGAATTGCCGTCCTGCTCGGCATCGCGTATGGCGCCTTGAAAATGGCCGGGCTGGCCGCCATGGTGACGCGCCCGGAGCTGCGCAGCATCGTTGTGGGCGGCGGCGCCACCTTCTTGCGCGTCGAATTCACTCTTTTGCTTGCGGCGTTGTGGACCATCCCGGCTGGAGTGGCAATCGGCTTGAACGCGAAGTTGTCGGCCGCGCTCCAGCCGATTGTGCAGGTGGTTGCTTCCGTTCCCGCCACGGCGCTGTTTCCGATCATCGTCCTTCTCCTCACGCGGATCGGTGGAGGACTTGCCGTCGGATCGATCGTGCTGATGCTTCTCGGAACGCAGTGGTACATCCTGTTCAATGTCATCGCCGGCGCGATTGCCCTACCGACGGATTTGAAGGAAGTCTGCGGCGTCTTCCAATTCACTGGATGGGAACGCTGGCGCGAGCTGTTTTTGCCCGGCATCTTTCCCTATTTGATCACCGGGTTCGTCACTGCGTCGGGCGGCGCTTGGAATGCGAGCATCCTGGCCGAGTATTTTCACCTGAACGGCCAGACTTTTTCGACGACGGGATTGGGAGCCGTGGTGAGTGACGCCGCGGACAAAGGAAACTATCCCGTGCTGCTCGTCGCGACGATGCTGATGGCCCTCATTGTCCTGACGATCAACCGCCTCGTTTGGCGTCGCCTGTACACTCTGGCCTCGACAAGGTTCAGACTGGAAACCTAAGGGCCGAGCGGGCATCGGTAGCGAAAGCCGGTTGGGATCACTCAATGCGTATAGAGTCCCGGAGGGTCATCCCGAGCGACGGTCCGGCAAAGTCAGTTCCTCTTCAAGCTAACCTGTTGGGAACATGTGGCAGAGAACGGTACTGAAGTACTAGTTCCCCACCCCGGCGTGATCCTCAGAATGATACTTGCTTCCGACAAACGTATCCGTCCGTGGGTGGGACTGTTAGGACAGTCGGCTGCGGGCCAAATCAAAACCTTAAACCAATGGGGAAAACATCAATGAAAGACATCTGGAAGAGTGTTTCAGCGATCGTGCTAAGTGCCGTGATTGCATTCGCGGTGATCGCACCGGATCTGCAGGCGCGGGTTGCTGGGGGGCAGTTCAAGCTGCCGTTCGACGCCAAATGGGGAGAGGTGGCGCTCCCGACAGGCAGCTACACGTTTTCGGTCGACCATATTGCTTCGACCGGAACCATCGTCATTTATCGTGGGAGTCAGGCCGTGGGTTTTGTGCGCCCGGAGATGCTTGACAGCCACGACAATCGGAGTCAAGGTCCCACATTGGTTTGTATTCGCCACGACGGAAAGGTCATGGTTCGGGCGTTGCGCTTGCCCTATCGAGGCACGTTCTATTTCCCAATCCCCAAGGAACTAAACGCGCTCATGGCACAGCAGCCGCAGCTGATTGAAACAGTCTCGATCCAGGTGAGCGGCGAGTAAGGCCGTTTATTCGCGCGCGATCCCGCACCAAACGCAATCGAACACCTCGGGGCTGGACAACGGCACACGCTCTCCATAAGCATTCGACCGACGAACGCGGAATCTAGTAACACGCGCGCTGGCGGGGATAGCTACGCCTCGCCTCCTTCGTCTCCCGGCTCGAGGGCGCAGCCGTGCCAGGTCTCATCCTCGGCATGGACGGCACAAAACCAACGCCCGCAGATACCGCAATGGAAAGTGGCGGCAGAATCGCAGGGCTCATCCATGGGCGAAACGGCCTGACAGGACGACTCGAGGTCTCGGGCTTCTGTTTGATTCACTTGTTGCAACATATTCCCTCCTCGTGCGGGCAGGGTACTTCGGCAGTCGCCGCGCGATTCCAGTGACCTGCCCCCGATTTCATCCCGTCACAAGTTAACACTTCTTGGTCGACCGTTACGGGCGATCTTGGGAGTCTTCCCGATGACGCCGATTAGAAGGTCAATTTTGCGCCAAGCTGGACAAGTCTCGGCGGTTCCGCGTTCACCACCTCACCGAAAGTCGAGCTGCCGATGTTGCCGTCAACGGATTGCGGTCCGAAGAACTGGGTGTGGTTGAAAATGTTGAAGCCCTCAATCCTGAACTGAAGCGATTTCGATTCGGTCAGGCGGATGTTCTTGAGAAGAGCCATGTCGTAGTTGTCCATTCCAGGACCGTGGAAGAAACGCCGCTTGGCATTGCCGGGTGTGCCCAAGGCGTTCTCGCTGAATTGGGCCAGGTTGAAGTAGGGTTGTCCGTTGCGGGGGTTCTGATTCAGATCCAGAGGGCCACCAGCGTAGTCAGGCTCGTCAACGCCAAAGTTATTGACGCCGTTCGGTTCCGATCCCAGTAGCGAATTATCGCCGAGGTTGACGAGGGTCACCGGCAAACCACTACTGAAGTGGGTGATTCCGGAAAGCTCCCAGCCTTCGCCCCAGCGGCTGGACATGCCGAAAATACGTTCCAGCGGAATTTGGTAATCGTAGCTCGCGACAAAGTTGTGTGTTACGTCAAAAGCGGACAGGGCCTTGCTCAGAGCCGGATGAAGCGGATTCACCTCTTCTCCGAGGTTGGAAGCCTGGTCTTGAGATTTGCTGAAAGTGTACCCGGCCAACACGTTCAGACGTTTGCTGGTGTGGCGCACGGTGACCTGCAAAGCGTTGTAATTGGAATTGCCGATAGTGGCTTGATTGGCGTTGCTCCCGAAATTTGAGCCGAGAGGTTCGCGAGTGCCTTGGATCAACGCACCTGTGGAAGTCGTGTACGGGGTGTCTTCACCAAAAGGACCGCAGGGAGTTTGTCCGGGAGCCAGGTTGGCGGGATTGCTCAGCAACAAACACAGCTTTGGGTTGCCGGGGTTCGCTTCCTCGATCACCAGAAGATGGTGCGCCTGGGTGCCGACATAGTTCAGGCCAACTACGGTATTGGCGCCGAGTCCGCGCTCGAGCGAAAGCATATATTCCTCGGTGTACGGGATACGATTTGTGGTCAGGTAATTTGGAAGCCCGGTGATGGGTTCAAAGCGCGCCCAGTCAATACTGTCGTCCGGATGCTTGGCGCTGGAATTCAGAGGCGCAAGAGTGACTGGGAATACCTGGCCGTGCGACTCGCCGCTCGCGGCGGTCACAAACGGGGTGGCGAAAAGCGGTGGCGCCGGACTGGTATATGTGGTTCCGTAGGGTGCGTTGGCGCTCATCACGCTGATCGTGAGGGCCTCGATCGCGGTGTAAAACATGCCGTAGCTGGCGCGAATGCTGGTTTTGCCGGCACCCCCCAATATTCTGGCGAGCACGCCGTCTCCGGAAACACTGGGCGAATAGGCCAGGCCGAAGCGGGGCGCAAAGTCGCGATTCCCTGGAGGGGCAAGTGTACGAGGCACTCCCGGATCCGTGGGATAAAGAATGCCCGCAGGCGCTCCCGGGAAAACGACTGACTGCTCATCCGGAACGAACGTAGCGATCTGATTGTACTTTTCATACCATGGCTCGATGCGGTCCCAGCGCAGACCATAGTTCAGCGTGAGATTGTGCGTCACGCGCCAGCTGTCTTGACCGTAGAGACCCAAGTATTTGTTGCGGCCGTAGAAAGGCTGGAGCTGGCTCTGGTTGTACTGGCTCGGAATTCCCAGCAGAAAATCCGCGAAATCTGATCCTGTCTCTGTGCCGAAGAAAAGGAAGCTGCCGTTGAACTGCGCAATCGCATTCACATTGATTTGATCGTAATGGAATTCACCGCCCACCTTGATCGTGTGCGTCCCGATCACCTTTGAAAAATTGTCGAGCACCTGAAATGTGTTGCCGGCCTGCTTCAGCTCGTTTGTGTTGGTTCCGATCGTGAAGCTGTTGAAGCCCACGCTTTCCACTCCCTCGGTTTTTGGTGACAGTGGCACAATTCCAAGAGTGCCTGGGCCCACCTGGAATCCTTGAGACGCCAAGGTGACGCCTACGCCTCCCACGGGCTTGCCGAGATCATTCGCGTCGCGCAGGTAACTGAAGCGGAATTCGTTTAGGGCGGTCGCGCTCAGTGTTTTTGTGCCGCCCAAATCCATCAATTGCGAGCGCCCCCTGTACAGAGCGCTGAAACCGGGGACGTTGGCCCCGCCTTGGGCGACTGGGTAGGGATTGTTCTGCGACCAATCATCCAGGAAGTAGTACGCGGAAAGCATTCCCCAGCGGGTGTTGGCGTCGAGCCGGTAGGCGCCCTTGTCATCGCGCAAAGTCTGGTTGAAGGCGGAAGTGGAAAATGTCCCATTCGAATTGTTAGGCGTGGGAATGTACTTCAGGAGGTTGATCGCGGGCGCCGACCACGCACTTGTGGGGATCACGGCACCGGGGAAAACGCAGGTTGCAGAGCTGCATCCGGGCGTGTAGTAAGGCTCGCCTGCGGTTACTGCATATCCCAGCCTGTTCGATAGCACGCCAGCCCAACTCGTTCCACTCACCGTCGTAGGGATCGTTTCTCCTTCGGCGTCCGTGGTTACAAACGAGGTGGCCAGATCGGATAGGTTGCCCATGTCGTCCTGCAGCGAAGGGACCGGAATCTGTCCGGTGTCCACGCCTTGTGTCGATCGAGTTCCCTGATAATCGCCAAAAAAGAAAATCTTGTCCTTGCGGACCGGGCCTCCCAACGTCCCGCCAAACTGGTTTTGGTCGAAGGCGCCGCGGGCGTGAGAAAAAAAGTTGCGCGCGTCGAGGTCCGTATTGCGCAGGAATTCGAACCCGTCGCCATGAAATACATTCGCACCGGATTTCGTCACCACGTTGATCTGCCCACCGCTGAACTCCCCGTATTCTGCGTCGAAGTTATTCGTGAGGATCCGGAATTCCGCGATGGAGTCCAGGTTGGGAATGATCGCCGCACCCATGTTGACGTCTTCTTCCACGTCGCTGCCGTTCACCAAAAAGGCGTTTGCAAATTCCCGCTGGCCGTTGATGGAAATAGTCCCGGGGTTCAGATCGCCGGAGGGAGAAAGTACGGCTGCGCCAACGTCTTGCACCGAGCTTGAAGTGATGGACGTAGTGGGAACGACGCCCGGCTGAAGGGACAACAGGTCGGTAAAGCTGCGGCCATTGAGAGGAACGGCCGTCATCTGCGAGCCCGTGACCACCTCGCCCATCTGAGAGTTGACCGTCTCCACGTGAACGGCGGAGTCGCTGACGACGATGCTATCGTTTCTCCCTCCGACTTCGAGCACTGCGTCTACGACGAGCGCACTATTAACGTCGATCACCACATCCGTACGTCGATAGGGCTTGAAACCAGCACGTGCGACCTCGATGTCGTAGCGCCCCACGGGCAGGCTCAGGAAAGAGTAGCTGCCGGTGTCATCGCTGGTCGCCGTCTGCTGGACGCCGGTGCCGGTTTCGGTGGCCGTGACGGTCGCCTGAGGTATCGCTGCGCCGCTCGAGTCCCTCACGCTGCCAGAAATGCTCCCGCCGACACCAGCTCGCGCGATGCTCACACTACAGAAAATCAGTGTTAGCGCCGCAAATGCCTTTGTGCCGTGAGCGAAAATCCGCGTGGACCTAAACTTCACGGCTCGACCTCATTCTTGTGAAATCTCTATTGCCTGCCGAAGGCAGTCTGGAGGAAATGAATTGATTACGTAGCCTTCCAACGGAAGACGCTACTCAACTGCAAAGAGAGCGTATTTCAGTTGATAGAAGCTGTCAACAAGAGAAGCATGGGCCTGGGTTATAAGAACCCCTCCCATAAACTTGGCGGGTAAATTGCCTGGAATCAACGAATCGGGTTGGACACGTTTGTGGCACCAGTGATGCGTCGACAACGCGGTCAGGGCCTATCAAGACTTGGGACGCCGCTGGCCGGGGCCTTACGGCGGGGATTGCCAACAACGATCGGGCAAAATCGGTAGCAGTCATCAGGAGTTAGCCTCGATTCCCGTGAATTGCGCGGCCACGACGATCTCGTACTTTTCTAACCCCTACCAGCACCCATCGCCCGTGCTCTCGCGCACCGACTTGCTGCAAAGAATCGCTGTGCCGCTCAAATTCCGGGGAACATTTCGAGGGCTCACCCCGTACTACTTTGCAACAAGGGCTGAGGAGGCCCCACAGAATGAGGGAAACCATGCGAAGGCGAATCGCGACCATGCTCTGCATGCTGGCAGTGGGAATAATGGCCCTGGCGGGCTCTGCAATGGCATTACCTGCGGAAAAGTACCTGCACGTGAACGTCGAGGATCCGACGAACGGCGGGAGCGTCAATGTGAACGTGCCGCTCTCGATGGCCGAGAAGATCTTGCCAGCTATCAACAATCACGACCTTCACGAGGGCAAGGTCTCGATTCATAACGCAGAAATGAACGGTGTGGACGTTCGGGCGCTGCTGGATGCGGTGCGCACGGCCCCCGACAACGAGTTCGTCACCGTGAAGGACAAGGATTCGGATGTCCGCGTGGCCAAGGCGAACGGAAATATCATCGTCCATGTGATCGACAAGAAGAACAAGGAGCAAACGGTTGACGTGACGGTTCCTCTCAAAGTCGTCGACGCACTCTTTTCCACCACTAAAAACGACGAATTGGACCTTGCGGCCGCACTGCGAGCGTTGAGTGATGCAGGCGACGTTTTGTTGGTTACCGTGCAGGGCTCGAGCCAAAAGGTCCGCGTTTGGGTGGATTCGCGGAATACGCAGGACTGAGGCTATGGCGAGAACCAGTACAGCGGAGAACGGACGAAACGGAACGTTCGGAGTCGGACGATGATACTGCTCGCCAAGATTGCGCTGGGAATGGCCGGGGCGGGGCTGGCAAGCGCGGGCGTTCTATGCAGCGAAGGCCTGGTCAACGTGAAAGTGGTCGAGAAGAAGCCGCAGGGTGTTCACATTCACGTAATCGCCCCCGCGATGCTGGCTCCGATTGCGGTGCACCTAGCGCCGGGGCGCGCTCTGGCGAACGCGGCTCGGCAAATCCAGCCTAACATGCAGGCGATTCGCGCGGCGCTCGACGGTTTGCGCGATTCAGACGATGTCGTGTTGGTTGAGGTGAAAGAACCCGGCGAACACGTCGAGGTTGCGAAGTCGGGCGGCTCGATTGTTGTGGACGTGGACGATGCCGACGAGACCGTACACGTGTCCGCTCCGATTCGCGCGATATCGAGCACGGTCGACCAGCTCGCCGATGCCGGCTCGAACTCGCTCTCGCAGGAATCGACTGCACCCGATCAGCGATGAATCGAGGAATGCGGCGCGGTCCAAGAGAATCCCGATTGACGCGCTAACCGGACATCTCTCTGATTACTTCTTCAAACTCCCTTCGCAGGCGGACTCTGGATCCTTGGCCCATGTTTGATTGATCCGCTTCGGCCCCACGGTCTCTATTGTATTCCCATAGGAGCTGTGGCATAAAGCTATAGGTATCCCATAGGAGCGTGCGATGACCAACGACAAGACGGACGTGTGGCAAGGTACGCTGGCGCTGATGGTGCTAAAGACACTGGAGGCCATGGGGTCGATGCACGGGTACGGGATCGCGCGGCGGATCGAGCAGACCAGCGGCGATTTGCTATCGGTGAACTACGGTACGCTGTACCCGGCACTGCTGAAGCTCGAGCAGGAAGGTTTTGTCGCGTCGGAATGGGGTGTTTCGGACAACAACCGGAAGGCGAAATTTTACAAGCTGACGCGGTCGGGGAAAAAGCAGCTGGGAAAAGAGGCGCGCGAGTGGGAGCAGGCCACCGCGATTCTGGCACGGTTTCTGACGCCGGGAGCAGCGGAGCGATGAGCGCGGTGCGGGGATGGTTCGCGAGATGGGGCGGGCTTTTCGGCAGGGAGCGGCGGGACCGCGAGCTCGACGCCGGGATGGCGAGTCAGAGCATCCCAACGGGTACTCATCTGAAGAAAAAACGATGCACGCTTGCTAGGAAAGAGATGGCCAACGCATCACCGATTCCTCTGCCGCTTCCCACCTGTTAGCTCTTGGCTCTGCATTTATCCGCTTAGTTTGCAGCCCAAGCTCGGACTTGGCAGGAAAACGGCTGACGGCCTATACTTCCGTCTGCAAGATTTCGCCTCCACGGATGCTGGAAGCGCAAAGGTTTTACGTTGATTACTCTCAACACTCCTCACCGATCAGCAAGCCGCTCTACGGGCTTCACTTGAATTTCAGCCTAGAGGCGCCCGGCGGCCGCCTTCCGATTTCCGCCACACACTGCGATATCGATTTGCATTAGCCCGCAATCACAAAAATCTCCAATCGTCATAGAACTGCTCGATCGGGCAGAGGAGGATCCATGCCGGACATCCAGGCCGTTTTTGCCGCAAACGAAAAGCTTTCGCAAGAGCTGCTTCGCGCAAGGGGTGACTCGATCGATCAGTCGAGGCGATTCCCGCGGGAAAACCTTCAGGCGCTCGGCGAGTCCGGTGTGCTCGGCCTGCTGATCCCGGCGCAATACGGGGGAACGGGGGCCGGGCTCGCCGAAATGTCGCACGTTCTAGAAGTGCAGGCGCAGAGCTGCGCATCCACTGCCATGGTCACGCTCATGCATTTCTGCGCGACTGCCGTGATCGCCGCCCAAGGCAGCGATGCTCTGAAGAAGGAAATCCTGCCGGGATGCGCCCGCGGCGAACATATCACCACACTGGCTTTCAGCGAGGCAGGCTCGGGGGGCCATTTTTATGCGCCAGTCAGCGAAGTACGCCTAAACGACGGGAAGAAAACGCTCAGCGCGGCCAAGAGTTTCGTCACCAGTGCCGGGGAGGCGGACAGC
>Ga0210404_10000197_pt1 | contig 37894 bp, 25 predicted proteins | sample IncBWH28MmetaG_FD_155455 | JGI IMG/M metagenome (GOLD analysis project Ga0210404, IMG submission 155455) | Forest soil microbial communities from Barre Woods Harvard Forest LTER site, Petersham, Massachusetts, United States - Inc-BW-H-28-M | ecosystem: Environmental > Terrestrial > Soil >... | reverse complement strand
CGGGATCATGCCCGAAAAAGAAGGTGTCTGGGATTTCGGGCCCTTCCTGTTTCTGAATATCCCGCATTGGCTCGTCAAACTCGCGCGCGAGCGCAAGGCGAATTCGGTCATGCTGCCGCTGTTCTGCTGCGCGGCGTTCGAAATCGGCCTGCTCGCGCTCTCCAAAGTCGTCCCTTCGCGCTGGATCTTCTCGTTGCGCACGCCGAACCTGGGTTACGAAGCGCTGGTCGTGCTCTCCTCCGTCATGTGCGTCGCCACCGCCATCAAAATCTGGAACAACACCCGCATCGAGATGAACCTCGAGCAGAACCAGCAGCACTTGCTCAAGGCCCGCATGGACGCGCTCACCAGCCAGATCAATCCGCATTTCCTTTTCAACACGCTGAATACCGTCTCCTCGCTCATCCGCTTCGATCCGGACATGGCCCGCGGCGTTGTGCTCAAGCTTTCCAACATCCTCCGGCGCCTTCTGCGTAAGCACGAAACCTTCGTCCCCCTGCGCGAAGAGCTCCAGTTCATCGATGACTATCTCGATATCGAAGTCATCCGCTTCGGCCCGGACAAGCTGCAAATCTTCAAGGAAGTCGACGAGGAAACTCTCGATATTTTCGTTCCCAGCATGTTGCTTCAGCCCATCGTCGAAAACTCCATCAAGCACGGCCTCGCCCCGCGCCTCGCCGGTGGCCAGATTCACATCTGCACCAAACACTCCGATGGCCGCCTCACCATCGAAATCAACGACAACGGCATGGGTATGTCCAGCGAACGCCTGCTCGAGGTTTACGGCGGCGGCATCGGCATCAGCAACACGCACGAGCGCCTCCGCCTGCTCTACGGCGACCATTTCGAAATGGACATCCGCAGCCGGGAAGGCCAAGGCACGCAAATCCACATCGAAATACCGGAGCTGGCCACGGTCGAGCCGGCTGTCTGATGAATGGCGTCGCCCAACAATCCGCGATTCACTGGTCCGAAACCGGGCGCCTGGCCATGGAAGCCCTGCGTGCCAATAAAGTCCGCGCCGCGCTCACCATGCTCGGCGTTGTCATCGGCAGCGCCTGCATCGTGCTGGTCGTCACCATCGGCCTCACCGGCCGGACGTTTGTGCGCCATCAGATCGAAGCGGTGGGGTCGAATCTCGTCTTCGCCTCGCTCTCGCAAACGGCAGCGGCTGAAAACGTCGCCCTGAGCGACGAAATCTCCATCGGTGATCTCGAAGCCGTCCGCGCCGGCATTCCGCAGGCCGTGCACGTCGCGGGCACCAACGATTTCCCCATGACCGTCGTCGTCGACGGCAAAACCTGGCCCGTCAGCGTGGTCGGCGTCACTCCCGAATTTCAACCGATCCGCAATCTGGTCATTCCCCAGGGCCGTTATTTCGACTCCGACGATTTCGCCAGCGTCGCCAAAGTTTGCGTCCTGTCTGAGCACCTCGCCGATCTGGTCTTCCCGGGCCGGAACCCGGTCGGAGAAAGCCTCCACGTCGACGAACTCACCTTTACAGTCATCGGCGTGTTTCGCGAGCGCATCGACACCTTCGGCCAGTCGGAAATCCGCACGGACTCGTTGCTCGTCCCATTTCCCCTGGTGCGCTACTACACCGGCGACACTTTTTTCGTCACCCTCTACGCCCAGGCCAACCGGCCCGAAAGCGTTCCCCTGGTAACCGACCAGGTCGCGCAAATCCTGAAGAGCCGCCACCGCCCCGAGGTCGAGTATGACGTCGAGAACCTCTCGTCCATTCTCGACACCTCCAAGCGCATCTCTTTTGCGCTCACGATCGTTCTTCTTCTGGTCGCCCTACTTGCGCTGGTTATCAGCGGCATCGGCATCATGAACATCATGCTCGTCACCGTCACCGAGCGCACCCGCGAGATCGGCCTTCGCAAAGCGATCGGCGCGCGCCCCCAGGAAATCCTCTATCAGTTTCTATTTGAGGCCATTCTGATCAGCGGCGTCGGCGCGATCATCGGCATCCTGATCGCGGTGGCCATTCCTCTTTCCGTCGATATTCTCGGGCATTTCCTCCCTCTGCCCGCCGGACTTCAGATCCCGGTCTCGTGGCTTTCCGTGCTGGCGGCGTTTGTAGTATCCTGCGCGACCGGCGTGTTCTTCGGATACCTGCCGGCAAGAACGGCCGCTCAGCTGCAGCCTGTGGAGTCCCTGCGCTTTGAATAACGCTCCACAGAACCGGCTCCTAGGAACGGAAGCATCCAATCGCCATGACAGCCAACCCAGGACAACCCTCTCAGCATCCGAATGTTACATGTGCGGGTAGTTGTCCGTAGCCCCGAAGCTTTATTGAAGTTTTGATAAGGCCAGTTTGCAGTGTCTCTACATGTTCCTGTTGTGATGGTCTCTGCCCAGGTTCGCCGGAGAGGGGTCTGCATTTGTGCGGGATTACGGGTTTTACGCATAAGAAGTGGAGTCCGCCCGAGGTCAGAATCGATGCAGCGGTCCAGACCCTGATCCACAGGGGCCCGGATCAGCACGGCGTCTTACGGTTGAATGGATGTTCGTTAGGTGCCACGCGTCTTAAGATTCTCGACCTCCAGGCCGGAAATCAGCCGATCGTTTCCGACGACGGTGATACCGCCATCGTTTTCAACGGCGAGATCTACAATCACCAGGAAATCCGCGCCGAGCTCCAGACGCGCGGCCATCGCTTTCACTCGCAGACGGATACCGAAACCCTCCTGCACGCCTTCCTGGAGTGGGATACGGAATGTTTAGGTCGCCTGCGTGGAATGTTTGCCGTCGCTTGGTGGACGGAGTCGAACAAGCGCCTGGTGCTGGCTCGCGACCGGGTTGGTATCAAGCCGCTTTATTTCTACCGGCGCGGCGAAGACCTCTTCTTTGGTTCCGAACTGAAGGCCATCCTGGTGCATCCAGAGGTCGACCGGGTTCTGAGCCTCGACGGGCTGGACTGCTATCTGTCGCTGAATTATGTTCCGTGCCCGTGGACACTCGTCGAAGGGATTCGGAAGCTTCAGCCCGGCTCGTGGCTTGAGTGGCGCGACGGCGAATTGACCTGTGATTCGTACTGGCGACTGCCGGTGGGTTCGTCTCGCAACGTCAGCCTGGATGCAGCGAAGGACGAGCTGGATTCTTTGCTCGCTCAATCCACCCGCGAGCATCTGTTGTCCGATGTTCCACTGGGACTCTGGCTGAGCGGCGGGATCGATTCGTCCACGATTCTTCATTACGCCAGCCATTCATCCAGCGCACGTCTGAAGACGTTTTCGATCTCGTTCCACGGCCGAACCTTCGACGAGACTCCTTACATTCGACAGGTCGTTTCTCAGTACGGCACCGATCACGAGGAATTCGACCTCAATCCCGATGCGCACGATCTTCAGTCTACGATTGAGGAATTCGCCTACTACAACGATGAGCCGGATGCCGACGCCGGCGCGCTTCCTCTTTGGTATCTCTCGAGCCTCACCAAGCGGTCGGTCACCGTCGCATTAAGCGGCGACGGCGCCGATGAATTGTTCGGCGGCTACGTCACCTATCGGGCGGATCACCTGGCTCAGTCGGCGCGACGCTTTCCGGCGAGCGCTCGCAGGCTGGCACTCAGCACCATTCGTCACTGGCCGGTGTCGGACGACAAAATCAGTCTCGAGTACAAAGCCAAGCGGTTCCTGGAGGGATCGCTCCTGTCCTCCAGTCGCGCTCATGTCCATTGGAACGGGACCTTCGGAAAGGAGCAAAAGCAGAAACTCATGGGCGTGCGGCTTCCCGATGCCCTGGATCGCGTTCTTGCGGAACTGAGCCTCCGTTCGATGAATCCCGGCGATCTTTCGGCCTATCTATGGTTCGACCAGAAATACTACCTGCCGGATGACATCCTGATGAAGGTCGATCGCATGAGCATGGCTCACGCCGTGGAAGTCCGGCCGCCGTTTCTGGATCACCGCATCGTCGAGTTTGCCGCTGCCCTGCCTCTGGCGCTGAAAATCAACGGCTCGCGTCAGAAGTTCCTGCTTCGGGAGCTGATGACCGACAAGCTCCCGGGAACAGTGCTGCAGCGCTCTAAGAACGGTCTGGATGTTCCCACGCATGATTGGCTTCGCGGTCCCCTCCGGCCCCTGCTCCTGGATGTACTGGCGACGGGCGCCTCCGAACATGCCGGCGTCTTCAACGCGGACGCGATCCAGACACACCTGCGCGATCACCTAGAGCGCCGCGCCAATCTCGGCTATCATCTCTGGGGTTTGATGATTCTATTTTTGTGGATGAGGAAATGGCGGATCCAAGCGGCACCGGCGGTTCCGATGGCTCAGAAGATCACCGAAAGCGTGCTTATACCTACCTAGCTGTTCTGGTTTTTGCCGGCGCCGTATATTTGGGTTGCATCATCTCTCCGCCGTCGCTGGTCGACGACGTGGACTCCGTGCAGGCACAGCTCGCGCGGAACATTTTGCTGACCGGCGACTGGGTCACCGCTCACATCAACGGCCTCGTCTATCTCGACAAGGCTCCTGCGATTTATTGGCTGGTCGCAATCTCCTACAAAATCTTCGGAGTGCATGATTGGGCCGCGCGAATTCCCGTCGCGCTGTCGGCGATTGCCGTCTGCTGGCTCACCGCGGCCTTCGGCATGTGGGCTTTCGGGCGGCGCGCAGGATTCTATGCCGGGCTGTGCATGTCAACGTGCGTCGGCCTCTGGTTGTTCACGCGAGTCTTGCTTCCCGATGCGCTGCTGACCTGCTTGATCGCGCTCGCGCTTTGGGCCTTCTTGCGAGCGCTCGATGAGGAAGAACCTCATCTGCGATTCTGGTCCATCGTTCTTGCCGTCAGCCTCGGCCTTGGATTCCTTGTGAAAAGCGTCATCGGACCGGCGTTTCCGGTCGCGACCGGAATGATCTACCTGCTGCTCACCGGCCAGTTCTTTTCCGCGCGAACTTGGCAGCGGCTGCATCTTTTCACCGGCGCCCTAATCGCGCTGGTCATTGCCGCTCCGTGGCACATCCTGGCCACGCTGCGAAATCCTCCCTACTTCGTCTACACGCTCCAGTCCGTGCCCGGGCAATATCACGGTTTTCTGTGGAACTACTTCATCAACGAGCAGGTTCTGCGGTTTCTGAATCGGCGGTATCCGCGGGACTACAACACCGTCCCGAGGCTCTGGTTCTGGCTTCTGCACCTGGTCTGGCTGTTTCCCTGGAGCGTCTATTTCCCGGCGATCGCGAAGCTCCCGTTCAAACCTGTGGACCGCGCCGGCCGCACGCGATTGTTGGCAATCTGCTGCATCGGCTTGATTTTGGTCTTTTTCACGTTTTCCACCACGCAGGAGTATTACTCGATGCCCTGCTATCCGGCGATGGCGCTGCTTCTCGGTTCCGCCATGGCGGCGGGAGGAGACTGGGTTCGCCGCGGCACGCGCGCGCTGGCCGTGGTCACGGTGCTCTGCGCCGTGGCGATCGCCGCGATTCTGATCCACGTGCACGGCATTCCCACTCCCGGCGATATTTCCGAAGCGTTGAGTCACCATCCCAAGGCCTACACGCTCTCGCTCGGCCACATGGAGGATCTGACCCTCGATTCCTTCGCCTACCTGCGCGTGCCACTCGCGCTCGCCGGAGTCGCGTTTCTGATCGGCGCCCTCGGCTCTTTCCGTGCCGTCGGCCAGCGCGCCTTCCTGGCTGCCGCGTTCATGATGGTTCTGTTTTTCCACGCTGCCCGGCTCGCCATGGTCACGTTCGATCCTTATCTTTCCTCGAAGCCGCTCGCGGTGGCTCTCGAAGCCGCTCCCGAAGGAACCATCATGGCCCAGGGTTTTTACTACCAATTCTCCTCAGTCTTCTTCTACACCAACCGCACCGGCCTGCTTCTTTCAGCGAATCGCGCCAATCTCGAGTACGGTTCGTACGCTCCCGGCGCGCCCGACGTTTTCCTGGTGCCCTCGCAACTTCCGGGCCTTTGGAGCCAGCCCCAGCGCTACTACCTGCTAACGTTCGCTGCCGACAAGCCGCGCTACGACGCACTGGTCGGCGCCGGTCAGCTCTACGTGGTTGACGCGAGCGGCGGCAAGCTGCTTCTGACCAACCATCCGTTGACTTCTTCCTCTACGCTGCCGAGTCCCGCTTCCGTGCCGTCTAATTGATGTACTACAATGAACCGCATGAGCAACGAGAGCCGCCCGGTCTCCTACTCCGTCGTCGTCCCTCTTTTCAACGAGCTCGAAAGCGTCCCCCAGCTCTACGTCAAAATCATCGACGTGATGGACACCATCGGGGAGCCGTTCGAAATCGTCTTTGTCGACGACGGCAGCCGCGACGGAACCTTCCGTCTTCTCTCCGACATCGCGCGCGATGACGCTCGCGTTCTGGTCGTTCGCCTTCGCCGGAATTTCGGACAAACGGCCGCGCTCAAAGCCGGATTCGATCACGCGCAGGGCGAAATCATCATCTCCCTGGACGGCGACCTGCAGCACGATCCCGCTGAAATTCCGAAGTTCATCCGTAAAATCAACGAAGGCTACGACATCGTTAGCGGCTGGCGCGTCGCGCGCACCGACCATTGGCTCACCCGCCAGCTTCCCAGCCGCATCGCCAATCGCATGATGGCCAAGCTCTCTCGGGTGGATCTTCATGACTTCGGCACCACGTTCAAAGCCTATCGCCGCGAAATTCTTTCGGAGATCAATCTGTACGGCGAGCTGCACCGGTTTATTCCGGCGCTCGCTTCCTGGTCCGGTGCATCCATAGCCGAAGTGGCGATCACAAATATTCCGCGGCAGAGCGGCAAATCAAATTACGGTATCTCGCGCACCATTCGCGTCCTGCTCGATCTGGTCAGCGTAAAGTTCTTGCTCGATTATTCGACGCGGCCGCTTCAGCTGTTCGGACTTGCGGGCTTGTTTTGCCTGGCGACCGGAGGAGTGATCGATCTCTGGCTGGTGATCGATAAGCTCGCGAGGAATCAGGACATTATCGCAAGCCACGGTCCGCTCCTGCTCATGGGCACAGCTCTGGTGATTGGCGGTATTCAGTTCATGGCTACGGGGCTGCTCGGTGAACTGCTCGCGCGCACCTACTACGAATCGCAGAACAAACCGGTCTATAGCGTCCGCGAACTGTGCGGTCGCCGCGGCGCCAATGCGGGGCGAACCGAGCCTCCGCGGGCGGCCGGCGCGGCCGGCCGGTAGAATGCCGGGCCCAGTATCGCCTGCGGCCGTTTCCAGCGAGCCCGCTCACGAATCTCTCCCATCGGAAAGCCTCGGCCGCAAGATATTCTGGCTGCTGGTGCGTCTGGTCATCGCCGGCGCGCTGCTCACCTACCTCGCCAAGTCGGGATACATCGGCACCCGGGCGCTGTCGCGTCCGATCACCGCTTGGCCCATTGCAATCGCGGCGATTGCGCTGATCCTGATCGATATTGCGCTGATGGCGCAGCGCCTGGTCTGGATCTTCCGCCCGGTCGGCTTGCGGGTTTCGTTCGCCAAATCGTTTCAGGTGGCCATGGTCAGTTTCTTCTTCGCAATTTTTCTGCCGGGCGCCACCGGCGGCGACCTTTCGCGCCTCTACTACGTTGCCAAGGACTACAAAGCGCGCCGCTCGGAAATCATCATTGTGTCGCTGTTCGAACGCGGCATCGGAATGCTCTCGCTGCTGCTCATGCCGCTGATTTTCGCTCCGTTCTTCGCCCGCGACGTCGCCGCCACTCCGGCCCTGCGCGACCTGCTCATCGTTTCCGGAGCGCTTTCGGCGATTCTCGTCGCCGGATTTTTCTTCTGCATTCATTTCCAGCCGCTTACGGAAAAAATCGCACACGCCGTTTTTGGAATCCTGCCGTGGAAAGAATGGTACGGACAGGTGATCCGCACGGTCGCGAGCTACCGGACGAGCCTCGGAACCGTTGGCGCCGTGCTGACCATCTCGATTGTCGGCAATTCGTTGACCGTGGTGGCCATGGTTCTCGCGGTTCTAGCGCTTGATCGGTCCGCGGTGAGCTTGAAAATGTCGCTGGTCATTCCGCTCGGTTTCGTTGCCAACACTCTGCCATTCACGCCAGGCGGCCTGGGCGTCGGCGAAGCGGCCTTCAATTCGCTTTTTGCCATCGCCGGCCTTCGGCTCGGCGCCGAAGCGCTCATCTGCTATCGCGTGTGGGCCGCGCTGGTCCGCCTGCTCGGCGTTTTCTTCTATTTGCGGGGAATCGAGGGGGTTTTTGGCCCCCCCAGCGGCGCCGGCCCGGGCGATCCGGCCGTCGCGGCCCGGCCGTAGCCGCCGCCTTTGGTATCGTGATCGGTTCGATCAGCATGGCGCCATAGAACGGCATTCTGAAAAGACGCTTGCCAGCCTTTCGCCTCGTAGAGTAAAACGTTACAATTAGAAGCGGCTGATTGGTTGCGCCGATTCGGGGATCCATCGAGTCATCTAAAACGGGAGGCTTCATGAGAATTGCCGTGCTGGGGGGAGATGGCTACTGCGGTTGGGCCACGGCGCTGTACCTGTCGCAAAAGGGCCACTCCGTCGCCATCATCGACAACTTCATTCGCCGGCAGTGGGATTTCGAGCTGGGTGTGCAGACACTCACGCCGATCGCTCCGCTTCCGGACCGCCTCCGCGCCTGGCACGAACACACCGGAAAGAGGATCGATCTTCTGATCGGTGACGTGACCGACTACGAGTTTCTCGCCGAATCGCTCAACGAATTCAAGCCCCAAGCCGTGGTGCACTTCGCCGAGCAGCGCTCGGCTCCGTACTCGATGATCGACCGGCGGCACGCGGCATTCACGCAGGTCAATAACGTGGTCGGCACGCTGAATCTTCTGTTCGCCCTGCGCGAATTCCACCACGACTGCCATCTGGTGAAGCTCGGCACCATGGGCGAATACGGCACGCCCAACATCGACATCGAAGAGGGCTACATCGAAATCGAGCACAACGGCCGCAAGGATGTGCTGCCGTTCCCGAAGCAGCCCGGCTCGTTCTACCATCTCTCCAAGGTGCACGACAGCCACAACATCATGTTCTGCTGCCGCGCCTGGAAGCTGCGGGCCACGGATTTGAACCAGGGAGTGGTCTACGGCACGGTGACCGACGAAACCTCGCGCGATGAAACGTTGATCAACCGCTTCGACTACGACGAAGTATTCGGCACGGTGCTGAACCGTTTCTGCGCGCAGGCGGCGGTGGGCCATCCGCTGACGGTGTACGGAAAGGGCGGGCAGACCCGCGGGTTCCTCGACATTCGCGACACGGTGCGCTGCATCGAGATTGCTTGTACGCACCCGGCCGCGCCCGGCGAATTCCGAGTCTTTAACCAGTTCACCGAGCAATTCTCCGTTCTGGATCTCGCCTACAAAGTGCAGGCCGCCGGCAAGAAAATGGGCCTGAAGGTCGACATCGACCATCTGCCCGATCCGCGCGTGGAGGCCGAAGCACACTACTACAACGCCAAACACTCGCAGCTAATCGACCTCGGTTTGCAGCCGCACCACCTCTCGGATTCGCTGCTCGATTCGCTGATGAACGTTGCGATCGCCTATCGCGACCGGATCGATTCGTCACTGTTCATGCCGCAGGTGAATTGGCGGAACGCGCGAAACGACCGTCACCGGCAGCTTGGCGCGACCGAACCTTCGATCACCGAAAGCAGGTCGGCGGGATCGAAGTAGCGACGCCGCCTTCATTTTCGTGGTTTTCAGTGCTGGGGGGCCGTTCTGAAGAACGCGTCACCCGGCGGGTGTCCCTTCTTTTGTTTTCAGCGACCGACGCGTGTAGTGGCTTTGCATGGTGTGTCACCCTGTGTCGCCTGATTCGTCACCGCCCGGAAGCGTGTCGCGCCTACCGCAGAACGCCTGGTCAGAACCACGTTGGCGGAATTTGAGCCGGATTTCTAGTGTACGCCGGGGCGGTTTTGGACCACCTGTCCGTTGTCCTGATTGATCTCGCACTACAAAAGAAACGTGCAGAGGGGCGAGAGGCGATGAGGTTTCAGGATTTTGCGACGCGGTCGCAGACCAGGCGGGCGGCTTTCACGGCGCCGACGACTTTGCCGGAGAAGATGTGGATCTCGCCCGGCGAGATTTCCTCCACGTAGAGTGTGCGGCGGTCGGTGATGGGATTGTTTTCGACCACCCGGATGGTGAAGCGCGATCCGATGTAGACGGCGTCCTTCGAATCGGGAATGGCGAGCATGGAATCTTTACGCATGGCTTCGAAGCGACTGAAGTCGATACGCTCCCACGTCGGGCTGTTGAGCATGTGCGCGTAGTGCTCGGGAATCGGATCGTGGGGATTGTTGGTCGACCAGTGATTCGTGTTTTTCGCGGAGCCAAAGAGGGATTTTTCCGAGCTGCCATAGGGATCAAATGCCGTGAATGGGCCGTCGACGACGACCAGCGAGATGTGCTGGAGGTTTGGCGGCAGCTGGATCAGGATTTTTTCGGCGACCTGGTATTTAGCGTTCTTAAAAAGGCCGAGGCTGGGGCCCAGGCCGTACGTCGCCCAGACCACGAAATCGTAGTCCGTCCGCTGTTCGGGTTGGAAGGCCCGCTGCTCGAAGGGAATTCCGAGCTTGGTGATTTGCCCCGTCACAGTGTCGCGCAGCGTGTCTGGGTCGTAGATCTGCTCATCCACTTCGTAGCATGTGTCGATGAAGCTGAAATCCATCCATGCGGGGCGGCAGGATCTGCAGGCCAGACGGTACTGCGCCATCACTTTTTCGAAAAGATCCGGCGGAGTGACGGAGCCTTCCCTAGGGATGGCATAGTAATGGCGGCTGTTGCGGACCATGGCCGGCGCGTAGGCTTCGGTGAACTCGGCGCGGGCTTCCAGGGTTTCGGAAATGGTTTCCGGGCTGCGCGGGTAGTGGTAGCCGGAATGAATGCGGTACTGGTTGATGACCGAAGTGGCGCGGAGGATTCCGAGCGGATCGAAGAGGCGGACGCTGTGGCCTTGCTCGGCGAGGCGGATGGCGATCGTGGCGCCGTAGATTCCCGCGCCGGCGACGGCGATCTTGGCGCTCATGAGGACGCTTTCCGGGCGGCGATCAGCCTTCCTTCCCGCAGAAAATAGTCGACGCCGCGCCAGCGGATGGTGCGACGGCCGAAGCTGGCGATCCACATCACGAAAGCCATCGCGTCCCACAGGGGAATCAGAGGCATCTTGTGCCAGATGCCTTTTTGCTTCATGCCCCACACACCGATCATCCAGGTGATGAGCACGCGGAAAAATACGAAGGCGCCCAGGTAGATCGCGGCCACCAGCAGCGTCGGCTTCGCGGCGATGGCGACCAGCGCCCAGGGCAAACCCCAGGTAAAGATCAATCCGAAATGACCCCAGGGGCGCATGAGGCGCTGCACGGTCAGCCAACGGGTGCGCTTGTGCAGCAGATCGCTGAAGGTGTTGAAGTCGGCGACCGAGTGAACGATGTAGGGGAGGAGCTTCACTTCGTAGCCCTGCTCGGCAACGAGGCGACCGGCGTAGACGTCGTCCGCGGGGCGGTCTTCGATGACCTGATATCCGCCGTAGCTTTCAACGGCCTGGCGCGTGGTGGCAATGGTCTGGCCGAAGGTGACTTTCAGGTCGTCGAGCTGCCAGGCGACCAGCACCGGCGCGAAGAAATCGGAAATCATGCCGACGGTTTGCAGCTCCTGCACGAGGTTGGTTTCTTTGGTCGAGACGTAGAGGCAAGTGGCGGCGCCGACCTTGGGATCGCGAAAGGCCGAGACGATCGAGCGAATGTAATCGGGGCCGACGCGCACATCGCCGTCGGTGATGATGAAAACGTCGTACGCCGCTTCGTTGGTCAGGCGGTAAAGGCGGCCGACTTTGTCATTGATGGCGTCGCGGCCGGAGCCAAAAAGGAGGCGAATCTTGCGGTCGGGAAATTCCTGAATCAGTTTTTCGAGCAGCGGCATGGCCGGGTCGCCGGGATCGACGCAGAAAACGATTTCGTACTCGGGATAATCCTGGCGGCAGAAGCTGGCGTAGTTGTCGTAGGCGTCCTCGTCGAGGCCCTTGATCGGTTTCAGACAGCTGACCGGCGGAAGGAAGTCCATGTTCGGAGCGGCGTGATGCTTGGCGTGCTCGAAGAAGCGGAACGTGCTGTAGATAGCGAGCATGTAATAGACGAGCGGAGTCGCCGCCACAATCAGAACGAGATATTGGACGATGGCGAGAATCTTTACACCTCTGGTGCAGGGGACGCACCCGTTTCCCATGACCAGACGGGAGGAAGTTCAATTCCTTGCCGTCATACGCCCGGCAGGATGAAATCATTCCGCTTCGGAAAATGGAGAATGCGGGAAAAGCTGCTGCCGCCGCGCGAAATTCTAGCATGAAACGGAATTTTTCAAATGGCGAGTGCGAGCGGGAGCAGGAGGATGGATACCACCACGCGCGGATTGGGAACACGCCGCGCCACGACTTCGGGCACAACGATTTGCGGCCGTGAGGGTGCACGCACGGAACGGCCAACGTGCGCCGCGGTCGGTACCCGATTCGCTGTAGAAAAAACCAGCCCGGTCTGTAGGTAAGAGCGACCGCGAACTATGCAGTTCTTTCGGGGGAACTAGTACGGACTCGTACCACCCGCTTTTGAAAATCAAGCATTTAGTGCCAAGCGATTTGGAGAGCAACTTGCGTCTTTCCTCTTAAGCTGCGACCCCACAGTGGAAGTGAAACAGGAGGGTAGCCATGTTTGACGAACTGGTGGTTTCAGGACACACGACTGAGATGGCGCACACGCACAAGCCCTGGTCGGTGGGTGTCTCCGTGATCGTTCAATCGGCGATTCTCGGCACGATTCTGCTGATACCGCTGATCTACACACAGACGCTGCCCAGCGCGATGATCAATACGTTTCTGGTCGCGCCGCCGCCACCCGCGCCGCCCCCTCCGCCGCAACAGGCCGTGGTAAAGCAGGTGCAGCCGAAGACTTTCGCGGTGAACCGCATGGTGGCGCCGACGGTGATCCCCAAGCAGGTGGAAATCGCGAAGGACGAAGCGCCGCCGTCCATGGTGACGTCTGATACGGCGGGAGTGCCCGGCGGAACGGGCGACGTGCTGGGCGGAATCGGCACGGGAGTAGCGCCTCCGCCACCACCGCCGGCGGCCGCACCGAACCGCATTAAGGTCGGCGGCGCCGTGCAATCTGCGTCGCTAGTGAAGCAAGTGACGCCGGAATATCCGGGTATCGCCAAGTCGGCCCACGTGTCGGGTACGGTGACTCTGCACGCCATCATCTCGAAGGACGGCTCGATCGAGAAACTCGAGTACGTGTCCGGGCCGCCGCTGCTGATGGCGTCGGCGATGAGCGCAGTGAAGGAATGGAGGTACCGTCCCACGATGCTGAACGGCGAGCCGGTGGAAGTCGATACCACCGTGCAGGTGGTTTTCTCCCTGGGCTAGCTTCTGGCGCGCCTACGGCGCTGGTTTCGCGGCGCGCAGGGTGCGCTCGATGGCATCTTCCAGCGGGACGCTTGGCGTCCAGTGGAGTTCTTCGCGGATTCGGCGGCTGCTGTAGTGGCGGTCCTGGGCGGCGCGGAGAATTTGGCGGCGGGAGAATACTCCGGTATTGGCGGGGACGAAGCGTAGGATCGGGCGGGTGGCTGTGGCGGCCATGACCAGGGGCTGAGCGGGCCAGAATATCGTTTTCGTTTTCATGATTTTGGTGCGGGCGGCGTGATACTGACCGAGAGTCAGCTTTTCGTCGTCGATGACGATGTATTGGCGCGAATCGTTGTCTGGTTCGCGGGCGGCCAGTTCGATGGCCTGGATGAGGTTTTCGATATAGTTCAGCGGCAAGGGTTGGTTTCGGCGGCCAAAGACGATGTCGAGTTTGCCGATACGGACGCCGAGGAGCGCGGTGGGGAGCAGACGGCCGGGGCCGAAGATGACGCCCGGACGCAGAATCGTCAGTGGCACAGCCGAATTCTTGGCGAACTTCATGGCCAGCCGGTCGGCTTCGATTTTGGAGTGGGCGTAGAAGTCGCGCTCGTCGGGAAGTTCGTCGAGGGGCGTATCCTCGTCGATGGTTGCGTCCGGTTCGGCGGGACCGTACACGGCGATGGAGCTGACATAGATGATGCGGCGCGGTTTGGCGCGGAGGCTGGCGTGCAGCACGGCGTCGGTGCCGCGCACGTTGGCGTCGAAGAATCGCTGGCGCGTGCCGTGCGCGTCGACCAGGGCGGCGGCGTGGTAGACAATTTCGGCGCCTTCGACGGCGCGGGCGATCGCTGAGGCGTCACTTAGGTCGCCGGGGATGATTTCGACGCCCTGGGAGGCGAGGGCGTCGGCGCGCGACGAGGGGCGGGCCAGTGCGCGGATTTGGGCGCCCGCGGCTAGGAGGCGGGTTGTGAGTGCCTGGCCGACGAAGCCGGTGGCTCCGGTGATACAGACGCGCATATGTTAGTTGCGACCTCGGATTGAGCGGCAAGGAGCTTCAGCGGCTAAAGCCGCGACCTACCAACCTTCAGGTCCCCGGGACCAAGCCCTGAAATTCAAGAACAGCTTTTCCCTGGGGCCCAAGCTCCAGGCTTTTGCCGCTTGGGACCGAGCGAGTGTAGCAACGATTGATGGAATTTCGCATGGCGGGGAAAAGAATGTAGGATATTTGCGATGCTTGGGCGCTCCCTGTTAGTTTGTCTGCTGTTCATTCCGGGCATTTCGATTGCGACGCGCGCGTGCACGTGTTCGGACGTGCCGCCGGGGAAGTGTCCTGGGCTGCAGACGGACGACGTGGTGTTTCTTGGCACAGTGACGGCGGTCGAGGAGATCGCCTACGCCGCGCCGAACGTGCCCGAGGGCGCGGACCAGGCGCCGGTCGATATGGTGGCCGCGCGGTTGACGCGCTACCATTTCCGGATTGATGAGCGATTCGCGCCGGCCAGTGCGTCGGCTTTGAGCGAGGAGATCGATATTTATTCGGGCGGCGAGGATGGGGATTGCGGCTACCGGTTCAAGGCCGGGCAGCAGTACGTGGTGTTCACGCACCAGGGAACGGACAACCGGCTGTTTGCAACGATTTGCGGCGGGACGCGGACGGTGAGCGAGGCCAAGGCGCTGCTGCCGCAGCTGCGCGCGATGCGCAACGGGACGCGGGTGGCGTCGGTGTTTGGAGTGCTGAGGCGATCGGAGCCGCCGTTTCTGGCGCTGCCGGACGATCCGGACGAGCCGCTGCCGAATATCTCGCTGCGGCTACGGTCGCACGATGATCGGTTCGAGACGAGCTCGAATGACGACGGCGTCTATACGTTCTACGACGTGCACGCCGGCGAATACAATTTCAGCGCCCGGTTGCCGGTGCGGATGGAATTGACGCACCGGTCGCAGACCGGGGGATTGGCGCAGTTCCGGATACCGAATGGGGCCTGCTACGAGTTCGACGTGAACGCGCTGCCGACCGGACACATTCGCGGGAGCGTGCTGGGTCCGGACGGGAAGCCGTTGCCGATAGCGTCGGTGGAGCTGTATCGCGCGGGTACGTACGAGGATTCGCGGCCGGGGCTCTGGGGATTTCAGGGCGCGCAGGGTGTGTTCGATCTGGACCACGTCGGCGCGGGAGAATACATATTGGTCTTCAATCGGGCCAATCGCGCAGATCCCAATTCGCCGTATCCGCGTTCGTTTTATCCCGGCGTGAGCGATTCAGGCGACGCGCAGACAATCAAGCTGAAGGACGGACAGCAGTTGCTGAAAGTGAATATGACGGTGAAGAACCGCTATCCAACGCATCTGTTGCGCGTCCAAGTGAAATGGCAAGGGGCCCGTCCGCCCGGAAGCGTAACCGTCATGGCCAAGGCCGACGACGGGCAGAACCCCTCGGCCGAGAAGCTCGGCGACAGCGTTTATCAATTTACTCTACTGGAATCGACGAACTACACACTCTCCGCTTGGGAAGATTTGACCCCGCGGCGCGCGGCGGGGCGCGGCAAGGCGGATTGCGCGCCGCCGGCGCGAATCGACGCGGAACCGGTTGCGGTGGCGGGCGCCGATACCGATACCAAGGACGTTACGCTGACTTTGGTCAGCCCGGCCTGTGAAACAGCGAAATGAAAGGGAGCGAATGATGAAAAAGTGTTGGAGCCTTAGCGTGATCGCCGGGCTGCTGGTTCTCGGATATGTGGCTCGAGCTGCGGCGCAGGAGCCGGCGAAAGACGCGAAGGCTGCCGATGCCAGCAAGGCCGCCGATGCCGCGAAGCCGCCGGAGACGCCCAAGGAAGAATCGTCGGTGACGGAGCACGCGATTCGCATCGGCGACCAGACGATCAAGTACAGGGCGACCGCCTCAACGACCTTGCTGAAGGACGAGAACGGCGAGCCGACTGCGCTGATGTATTCGACGGCGTATACGCGGAGCGACGTGAAGGACTTCAGCCAGCGGCCGATTGCGTTCATCTATAACGGCGGGCCGGGGTCGGCCTCGGTGTGGCTGCACATGGGTGCCTTTGGGCCGCGGCGGGTGGTTACCGAAAATGCGTCGCCGACGCCACCGGCGCCCTACAGGCTGGTCGACAACACCGAATCGCTGCTCGACAAGACGGACATGGTGTTTATCGATCCGGTCGGGACGGGATTCAGTCATGCGGTGGGGAAGGCGCAGGACAAGGATTTCTGGGGCGTCGATCAGGATGTGAAGTCGCTGTCCCGGTTCATCACAACCTACGTGAGCCGCAACGGCCGCTGGAATTCGCCGAAATTCCTGATTGGCGAAAGCTACGGGACATTCCGGTCGGTAGCGCTGGGAAACTATTTACAGACGGCCGATGGGATGTACATCAACGGCATCGTGCTGATCTCGAGCGTGATCGATACCAGCACGCTGGCATTTTCCGCGGGTGACGACCGCTCTTACATTTTCTATTTGCCGACGTATGCGGCGACGGCCTGGTATTACAAGATGGTGAAGAATCCGCCAGCTGATTTGAACGCCTTCGTCGAGAGCGCGCGGCAATTTGCAGGCACGGAATACGCGACCGCGCTGATGAAGGGCACCAAGCTGACGCCGGCCGAAACCACCGACATCGCGCAGAAGCTTTCCGCGTTCACCGGGCTGAGCGTGGACTACCTGATCAAGGCCGATCTGCGCGTGTCGCTTTCGCAGTTTGACGCGGAAATGCAGCGCGGCCGCGGGCTGGTGTTGGGGCGCTACGATTCGCGCTATACCGGCAACACCTACGACCTGTTGACGGAAAATTCCGAGTTCGACCCCTCGTACACGGCGGTAGTGGGCGCATTTTCGGCGGCGTTCAACAGTTACGTGCGCGACGAACTGAAATTCGGGCAGGACAAAATGTACAAGGTCCTGCCGAGCGAGCCCTCGCAGCACTGGGATTGGAAACACAGCGCCGGGCCGGGAGGTTTTTTCCCCAGCGCGCCCAACGTGGGGATCGATATGATTCGCGAGATGCTTGACAATCCGCACCTTTCGGTCGAGATCGAAAACGGCTATTTCGACAGCGCGACACCCTTTTACGCGACCGAGTACACCATGGATCATCTGTTTCTGCCGGCCGATGCGCGCGAGCGGATTCATCTCCAGTATTACAACTCGGGGCATATGATTTATCTGCATGATGAAGACCGCGTGAAGCTGAAAAGCAACCTGGCGGCCTTCATGGATGGCGCGTTGAAGCGTTAGACAAACCGCGGCTTCCCACTGTTCGTGCATAGGGCGGCGTGCTAGCCTGATCGCGTGACGCCCGCCACCGTGTCGCCCGCTCGGCCTTTCCTGCTTCGCGCGCATCCGCATCTCTACGAAATCAACACCTGGGCGTGGCTTGAAAAACTTTCCGCGAAGTTCGGGCGCACGATCACGCTCGCGGAGGTTCCGGATGGGGAGTGGGATTCGCTCCAGCGGCTGGGTTTCGACATTGTCTGGCTGATGGGAGTTTGGCGGCGCAGCCCGCGCGCCCGGCAGATCGCGCTAGCCAACGCCGGAACGCCCGGCGGCGCGGCGCAGTACGATGGCGCGCTGCCCGGCTGGCATCCGGAAGACATCGTCGCCTCGCCTTATGCAGTGGCGGAATACGTTCCCGATCCGCACGTCGGGACGTGGCACTCGCTGGATGCGGTACGGGCTAAGCTGCACGCGCGTGGCATGGCGCTGTTTCTCGATTTTGTCGGCAACCATACGGCTCTGGATCATCGCTGGACGCGCGAGCATCCTGAGTTCTATGTGAACGGCACGGCGGAGGATTTTCAGCGCGATCCGGCGAGTTTTTGCCGCGTTGAGACGCCGCGGCGAGTGTTTTATCTGGCGCTCGGCCGCGACCCGTACTTTCCTCCGTGGTCCGACGTCGCGCAGCTCAACCATTTTTCGATGCAGATGCGGGCGGCGCAGCTGGCCGAGTTGCGCACGATCGCCGAGCATTGCGACGGCGTGCGCTGTGACATGGCGATGCTCCACCTCAACGACATTTTTGGGCGCATCTGGAACCATCTACTGCGCGGGGCGGCTGCGCCCGCGGACGAGTTTTGGGCCAGGGCGCACGCGGCCGTTCCGGGATTGGTTCTGCTGGCGGAGGCGTATTGGGGCACCGAGCAACGACTACTCGATCTCGGGTTTTCGTACGTGTACGACAAGGGGTTGTACGACGCGGTGCGCGCGCAGAATATGCCTGAGGTGCACGCCCGGCTGGCCGCTCCCGCTGCATATCAAAACCGGCTCGCGCGGTTTCTTGAGAATCATGACGAGGAACGCTGCGCCAGGGTTTTCGGCCGCGAGCGGCGCACTTCGGTCGCGTCGCTGATGGGCACCTTGCCGGGGATGCGGTTTTATCATCAAGGCGAACTGGACGGCGCCACCGTGCATCTGCCGATCACTTTGCGGATGGCGGCGGACGAGCCGGTCGATACGGCGGCCACCTCGTTTTTCGCGAAGCTACTGCGCATCACGAAGGACGCCGTCTTTCACGGCGGCATTTGGAATTTGCTGCCGGTCACCGTCGAAGGCGATGACACGGCTGGAAATCTGGTCGCCTACGAATGGCGGTCTGAGAAAAGCTGGAAGGTCATTGCCATCAATCTGGCGGGCGGGGCATCGCAGGGGCGCGTGCATTTCGGCGCCGGCCGTGCTTGGCCCGCCAAGGAGTACGTTTTCTACGACGAGTTGCACGACGTCCGCTACCTGCGCGGCGCCGAAGAGCTCGGCGGCGTGGGACTATTTGTCCGCCGCCAGGGATTTGACGCGCACCTGTTCCAAGTCACGCCGGGCTAACCGCTTCGCAGTTGATTCATGCGATTCCTCACGCTGGCAGGCGCCGCTACACACCGCGACATTTCTGATATCCTTTGCGCCGTGGGGAAATCTCTTTTTCTTTTCGTTTTCGTGGCAATCGCATTCCTCCTCGCATTTCATGGTGCGTCGCCGGCTGCGCAGCAGGCTCCGGCAGCACCCGAACCTGCACAGACGCCTCCCGCTGCGCCGACGCCGCCGTCGGCTACTCCTCCCACCGCGCAGCCTCCCTCAGCTCCGACAGGGCCGGTCATCGTGCTCGATCCAGCGCATGGCGGCACCGATGCGGGAGCGCGCGGCGAGAACGCAGTCGAAAAGGACGTGGTTCTGCAACTCGCACGATCGGTGCGCGCAGCGCTTGAACGCCAGGGCTATCGCGTGGTGATGACTCGGAACGACGATTCGAATCCGTCGTACGACGACCGCGCTGCGATGGCGAACACGTATCGCGATGCCGTTTTCGTGAGCTTACACGCGTCATCAACCGGAACGGCCGGCACGGTGCGCTCGTATTGCATGCAGTTTGCCGCGGCGGCGTCGACAGCGCCCTTTGCTGCAGCGGCGTCTGCGCGGCCCGCACCGCCCGTGGCGCTTGTTGTTTGGCAAGAGGCGCAGAGGCCGTACGTCGCTTCGAGCCACCGACTCGCGGATTTGATGCAGGGTGAATTCGTGCAGGCCTTCGCGGGTTCGCCACCGTATTCGGCGGCCGTGCCTGTGCGTGCCCTGCGGTCGGTCACCGCTCCGGCCGTGGCCGTTGAAATTTCGAGCGTGTCCGCACAGACGTCGGACGCGCTGGCGGCGTCGGGCGATCCGCTCGGCGGCGCGATTGCCCGGGCGATTACCGCGTTCCGCCAGGCCAGCAGCGGAGGGACGAAGTAATGCCACGCGCCGCGAAAATTGTCGTGGGGCTGCTTGTGCTGGCCGTGATCATCGGCCTGATCAGCTTTGGCGGCATTCACCGGCGCGTGAAGCGGCTGGCTGAATTGCAGGCGGCGGATGAAAAGGCGCGGCACGAGGTGCTCGCGCCACCGATCACCACTCCCACCGATGTGACGCAAACCGCAAAAATCTTCTGGGCAGCCGGGCCGGACAGGATCGCCCCGGTCCAGGTGCAGCTGCCGCTATCGGCGAACCCGGTCGAGCGTTGCCGGCAGCTGCTGCACGAATTGACCGTGAATCCGCCGACGCCCGGCCAGCGCACCATCCCGGCGGACGCCACCGTGATGGGCTTTTACATTTTGCCGGACGGCACGGCGATCGCGGATTTTTCCGATGCGCTTTCCTCGGAGATGCCCTCGGGAATCCTGAGCGAGGAAATGGCGGTGAATTCGATCGCGCGCACGCTGGAAAGCAACGTGCCGGATTTGCGCCGGCTGAAGATCCTGATTCATGGACAGGAAGTGGATACGCTGGCCGGGAATGTCGATCTGACCGGATTTTTCGACCTAAATCCGCCGGCGCCCGTATCCACAGCACCGGCTGTTACGCCGCCCCCGGCGGCTCCGCGGAAATCTGCGCATTGATTCGGCCAGGGCTAAACCCGATCACGCCAATCGGGGGATCCCTCGGTGATGCTGGCGATCCCGGGTTGACACCTTGGCGGGCAGTCGTCACACTTGCTTCCCGAAATAACCCAGCCAAGGAGCAGTGCGTGCGAGCAGATGGACGCGGCCCGGAAGATTTGCGGCCGGTGAAGATCACTCCGGATTTCATTCCCAGCGCGGAAGGAAGTGTCCTGATTGAGACGGGCCGGACGCGTGTAATCGTCACCGCGACGGTGAATGACGGCGTGCCCTCGTTTCTGAAAGGCACCGGGAAGGGCTGGGTGACCGGCGAATACGGAATGCTGCCGCGTGCCACCGAAGAGCGCACGCCGCGCGAATCGACCCGCGGACGCCAATCCGGCCGCACCTTGGAGATTCAGCGCATGATCGGCCGCACGCTGCGCGCCGCGACCGACCTGAAAGGGCTTGGCGAACGCACGATTTGGATTGATTGCGACGTGATTGAGGCGGACGGCGGCACGCGCACGGCTTCCGTAACCGGAGCCTATGTGGCCTTGGCGCTGGCGCTGGAACGATTGGTCGCGGCGGGCATGCTGCGTCACGTCCCGCTGGTTGATTCCGTGGCGGCCACCAGCGTGGGCATCGTCGAAGACGAGCTGATGCTCGATCTCGCCTACGAGGAAGATTCCCGCGCGCAGGTGGATATGAACGTGGTGATGACCGGCGACGGGCGTTTTGTCGAAGTGCAAGCCAGCGCCGAAGGACGGCCGTACACGGCCCAGGAACTAGACCAGCTTCTGGATCTCGCTTCTACAGGAATTCGCCGGCTCTGCGAAGTTCAGCAGGAAATCGTGCATGTCGATTTCCGCGGCCGTTCGAAGTAGCCGCCTCGCACGCATGCCCACCCGCATCCTGCTGGCCACATCCAATAACGAAAAATCGCGGGAGTATCGCGAGCTGGCCTCCGCGTCGGAGCTCGCGATCGATCTTCTGCCCGATTTCGACAAGCTCCCTTCCTTCGACGAATCCGCGCCCACCTTTGCGGAAAACAGCGCGGGGAAAGCGCTGCACTACTGCCGGTTCACCGATGAGATTGTGCTGGCCGATGACTCCGGGCTGGTTGTGCCCGCACTGGGCGGCGCGCCGGGCGTTCATTCCGCGCGCTACGCCGGACCCGACGCCACCCGAGCGCAGCGCGTGGCGAAGCTATTGAAGCAGATGCAGGGAAAAATGGGCGACCAGCGCCGCGCGCGGTTCGTCTGCGTGATTTCCATCGCTCGCCTCGGCCGGGCGCTGGCGGTTGTGTCCGATTGCGCGGAAGGATTCATCGCCGACGAGCCCCGCGGCACGAATGGATTCGGATACGATCCCGTGTTCTATTTCCCGGACCGCAGCCACACCTACGCGGAAGCCACGGCGCAAGAAAAGAATTTCGCAAGCCATCGAGGCAAGGCCTTTCGGCGTCTGGTTGACCTGCTGATGCCGCGGAAATAATTGACGCCTTCCTACAGCCTTCGGCATCCAATCTTGGGCAACAAAACTTCTTGCCGGTCGGCCCCTGCGGGAGTACAAAGGGACCCCCTGGCTAAGGTGACGAATGGCGACGTCCCGAACAGCGCCCCAACTTCACCCAGCTCTACTTACGCGCCTGCAGGAAGCGCGCGCCCGCACCGATTCCCTTTTCACCCTGCTGCCGCCGAACTCCTTTTACGAGCGGCCGGTGCCCGAGCGCCATCGATTGATCTTCTATCTCGGTCACCTGGAAGCGTTTGACTGGAACCTGCTGGCGCCGGCGCTGGGCCTGCAGTCGCACGATCCGGAGTTCAACAAGCTATTCGCATTTGGCATCGATCCCGTGGGCGAAGGATTGCCCACCGACATGCCCGAAGACTGGCCCAGCATCGTGCGCGTCGAAACCTATAACTGGCGCCTGCGAACGCAGTTGAGCGACGCGCTGCGCGCCCCGGGTGGACGCGCCGCCAATGTTCCCGAAATCGCGGATGGAACCCTGCTGCACGTGGCCCTAGAGCACCGGCTGATGCATGCGGAAACGCTCGCCTATCTGCTCCACAATCTGCCGGTCGACAAGAAGCTCGGAAAATCGCGGCCGCTGCCCGATTCGCGTCCGGCACCCCATCCGCGGCAGGTCACGGTGCCGGCTGGAGTGGCTACGCTGGGAATGCCGCGCGGCAGTTCCCATGAATTCGGCTGGGACAATGAATTCGGCGTCGAGCAGGTGCGCGTGCCTGCTTTTTCGATTGGCGCGTTCCCGGTGACGAACGCCGAATACCTGAAATTCGTGCAAGCCGGCGGTTACCAGGCGGCGTTCTACTGGACGCCCGAGGACTGGGCGTGGATTGAAAGCGAGAAACGCGAGCATCCGCATTTCTGGGTTCCGGCTGTGAATTCATCGTCCACAGATCCCGCCGCGCAATGGGATTTGCGGCTGATGTTCGGGTCGATTCCGCTGCCGCCATCGTGGCCCGTGTACGTGACGCACGCCGAGGCCTCCGCATACGCGCGCTGGGCGGGCAAGAAACTGCCGAAGGAAGCGCAATGGCATCGCGCAGCATACGGTGCGCCGGATGGAAGCGAGCGTGCGTATCCGTGGGGTGCAGCGTCACCCAGCCCGCGGCACGGCAATTTTCATTTCGAGCGATGGGACGCGACCGCAGTTGACTCGCATCCCGACGGGGCCAGCGCATTCGGCGTCCACGATCTGCTCGGCAACGGGTGGGAATGGACCTCAACCCCCTTTGGGCCGCTGCCCGGATTCCAGCCATTCTCATTTTATCCCGGTTATTCCGCGAACTTTTTTGACGGCAAGCATTTCGTGATGAAGGGCGGATCGCCGCGCACCGATGCCTGCATGTTGCGCAGGCCCTTTCGGAATTGGTTCCAGCCGCACTACCCGCATGTGTACGCCTCGTTTCGCTGCGTGGAGGAATAGTTCATGGGATCTGCTCCGCGAATTGCTCCGGTCGTTCCGTCGGCTCAATTCATTTCCGAATTCTCCTCGGACGTCGTGCTGGGGCTCAGCCATCCGGGGCAGAAAGAACTTCCGTCGAAGTATCTCTACGACGAACTCGGCTCCGCGCTGTTCGACGCGATCTGCGTTTTGCCCGAGTATGGATTGAGCCGCGCCGGAATGCGCATGCTCGAAGCCTATTCGGGCGAAATCGTGAGCCGGGTTCCGGGGCCGGTGGTCGTGGCCGAGCTGGGCAGCGGCAGCGGCCAGCAAACGCGCTGGGTGCTCGAAGCGCTGGCGCGGCGGCAACGCGTGAACTACTATCCCATCGACATTTCCGGCAGCGCGCTTTTCCGGTGCCAGCAGGAGCTGGGGCACATGGAGATGGTCAGCATCGTGGGCTTTGAGCGCGCGTATCTGGATGGGTTGCAGGAAGTGGTTGCACGCCGGCGCGAAGGCGAGCGGCTGTTCGTCCTTTTCCTCGGCAGCACGATTGGAAACTTCGACCGTCCCGCCGGCGATCAGTTTTTGCGCGAGGTTCGATCGACCCTGGACGAAGGCGACGCCTTGCTGTTGACGACCGACCTGGAAAAGCCGGTCCCGACGCTCATTTTGGCGTACGATGATCCGGCGGGCGTGACCGCGGCGTTCAATAAGAACCTGCTGGCGCGAATTAACCGCGAACTCGACGGCGATTTCGATCTCGGCCAGTTCGAACACGTGGTTCGCTGGGACCAGCCGGAGCGGCGAATCGAAATGCACCTGCGCTCGAAGGTCTGGCAGCGCGTGACGATTCGCAAGGCCGGTTTCCGGTTCTACCTGCGTGAGGGCGAGACGATTTGGACCGAAAGCTCGCACAAATACGATGTCCGGGCGGTCGTGCGCATGGGTGAGCGCTCGGGCTATCGCTGCGCGGGGCAATGGTTCGATCACCAGTGGCCGCTCGCGCAAAATCTGTTCTTTGCCGTGTAGCGAGGGAGACTGAATTTGGCCAAGGCCTCATGGAACGGCGTGGTTCTAGCCGAAAGCGATCGGACCCTGGTTGTGGAAGGGAACCAGTATTTCCCGCGCGATTCCGTGCGTTCCGAGTTTTTCCGCTCAAGTGATACCCACACGGTCTGCCCCTGGAAGGGAACGGCCAGCTACCATCACCTCGAAGTGAACGGCCAGCGCAACTCGGATGCCGCGTGGTTTTACCCAGATCCGAAACCTGCCGCGTCGCAGATCAAGGATTACATCGCCTTCTGGAAGGGTGTACGAGTCGAAGCGTAATTCTTCAGGTCGCCGCAACTTTCGTGATACTTTTTCTCCGTGCCTCCCAGTAAGAAGCCGCCTGCAAGGAAAAACAGTAGTGCCGCGCGCAAATCGCGGCCGTCGCGTTCCGCCAGGGCTGCCGGTCGCGATATTTCCGGCCGGGCAACCGATCCCGCGCGTGTGAGGGCGATCCTGGAGGGACTCGACGCAGCCTATCCCAACGCCACCTGCGAACTCCGCTTCGAAAACCCCTTCCAGCTGCTGATCGCCACGATTTTGTCCGCGCAGTGCACGGACGCGGTCGTCAATACCGTCACGAAAACGCTGTTCGCCAAGTATCCGACGCCGAAGGCTCTCGCCTACGCCAATCCGGCCGAAATCCAGCAAGAAATTCGCCCCACCGGTTTCTTCCGCAACAAAACGAAATCGATCATGGGCGCGAGTAAGAAGGTCATCGAGGAATTCGGCGGCGAAGTGCCGCGCACGATGGAGCAGCTTTTGACCATACCGGGCGCCGCGCGGAAAACCGCAAACGTGGTCCTCGGTACCGCGTTCGGCATTGCTTTGGGCGTCGTGGTCGACACGCACGTCCAACGACTCTCGCAGCGCCTCGACCTCACGAAAAACACAGACCCTAAGAAAATCGAGCAGGATTTGATGAAGGTGGTCCCGCAGGATCGCTGGATTCGGTTCTCGCACCAGCTCATCTGGCACGGCCGTCGTGTCTGCGTGGCGCGCAAGCCGCGATGCATCGACTGCAATCTGGTCGGCATCTGCTATTCGAAAGACAAGACTGTTTAGCGTGCGACCGAATCTGATCTCCGCGTCAACATCTCCTGGCCTAGCCACCCTTCACCTTTTGTTCTAGATAGAAATTTCTAGCGGCGTGCAAAAAGGACAGATTTCCAAATCGCAAGCGGCAGCTATTCCACTCATTCCCATACGTTTACGTCCACTTCAAATTGGTACCTGGCATGCTGTGTGGGTATTCGGAACGGGTTCACCGTAGCAAGCTGGGGAGCGAGGTGGAGACGGAAATGGACGCGAAGGATTCGGTTAAGCAACTGAAGGCCCAAGCCAACTGGCGCGAGCGTGTGGCCGCGCTTCGCAGGGTTCCTCCGGTGGTGAAAATGGTTTGGACGTGCGCGCCGCAAGTCGTGCTCGCCAGCGTCGGCGCGCGCCTGGCGGTTTCGGTGATCCCGGTCGGGCTGTTGAAGGTCACCCAGATGATCATCGATACGATCGACCGCCACATCTGGTATCGCTGGGCGCTGCCTCACTATTTCTGGTGGCTGGTCGCTCTGGAATTCGTCCTGGCGAGCCTGTCTGCAATGTTGGGACGGGTGCTGGGCTATTTCGACACCGTGCTGGCGGACAAGTTTACCCGGCACATCAGTACACGGATCATGGAGCACGCCTCACGGCTTGACCTGACGCGCTACGAAGATCCGCTTTTTTACGACAAAATGGAGCGAGCGCGCGTGCAGGGCACCGATCGCGTGATGATGGTGCAGATGATGGGCCGCTTCGTGCAGGACTTGATCGGCGCCATTTCGCTCGCTGTCGGCATCGGCTTTTTCTCACCGTGGCTACTCGCCTTCCTGATCATTTGCGTCGTGCCCGCATTCCTGGGCGAGACGCATTTCGCTTTTCTGGGCTATTCGCTGAATTTCGAGCAGACCCCCGCGCGGCGCCAGATGGAGTATCTCCGGATTCTCGGCGGCAGCCGCGAAAGCGCCAAGGAATTGAAGCTTTTCGGGCTCGGGCCGTTCCTGGTCGGTCGCTATAAGGTTCTCTCCGATGAGCTGCATCGGCAGAACGTCGGACTGGCCCGCCGCAAGCTGCTCTTTGGCGCCGCGCTCACCTTGCTCGGCACGCTCGGCTATTACGGCGGCCTCGCGTTCGTGATCTACCAGACCGCGGTTGGCGCGTTGACCATCGGCCAATTGACGTTTCTCGCCGGCGCGATTGCAGGCGCCAGCGCCGGCATTCAAGCCGTGTTCACCACCTTCGCCGGCATCGCCGACCAGGCTCTGTTCTTGACCGACCTCGTCGATTTCTTCGCCGTCGAGCCCACGATTCGCTCGAAGCCCAACGCTCTGGTAGCGCCGCGGCCCATTCGCCAGGGAATCGAATTCAAGAATGTCTCGTTCGCCTACCCCGGCAATCGCCGCAAGATACTCGCGGGCGTCAACCTGCGCATCGAACCGCACGAACGCGTCGCGCTGGTCGGCGAAAACGGTCAGGGCAAGACCACCATGGTCAAGCTTCTCACCCGCCTCTACGACCCGACCGACGGCCAGATCCTGCTCGACGGCGTCGATCTGCGCGAATACAACCTCGAGGATTTGTGGAAAGAAATCGGCGTAATATTCCAGGATTTCGTGCACTACGAAATGACCGTCTCTGAAAACATCGGAGTAGGCCGCATCGAGGAAGCTCAGAACCCGTTCCGCATCCGTGCCGCGGCCATGAAGACGTTCGCCGAAAAAGTCATTCAGAAGCTGCCCCGGGGCTACGACCAGCCGCTCGGCTGCCGGTTCGAAGGCGGCGTCGATCTGTCGGGCGGCGAGTGGCAGAAAATCGCGCTCGCTCGCGCCTACCTGCGCGATGCGCAGCTCCTGGTACTCGACGAGCCCACCGCGGCTCTGGACGCCCGCGCCGAAAACGAGGTCTTCGAGCGTTTCTCCGACCTCACTACGGGCAAGATGGCGATCCTCATATCGCACCGGTTCTCTACCGTGCGCATGGCGGATCGCATCCTGGTACTGCAGAAGGGTGGTATCGCCGAGCAGGGCCGCCACGACCAGCTGGTCAAGGATGGCGGGTTGTACGCCGAAATGTATGAGCTACAGGCGGCCAGCTATCGCTGAAACGGCTTCGGCGAGGTGCGCGGCGTTGCGGTCCCGCACCAGACGGCACCGGCCCGCCGCATGAACGGTTCTGGGCCATACAGCAATCCCCTCAATCACTTACAGGGAGGTACCGATGCCGGATAGGAAGTCAATCTCCTAAAATCTCCCGGTTGGATGCTAGGCGAGCGCCAGAACCGGGCTTTATCCGATTTATTTGCCGCCACCCGCCCCGGTCCCGTTCGAACGTCCGGCGCCAATCGCAGGACGGTCAGCGGCAACTCAAGTTCATATCCCGGGGCGGGTACGGCAGCCCAACTCACCGACGATGCGAGGACAACCGTGAAAACAATCCAGGGTCTTCAGGAATCATGCTCATCTCCGATCGAACACTCCATCCCGGCGAGCGCAGACTCATCCGCCACGGCAGATCTGGTGCGCAAGGCCCAGACAGGCGATGCCGCTGCCTTTGCGCGCCTGGTGGAGCCCTACATGCGCAAGACCTACCACGTCGCGCTGAAAATCACCCGCAACCGCGAGGACGCCGAAGACGCCTCCCAGCAGACCTTCCTGAAAGCCTTTGCCAATATCAAGCAGTTCCAGGGCAATTCCCAGTTTTCCACCTGGTTGATCCGCATCGCCATGAACGAAGCGCTCATGCTGATGCGCAAACGGCGTTCGGAAGACTCGCACCTGGCCTACGACAACGACACCACCGGAGGCCCGGCAATCATCGAAAAGATCTGCGCCGGCGAAACGGCCCACCCGGAGGTCCTCTACGCCGCCCGCGAGCATCACGAGGCCTTGCGCTCGGCCATCGGTGGACTGCGTGAGACGCTCCGGGTAGTCGTCTGGATGCTCGGGATCGAAGAGCACAAAAGCAAGGACGCCGCGAAAATCTTGAACCTGTCGCAGTCCGCGGTAAAGATTCGCTTCTCGCGCGCGCGGCAGGAGCTGCGCGCCTGCTTGGCGGATCGCATTTAAATCCGGCTCGCATCACCCGCCCGTGGGGGCCCGCGGCTGAGCTCGCCGCCAGTCGAAATTCGATTCTTCATTTCTTCGATTCGAGCGGAGGTTTGTTCGCGTGCACGTTGCTTGGGGAGACACTCGTTCCTGGCTGGTCGCCGGCTTGGTCGCCGGTGGCGCGATCCTGCTTAGCCTGATCGCCCACCGCATTGTTTTCTACTTCGCCGATCGATTCTCAAGGAAAAAGCAGGCCCGCGTCGGCCAATCGTTCGTTCGGCGCGCCTGGAAGCCCGGTCTCTTCGTTTTCCCGCTCATGGCGCTGGTGATGGCGCTTCCCGCGGCGCCATTCCCCACTAATGTGCGCGTCATCCTCCAGCGCGTGTTGGGTCTTGGCGTCATCGCGGCGATCGGATGGACCGTCGTTCTGCTTGTTGAGTTGCTCAGCGACGCCATCTACTACCGATACGCCATCGACGTCCAGGACAATCTCTCCGCCCGCAGAATTAGGACGCAGACCCAGGTGTTGCACCGCATTGCCGTCGTGGTGGTTGTGTTGTTCACCGTAGGCGTCATGCTGATGACGTTTCCGGAAGTCCGGCACATCGGCATCAGTTTGCTGGCTTCGGCCGGACTTGCCGGTCTGGTAGTCGGCATGGCCGCGCGCTCGACTCTGGCCAGCTTGATCGCCGGAATTCAGATTGCCATGAGCCAGCCGATCCGAATTGACGATGCGGTGGTCGTCGAAGGCGAATGGGGATGGGTCGAGGAGATCAACATGACCTATGTCATCATTCGTATCTGGGATTTGCGGCGGCTGGTCGTTCCCCTTACCTATTTCATCGAGAAGCCTTTCGCCAATTGGACGCGCACGTCCTCGGAGTTGATGGGCATCGTTATGCTCTACGCCGATTACACTCTGCCGGTCGACGAAGCGCGCCGGGAGCTGAAGCGCTTGCTCGAAGCCTCCGGCCTTTGGGACCGGAAGGCCTGGGGCCTGCAGGTCACTGACGTGACGGAGAAAACCATGCAGTTGCGCGCCCTCATGAGCGCTTCCGACGGCTCGCGGCTCTGGGATCTGCGTTGCGATGTCCGCGAAGGGATGATTCGCTACATCCATTCAAAGCATCCCGAGTCGTTGCCCATCGTGCGCGAGCAAACGGCGCTGTCGGTCACCAATGGCAACCCGCCCGACGCCCGCGTCTTCCAATCCCCTGAAAACTCCAGCTCGCGCCCCTGACGATCCCTGTCATGCGAAGCACTTCCCACCCTTTTGCATCTCACTCCCAAATCAGCGAAAATAGCGTCTGAGTCGCAATTCAGTCGGCTGGTTTTTCCTGGACTCTTTCGTGACTTCTTCCGCCTCCACTCTACCTTCGCCCAGCGGGCTTGAATGGGCGCACCCGCTCGTCCGCGAATGGTTCGTCGGCAAATTCGGCACGCCGACCGAGCCGCAGGAACAGGGCTGGCCGCATATTCTCGCCGGGCGCGACGCGCTGATCTGCGCGCCCACGGGTTCCGGCAAGACCCTCGCGGCGTTTCTCGCCTGCATTGACCGCCTGGTGCGTCAGGCGCTGTCGGGCGCGCTCACGGACGCCACCGAAGTGCTCTACGTCTCTCCCCTAAAAGCGCTGGGCAACGATATCCAGAAGAATTTGGACATTCCACTCGGCGAAATCGTCGCGTTGGCAAACCAGCGCGGCTACCTGATGCCCGAAATTCGCACCGCCGTGCGCACCGGCGACACGCGCATGCACGAACGCCAGGCCATGCTCCGCCGCCCGCCGCACATTCTGGTGACCACTCCCGAGTCGCTCTACATCCTGCTCACCGCGCGTCGCAGCCGCGAAGTTCTGGCCACCGTTCAGACCGTCATCGTCGATGAAATCCACGCCATGGCCGACGACAAGCGCGGCGCGCACCTCGCGCTGTCGCTCGAGCGCCTGGACGCCCTTACCCGGAAGCGTTCCGCGCGCGTCGGCCTTTCCGCCACACAGAAGCCGATCGAGCTGGTCGCCCAATTTCTTGCCGGCGCAGGTCGCACGTTGCCCGATATCGTGCACATCGCACAGCGGCGCGAATTCGACCTCGGCGTGGAAGTACCCGGCAGCGAGTTGGGGCCCATCGCGTCCAACGAAATGTGGGACGAAATTTATGACCGGGTTGCCGATCTGGTCCGCCAGCACCGCTCGACGCTGGTTTTCGTCAACACCCGCCGGCTCGCGGAACGCGTGGGCCATCATCTGGGCGAGCGATTGGGAACGGAAGCAATCGCCTCGCATCACGGCAGCCTCTCGCGCCAGCGACGGTTGACCGTCGAAAGCCGCCTCAAAGCCGGTGAGATTCGCGTACTGGTCGCCACCGCCTCTCTCGAGTTGGGCATCGATATCGGCGCCGTCGATCTGGTTTGCCAGATCGGCTCGCCGCGCTCGGTTTCCGTCGCGCTCCAGCGTGCGGGACGCTCCGGTCATTGGCGCGGCGCAATTCCCAAGGCCCGGTTTTTCGCCACCACGCGTGATGACCTCCTGGAATGCGCGGCGCTGGTCCGCGCCATCCGGCTGGGCGACCTCGATCGCATCGTCATTCCGGAATCTCCGCTCGATGTGCTGGCGCAGCAGATCGTCGCCGCCTGTGCCGCCGAGGACTGGGACGAAGAGGAATTATTTGCACTAGCGCGGCGTGCCTATCCCTACCGAAATCTCTCTCGTGCGGAATTTGACGAGATCGTCGCGATGCTCGCAGAGGGAATCGCGGCGCGGCGCGGGCGCTATAGCGCCTATCTGCATCGCGACGGAGTTAATAAGCGGCTGCGCGGGCGTCGAGGCGCACGGTTGGCCGCCATCACCAGCGGCGGCGCGATTCCCGATAATTCGCTCTATACCGTCCGCGCCGAGCCGGAGGGTTTTGTCGTCGGCACGGTCGATGAAGACTTCGCGGTCGAAAGCCTCCGCGGCGACATTCTCCTGCTAGGAAATAACTCCTGGCGCATCCGCCGCGTGCAGGCGGGTGTGGTGGTCGTCGAAGACGCGAAGGGCGCGCCACCCAACGTACCGTTTTGGCGTGGCGAAGCTCCCTCGCGCACGCCGGAGCTTTCCTCGCAAGTAGCAGAAGTCCGCGCCAAAATTGACTCGTCGACAGAGGCGATGCGGCCGCCACAGATTTCCAGCGGCGACGGTGGAAAGGCGGAAGCGGCGGTCGCAGCGATCGATTGGCTGATGCAGGAGTGCAAGCTCGATCGCGCTGGCGCCGAGCAGGCCGTCGAATACGTTGTAGAGGGTCGCGCCGTTCTGCGCGCCGTGCCGACACAAACCACAATCGTCGCAGAACGGTTCTTTGATGAAAGTGGCGGTATGCAGCTGGTGATTCACGCCCCGTTCGGCGGCCGAATCAACAAAGCCTGGGGGCTCGCGCTGCGAAAACGGTTTTGCCGCTCGTTCAACTTCGAGCTGCAGGCTGCGGCCACGGACGATGGCCTGAATATTTCTCTCAGCGAGCTGCACAGCTTCCCGCTCGGCGATGTGTTTCGTTTCCTGCAGCCCGAGGGACTGGAAGAAATCCTAGAGCAGGCCGTGCTCACCTCGCCGATTTTCACCACGCGCTGGCGCTGGGTGGCGGGGCGCGCGCTAGCATTGCTCCGTTTCATGGGCGGTAAGAAAGTTCCGCCGCCAATTCAGCGCATGCGCTCGGACGATTTGCTTGCCGCGGTGTTCCCCGAGGCGCTGGCCTGCCAGGAAAACATTACTGGCGAAATCGAGATTCCCGATCATCCTCTGGTGCGCGAGACGATGAAGGATGCGCTGACCGAAGCGATGGACCTGGATGGGATCAAACAGCTTCTCGCCTCCATGCGAGCGGGAACCATCCGTTGCGTGGCCGTCGATACCCCCGTTCCATCGCAGTTTTCGCACGAAATCCTGAACGCGAATCCCTATGCCTATCTCGACGACGCGCCGCTGGAGGAGCGCCGCGCGCGCGCCGTCGAAATGCGGCGGTTGTTACCAGAGGCCGTGCTGTCGGAAATCGGCCGGCTCGATCCCGCAGCCATCGCGCAAGTGCGCGACGAGGCTTGGCCCGACGTGCGCGATGCCGACGAGCTGCACGATTCATTGCAAACGTTGGTCGCGTTTCGCGTCCCAGATGCGAATGCCGCGGCGGCGAACCCGCACGCCTCGCCTCTGTCGGATCTCGCACAACGTTCGGCCGCTAGCTGGTCTGCTTTCTTCGAGCAACTGATTTCCGCGCGCCGCGCCCTGCGCGGGATCGTCGGCGAACGCGTCTACTGGGTCGCCGCCGAAAAGGCCGGCACCTTCACGGTGCTTTTCCCCGACGCGAAATACGAAACGCCGCCTCAGGAATTCGAATCACGCAAGATATCCCATGAAGAATCCGTCGCCCAGTGCGTCACCGGATGGATGGCCCACGCCGGAGTGGTTAGCGTCGCAACTTTGAGCGAAATCCTCGGATTGAACGCCGGCGGCATCGACCAGGCCATGCTGCGCTTGGAAGCCGCCGGCTCCGCCCTTCGTGGAAACTTCACTCGTAGCTCCGAAACCGAATGGTGCGATCGGCGCCTCCTCGCTCGTATTCACCGCCTCACCCTCGGTGAGCTGCGCAGTCAAATCCAGCCCGCCAGCGCCTCTCAATTCATGCGCTGGTTGCTGCGATGGCAGCACCTTGCTCCCGGCACGCAGGTGCTCGGTGAGCACGGGACGCTCGAAGTACTGAAACAGTTGCAGGGATTCGAAGCGCCCGCGAACGCCTGGGAACGCCAGATCCTTGCGCGGCGTATCACCAATTACGATCCGGAGGTGCTCGACCGGCTCTGCCTGGGCGGCGCAGCCGGGTGGGGGCGGCTTTCGCCGCATCCCGCGACGCTAGCTGAGCCGGCGCTGGCGAACCGGCGGGTGACTCCCACCAGCGTCGCGCCGATCGCATTCTTCGTGCGCGAGGATGCGGACTGGATGATTCCGCATCGCGCGGGCCAGGAGCAGGGTGCACCACAGCCCGCGGGATTGAGCCCAGCGGCCCGGGAAACGCTGAGTCTCTTGCAGCAGCGCGGGGCGTCCTTTTTCACCGATTTGGTCCGCGGCACGGGACGACTCAAATCCGAGGTCGAATCAGCCCTTTGGGAACTGGTAACGGCGGGGATCATCACCGCCGACGGCTTCGACAATATTCGCGCGCTGATCGATCCGAAGCGGCGCGCAGGGCAGGGCCGAGGCCAGGGCGCGCGACCGCGCCACAGCGTAGGGCGCTGGTCGCTGCTCTACGCGCACGAACCTCCGGACCGCACGCAGGTAATCGAGGCCACCTGCTGGATGTTGCTGAATCGCTACGGCGTCGTCTTCCGGGAAATGACCGCGCGGGAAACAATCGTTCCACGATGGCGTGAACTGCTGATCGCTTTCCGGCGCCTCGAAGATCGCGGCTTGATTCGCGGCGGCCATTTCGTAAGCGGATTCCTTGGCGAGCAATTTGCGTTGCCGGTAGCAGTCGAATCGCTGCGCGCCGTCCGCCGCGAAGATCCGTCCAGAGAAGTCGTGACGATTTCCGCAGCCGACCCTCTGAATCTAGTGGGCATCATCGTGCCCGGCGAGCGAGTCGCCGCAAATTCCGGCAAAGCCCTTATGCTGGTCGACGGCGTGGCCTCAAGCGCTCACGATGCCTATCGCGGATTCTCGGAAGCCGTCGCAATCTAGCGGCCCTTCGAGAAATTTGGCCAGCGCACCCCTAATGAGGTCATCGCGAGTCGGTGCGACCGTTGCGCCAGGCTCCCACAGTCGCCGCGCTACCCCATTCCCATTTCGGGAACTCCGAGGGTAAAATTCGCGTCTTTTTCGAAAAATTTGGCCTCCCGCTCCAATCCATCCACACGCTTGCGCCAATCGACAATCCATTGTCGACTTGCATGTGGGATTGCTGGAAATGACGGTTTTCCTGAAGAGTGGAATCGTCAGAGCGACTCGCCGCAGCGACGAGCCGAGGGACCAGGCGATGCGCTACCCCATCACCACGCGAATGATGTGGGTCCTGCCGTCGTCCGTCAGTGGAATATTCGCGGAACCGGGATAAATCTTCCCGTCGATTTCGGTGAGGGCGACGCCCCGGGCAACACTCGACGGATTCTCCACCTGAATATCGTAAACCGATGAGTGGTAGTGGAATTGGACTGAATAACGCGGCCAATTCCGCGGGATGCACGGATCGATGCTGAGGAACATGCCGTGCATGCGGAACCCGAGAATCCATTCCAAGCCCGCGCGGTAAAGCCAGCCCGCGGAGCCCGTGTACCAGGTCCATCCGCCGCGGCCGACGTGGGGGACTTCGGCGTAGATGTCGCCGGCGACGACATACGGCTCGACTTTGTACCGCTGAATGGCCGCGCGAGAACTCGATCGATTGACCGGGTTCAGCATGCGAAACAGTTCGCCGGCCTTATCGCCCTCGCCGAGCGTTGCGAAGGCAATCAAGGTCCAGACCGCGGCGTGCGAATATTGCCCGCCATTTTCGCGGATCCCGGGGACATAGCCCTTGATATAGCCGGGATCGTGATCGGTCTTGTCGAATGGCGGCGTCAGCAGCAGGATCAGACCGTCGCTTTTGCGAATCAGGAGCTCATTGACTGCGGCCATCGCGCGATGGCCGCGCGCCGGCTCCGCTCCGCCGGTAATCACTCCCCAGGACTGCGCGATGGAGTCGATTTTGCACTCCGAATCCGAGGCTGAACCGAGCGGAGTGCCGTCATCGTAATAGGCGCGGCGATACCATTCGCCATCCCAGCCGTTGCGCTCCAGTGCGGCTTTCAGTTCGATCACGTGCAGCCGCCAGGTTTCGGCACGCCGGCGCTCGCCGCGCGCGTCGGCGATCTTGGCGAATTCCCAGAGAATCGTGTGCAGGAACCATCCGAGCCAGACGCTTTCGCCTTTGCCCTGCTGGCCGACGCGGTTCATGCCGTCGTTCCAGTCTCCGGTGCCCATCAGCGGAAGGCCACGTTCGCCGGAGGTCAGGCTGCGATCCAGGGCCCGCGCGCAATGTTCGAATAGCGTCGCACGCTGATCGGACACGCGCGGTTCGAAATACGATTCGCTCTGCCCTTCGGCGAGAGAGTCGCCTTCAATAAAGGGAATCGATTCTTCGAGCACGCTCATGTCGCCGGTATTCTCGATAAACTCGATCACCGCGTACGGCAGCCACAGGAGATCGTCCGACATGCGCGTGCGAATCCCGCGTCCGGAAGGAGGATGCCACCAGTGCTGGACGTCGCCTTCCGGGAATTGGCGCGCAGCGGAGCGCAGGAGATGCTCGCGCGCCACGGCGCGGCGGGATACGGTCAGCGCCATCACATCCTGCAACTGGTCGCGAAAACCATACGCGCCGCTCAGTTGATAAAAGGCGGCCCGCGCCCAGACGCGGCAGGCCAGCGTTTGATAAAGCAGCCAGCGATTCAGCATCACGTCCATGCTGGAATCGGGCGTGGTGACCTGGACGGTGCCGAGAATGTCGTCCCACTGCCGGGTGACTTCGCCAAGCACCTCGTTCAAGTCAGCGGTGCGATAGCGGGTGAGAAGTCGAATCGCCTGATCGCGATTTTCTGACTGGCCCAGCAGGAAACGTAGTTCGACGCTCGCGCCCGGCCGCAGCTCGATGACGGTTTGCAGTGCGGCGCAGGGATCGAGCCCGGCGCCAGCGTTTCGCGAAAGAGATGTTTCGGTCTCGAGCGCGGCGGGATGCTCGAGCGAGCCGTTGCGGCCTATAAATTCGCTGCGGTCGCAGGTAAACGAAGTCTGGCGTCCGCCGAGATCGGCGAAGCTGACGCGGCCGCCGAATTCACCGGACCACAGGCTGCGGGACAGAATCGAGCCCGATTTCGCATCGAGTTCGGTGAGCACGTAAGGAGCGTTGGCCGAGCGCGAGCTCCCGAGAATCCACTCGACGTAGGCAGTGACCGAAATACGGCGGGCCGATCCCGAATCGTTGCGCAGGGTCAGACGCGAAATCTTGATCGAATCATTCACGGGAACGAATTGGACGAGATCGGACGAAATGCCGTGCGAGGCGTGCAGGAAACGCGTGTAACCCTGGCCGTGCCGCGTCACGTAGGAAGCGTCTTCCAGGCGGATCGGTAAAGCCGTGGGCGTCCAGACTTCGCCGGTGGCTTCGTCGCGGAGATAGATGGCCTCGCCCGGAGGATCGATGACGTGGTCATTCGACCATGGAGTGATCTGATTCTCGTGGCTGTTCAGCGACCAGGTGAATCCCGATCCGGATTCCGAGACGAGAAAGCCGAAGTCCGGGTTCGCGATTACGTTGATCCACGGTTCCGGAGTCCGCAGACCCCCGTTGAGGGCGATGACGTATTCGCGGCCGTCCTCGCTGAAGCCGCCCAAGCCGTTGAAATACTGTAGAGGCGGCTCGATTGGAGGTGACGGCGCGGCGGTCGGCCTGGAGGCGCGCGCGGATTTTGGCAGAACCGCCGAAGACGATTCTTCCGATTGCGTTCGCGCAATCTGTTCGGCCAGCGTTCCGCGGCGGCTCAGCAGCACGACCCGTGCCATGGCCTGCAGCTGCGCGCTGGTCTGCGGCGTGATCAGGTCCGCGCGCAGGAGAAAAATCTTTCCGCTGACCGAGTGCGTGTCCGGCGAAAGGCGTAGCTGGCTTCCACGGACGAGCGCTTCGAGCGAACCTTGCAGATCTTGAATGTACGAAGTGGCTTTTTCGTTGATGATGACCACGTCCGCCGAGAGCTGCTTGGTGCGCCAGTATTCGTGCGCGCGAAGCAATTGCCGGATCATGTCGAAATCGTCCGCGTCGTCGATGCGCGCGAGCACCACGGGCAGGTCACCGGAAATTCCCTGCGACCACAGCGCCGCTTTCTCCAGCGGTGTGGCTGCCAGCACCGCAGCATTCGGGCGCAAGGCCGCATCGGGATACAGCACGGCGTTCCCCAGTCGCTGAAAGAGTTGCGCTTCGTCGGCGCTGATTCCCAGGTGACGCAATTCCACCTGCGATTGCGTCCACGCCAGTGTGAGCGATCGCTCGAAGGTCCGTGCATCCCGATACTTGTCAGCCAGGTTCAGGACATCTTCGCGAGTGGCGGCGACAATCGTCGAGAAAATGAGTTCGACCGTTTTGCCCGCCGGAATGTGGACCAGGCGGCGCAG
>Ga0210404_10000196_pt1 | contig 38035 bp, 36 predicted proteins | sample IncBWH28MmetaG_FD_155455 | JGI IMG/M metagenome (GOLD analysis project Ga0210404, IMG submission 155455) | Forest soil microbial communities from Barre Woods Harvard Forest LTER site, Petersham, Massachusetts, United States - Inc-BW-H-28-M | ecosystem: Environmental > Terrestrial > Soil >... | reverse complement strand
GCGGACAGGGCATGAATCACAGTTTTACGAAGCCAGAGTCAGCGCCGGCCGATTGCCACGGTCCCGGATAACCATGTTCGGATAACCATGCCGACGGCGCCGGAATCCAAGACTTCGGGCGGCTTTGCCTCCCGAGGCACAGCCGTGCTAAGTTCACCACGACCGCTGCCGGTAGAAGCGTCCGAGCGCTTTTTCCCTGCGCTTCGGATGAGCTGGTTCCGATAATCTTTGCTCCGGCAATCTTGGTTCCGGCAATCTGGTTCCGATGACTCTTCGCAACAGATTCCTTATCACGGCGGCGGTGCTTTGTCACCTTCTTCTCGTCCCGCCCTTAGTTACCAGCCAGTTGCTGCCTGCAGACACGGCGACGGCGCGCCCCGGCGCGCCCCCGGAAAAGTCAGCGACGGCTCCGGAAACACCCTGCGCTCTGGCCGCCGCGGCACAAAGGGAAACCGGAGACGTCCACACCATTTGCGCCATCCAACAGGAAGAGGAAGGCGCCGTTTACAAGCTGCACGGAGCGGTTGAAATCTATTACGGAAGCTATGTACTGCGGGCCGACGAAGCGACTTTCAACTCGGACACGAAAGAGGCGACCGCAACCGGCCATTTCGCGCTCGACGGCGGTCCTCATGACGACCACATTCGCGCGACGCACGGCACTTACAACCTGGAGCTCGAAACGGGACGCTTCTACGACGTCACCGGGACGACCGGGTTGCGCTTTCGCGGCAACCGGGTAATCTTGACCTCCACCGCTCCCTTCGCCTTCACCGGCAAAATTGTCGAGAAAACCAGTCCCGATCACTATCTGGTGTACGACGGCACCATTACCACCTGCGAGTTGCCGCACCCCAAGTGGCAATTCGACGCCCACAAAGTGATGGTGGACGTGGGCGGCAACGCCAAGATCTACAGCAGCACATTTCTGTTGCATGGGCTTCCCGTCCTGTACTTTCCATTCGCGACGCATCCGGTCGAGAAGGAGTCCCGGCAGTCCGGATTTCTGATGCCCTCGGTGGGCCGTTCTTCCACCAAAGGCAACATCGTGGGCGATGCCTATTACTGGGCCATCAACCGCATGATGGACACAACCATCGGCGCCGAGTACTTTTCCAAGCGCGGCTGGTCGCAGCGGGGAGAACTTCGCGCCCGGCCCAGCGAAACTTCCTACGTGGACCTGAATTATTTCGGAGTGATTGACCGTGGCATCGGCTCGCCTCCGCTCAAGGAAGGTGGAGAGAATGTGCGCCTGAACTCGGCCGGAACCGTCGACGGGTTCCGCGCCGCCGCGAACATCGACTACCTGAGTTCTTTTCTCTTCCGGCTGGCCTTCAACGAAGTTTTCAGCCAGGCTGTGTATTCGGAGGTGAAGTCGCAGGCTTTCCTGTCGAAGTCCGCCGGCGGTTTCAACTTCAATGGATTTGTCGAGCGCTACCAAAACTTTCTAAGCACGACGCCTGGGCAGGTGATCAAGATTTCCCACGCCCCCAGTTTTGATGCTTCCAGCGTGGATCAGCAGCTGGGGCGCACGCCGCTTTACTGGTCGTTCGACGCCTCGGCCGCAGGCCTCTCACGCAGCGAGCCCCAGCAGTGTGCGACCTCGGGCTTGGTTCCGTCTTGCTCGCCGCCTTTCCGCACGGGGAATCTGCTCGGGCGATTCGATCTGAACCCGGCAATCTCCTTGGCCCTTTTGTTCCGAGGATGGTCTTTGCGTCCCGAGCTGACGCTGCATGAAACTTACTATACCGAAAGGCTGGTTGGACAAAACCCCGGGCAAGCCTTAAGCGATCCCATTAACCGCCAGGCCCTGGAGACGGCTGTGGAACTGAGGCCGCCCGTTCTGGAGCGCGTCTTCGACAAAGAATTCCTGGGGCGAAAGTGGAAGCATGTCATTGAGCCGCGCGCCACGTATCGCTTTGTGACCGGCGTGAACAACTTCGCAAATGTTCTGAAGTTTGACGAGCGCGACATTCTCACCGATACCCATGAGGTCGAGTATGGCTTTGTGACCCGTCTGTATGCCAAGCGCACTTCGGAGAAGCCGGAGGATTGCGACACCATCATGTCGGCTCTCACCGTGGGCGGTCCGGCGCCGGAATCGACCATCCCCTGGCAGCATCCCAGCACGCTGGCCAATCTTCCGTGTCAGCCCGGGCCGCAGGTGCGTGAGGTCGTAACCTGGGAACTGGCCCAGAAATACTTTCTTGATCCGACTTTTGGCGGGACGCTGATTTCCGGCCAGCGCAACGTATTCACCACCACTGCCGATCTCACCGGGATCGCATTTCTCACCCAGCCGCGCCATCTTTCGCCTCTGGTTTCGCGGTTGCGGGTGGAAACCAGCTCACGCACCGACGCCGAGTGGGATCTGGACTACGACTTCCAAAGCAATCGCATCAACGCCAGCACCCTGCTGGCCAACTACCACATCGGTCAGGTCACCATTGGCGGTGGCGATGCACTCTTGCAGATACCCGCACAGACCGCAGCGTCGTCTTTGGGTTCCGCCGCCCCGGCGCGCTTCAACCAGTTTCGCGCCGCCCTGGGATACGGCCGCCCCAACAAGCGGGGCTTCAGCGCCGCCAGCAGTTTCGGCTTCGACGCGGAGAGCAGAGTGTTGCAGTTCATCAGCGCGCAGACCACCTACAACTGGGATTGCTGCGGAGTGACCATGGAATATCGCAGCTACTCGGTGGCGAACGTGCGCAACGAGAACTTGTTCCGCTTTACGTTCTCGCTGGCAAACATCGGCGGCTTCGGCAGTCTGCGGCGGCAGGAGCGGCTGTATTGAGCAGTGCCAGCGCTGGTCGCCAGCAATGCGGCTCATTCCTAACCCCGCCGAAGCCTGCGCACGTAGTCGTCGGCGTGCTCATCTGCCCAGAGTTCCTTGCCGGAGCCCCGCAGCGCCAGTATCGGATCGTTCTCCTTGCTACAGGCTTTCAGGCAATTGCGGAGATCCTGCATAGCACGGCAGATTAGCGCGGTGGTGCAGTTTCCCACTCCGGGGAGCGGGAAAGGGAATACCCTCGCGCCAAAATCGCTTTCGAGATCCTCATTAAATCCGTACTTCGCTTTCTGCTTTCCACGGAATTGCAGACTAATTACTGCGTCCAATACGCCCTTGTAGACGAACACCACAACCTTTGGATGGTGGGTGCGAATCATTTCCAGAATCCTAGGCAAGCCGTCCCTATATTCCTGAACTGAGGGTTCCTTCCCAAATTCGCGCGGCACTTTGACGATGTCCGTGAGTCCGTACCCGTGATCAAGGAGTACATCGTCTTCGAACCCGGTCGTCCACCTCAGCAGACCATACTTCTTCAGGCTGTTCCAGAAACTCGTCCCCTGTCGCCCTTGGAAGTAGTGCCCCGCCTTTACACTGGGCGGCGCTGGCGTCTTCGCCACGAAGAGAGCGTGCAGTCCCGGAGCCGCCGGCAATATGTCCCTTAGCGTCAGGATCATTCGCTGTTCGACAGAAACATAAGCCTGATTTCCTTTCAAAGGCTGCATACGAGTAATTCTACCTTCAATCCTCATGCATAACGGGAGCCGTTGACTGACGGCTTTCGCACAAAGGGCCACCTAGGATGACGCAACCTCAAGGCGCAACGCGCCTGTTAAGATAATGCAATGTCAGCCGCTGGACTGGACATCGGCTCAAAGCTCAGATTACTTCAGGCCAACCTGTGCACCCTGGGGCGCACCCTCGTCGCCTACTCTGGCGGTGTGGATTCCGCCTACCTCGCGTGGGCAGCCCACAAGGCGTTGGGAGACAATATGCTGGCGATCATTGCCGACTCTCCCAGCCTGGCACGCACCCAACTGGAAGATGCGGTCGCGTTTGCCAGGGAGCAGGCGATTCCGTTGGAAGTGATCGCGACCTCGGAGCTCGATCGCCCGGAGTACGTGCGCAATGATGCGCAGCGCTGCTTCTTCTGCAAAGATGAACTCTTCTCACTGATGGAAGAACTACGCGTGGCGCGGGGCTTCGATGCCATCGCGTACGGCGTCAACCTGGACGACCAGGGCGACTTCCGTCCCGGCCAGAAGGCAGCCAGCGCGCACCTGGTTGTGGCTCCCATGCTAGATGCCGGTCTTGGTAAAGAAGAAATCCGGGCGCTGGCGCGGAGTGCGGGCCTGCGCATCTGGGACAAGCCCGCTTCCGCTTGCTTGTCGTCTCGCATTGAATATGGCCGTCCGGTTACGCGGGAAGCGCTCGACGTCGTGGAGAGGGGCGAAGACGCGCTTCGCGCGCTGGGCTTCCAGCAATTCCGCGTGCGTCATCACGGTGAAATCGTCCGCATTGAAATCGCTCGCGAGGAGTTGGAGCGGGCACTCGTTCCCGCCATGGCGGCGGAGTTCACCAGGATTTTCAAAGCTCTGGGCTTCAAGTTTGTGACCCTCGATCTGGAAGGCTTCCGGTCCGGCTCGATGAACGCTTTGCTGCCGGCGGAGGAGCTGTTCCGGCGAACGGGTTGAACACAGCGCCGTTCGGCTTGTGGCGTCCCGCTCCCAGACGGTTCCTAACGTTGGAAATTGGTGAGATTATTAGAGCAAAAAGGTGGGGGAAGCAGCAGCGTGAAGGCGCTTTGGATTGCGGTCGGCATCGTGATCACCGTGGTGGTCATGTTTCTCCTCCTGTTTTTCACGCTGTCAAAATACCCCTGAAGCAAGCTGTGAGATTCAAAGCAGCCCGCATTCCGGTAGTGGTGCTTTTGGCGTCCACAGGTTCTAATCTGCCTAATTGTGTTTCTTGTCTACGGTTTCTTGCCGACATTTATCAACACAGCGTCGAAGCGCGGCGGCCTAAATCTATCTGACGGTGGGATCACACTAAGTACACTGGTTGCTAAATCGTTTTGGGTGGGGAAGATAGAATGCGCCAGCGCCAATGCGAGCGCCGATGCTGCTTGGACTTGTTGTGGTCTTTTTGATTGGGGTAGCGCATTGAGGTCTTCGGGTTTTTCGGTGGCCTCTGCTCCTATGCGGACACCTGTGCCTACGTCCAAATTAACGCCCGTGGGGAAATGTTTTAACCGAATCCAAGAAGACCCAGTCCCAGTATTTGGAGCAAATGTAGCTTTCCACCCAGCTTGTTGCAGAGCGTCGCTGATCTGGTCAGCAAGTTCCATAGATTCTTCGTCTCCGAACACTCCAGAAAAGGCATATTCCACTCCTTCAAAAGGCCGTAGTGCAGAAATTAGCGCCAGAACGTTTGTTAGTGATCTTGGAGTTTTTAGAAGATTGAGTTCTACCTGGGCGGCTGCCGCCGCTTTAAGAGCTGCTGCTAGATGCGACTCTGCGTCAGCCGCCTGTTTCTTGGCGGACTTGATGTCCGTCTCAAACGAGTCCGCCTCCTTGCGCGCTTGCGCTGCCATGGTCAGAGCGCTAGATGATGCCGTTTGTGCATTCTTGGCTTCTGTTTCTGCTTTGCCGAGAGACGCTTCGGCTTTCCCAGCCTTGGACAATGCGTCTTTGGCTTGGCTGAACGCGATAGAGGAATCGGAGACTGCGGTTTTGGCCATCTTGTCGGCTTCGCCTAGTTTTGCCGTCAAAGTGTCGCGGATGGCGTGGTTTGCCTGTTCTAGCCGTCCTTCTAGAACGAATACTTCCAGCGTGAATCCGAACTCTCCTAGGACGCCTATTGTGACAAGAATGCCTCCGGCGATCTCCATAAACGTAGGCCAGCGGAATACGGACATCGGCCATTTGAGTTCATCGATGAACTCTGACACTGGATGCCAATATTCCAGTATCAGTCCGAGGGAGACGACGAACGTTGACCCCAAGAGGCACCAAGTAAAGACTCCTATGGAGTGTTCTAAACCGCGAACGGCGGCTTCCAATGCAGGTATATCCATAAAGCGCTACGCGAAACAGTTTCCCATACGTCACGGGCCAGCGCTACCCCTGTGGAAATCAAACGGCACCACTACCCGCATTCCCCAGCGCTGACATCCCTGCGCCCAGTCCCTCGCTATGAGATAATCAACCTTCAACTTGTGATATTGAGGCGTTTTTTGGTGAATCTAATTCGACGCTCTTTTCTTCTCCTGCTCGCGGTTTGTCTGGGCTGTGTGGCCCAGTCTGTTTCTCCCGAACTAAACCAGAAGATTGAGCGCCAAGTCCGCTCCTACTACAAGATCCCCCCGGAGGTTCACCTGCTGGTGGGCACGCCTTCGCCGAGTGCCGAATTTCCCACCTACGAGTCGGTGATCGTAACTGTGGACAACGGGGGAAAGAAGCAGGATCTCACTTTCCTGGTTTCCAAAGACCGTTCTTCCATGATGCGGTTGACCAAGTTCGACCTGAACAAGGATCCCTTCGCGGAAACCATGAGCAAGATCGACACCAGCGGGCGGCCCACCCGGGGAGCGAAGGCATCCAAGGTCGTGGTGGTCAATTTCGACGATTTCGAGTGCCCGTTCTGCTCGCGCATGCACCAGACATTGTTTCCGGGGATACTCAAGGAGTACGGCGACCGGGTCACTTTCATCTATAAGGACTACCCCCTGGTGGAAATTCATCCCTGGGCGACGCACGCCGCCGTAGACGCCAATTGCCTGGCGGCGCAGAACAGCGATGCCTATTGGGATTTCGCCGATTACATTCACGGCAACCAACGCGAGGTGAGCAACGAAAAAACGCCCGGCGCGAGGCTGGAAGCGCTCGACAAGCTGACCATGCTGCAAGGCCAGAAGCACAATCTTGACGAGGTGAAGTTGCAGTCGTGCATCAAGGCTCAGGACGAAAGCGCGGTGAAGGCATCGATGAAAGAAGCGGAAGCGATCGGGGTCGAGGCCACGCCCACATTGTTCGTCCGCGGGGAAAAGATGGACGGCGCCCAGTCTATTGCCGATATGCGGGCGGCGCTGGATCGCGCGTTGAAAGATGCCAACCTGCCCGTGCCTGAGCACGCGGCCGCAGCTGCACCGGCCTCCAAGTGATTGTGACGAAGCGGGTGAAACGTCGGTTGGCCCCTTTGCACATTCCAATTGCACCGCGGACTATCAGTGTGGGGGGAGAAACTCCTTTGAAAAGCAAAGCGGACTTTGCCCGGCTTGTGACGCTGCTGGCTGCTGCCGTTGTGCTGGCGGCGCTGCTGGGCTGTAAATCACAGGTAAGCGGCGACGTGATGGCCACTGTGGATGGCCGCAAGATCTTCCGTTCCGACGTCGACAAGTACTACGACAATCAAGTGGCCAGCGCCCAGCAAGCGCCCGCCGGGGAACAGGCCACCATTCTCCGCCTGAACATTCTGCGCCAGTTGATCGACGACGAAATGGTGATGCGCCGCGCCGAAAAACTTGGTCTCTTGGCCACCGAGGAGGAAGTAGGCCGTAAGCTCAACGAGATCAAGTCCCCTTACACCCAGGAGGAGTTCGATAAGAGGCTGCAGGAAAAAAAGATCACCCTCGAAGACTTCAAGCGCGACATCCGCCGCTCCATAACTGTGGACAAGGTGATGAACAAGGAAGTGTCCTCCAAAATCAACGTAACCGACCAGGACATCAACGACTATTTCACCGCGCACAAGTCCGAATTCAACCTCATCGAACCGCAATACCACCTGGCGCAGGTCTTTGTCACTCCCGCGCCAAACCCGCAAGTGCACAACCAGAACAACAAGGCACAGAACGAGGCCGACGCTCGTAAAAAGATCCAGATGATTAACAACCGCCTGGATAGCGGTGACGACTTTGCAACCCTGGCGATGAATTATTCGGAGGACCCGGAGACTTCCGGTAACGGCGGGGACCTGGGAACCCTTCCCGAGTCCTCTCTGCGCAACACCGATCCAGGCACCCGCGACACGGTGATCAAGCTCAAGCCTGGGCAGTACAGCCCGATCATTACGGTGGTCAACCCCGCGACCAAGCAGGCGATGGGTTTTCGGATCGTGAAGCTGGTATCGAAAGAGCCCGCGGGACAGCGCGACTTGTCCGACCCGCGCGTGCAGCAGGCCATCCGCTCGCAGCTTCATGACCGGCGCGAGCAACTGCTGAAGGCCGCCTACTACGAAGTGTTGCGCGACTCCGCCAAGGTCGAGAACTACTACGCCAGGAAGGTGCTCGATAGTAACGGGCTGGCGAAGTAGGGTTTACTCCACAACCGCAAGAACGTCGCCCGCGTTCACGGCGGCGCCTTCACTGACTAGGATTTTCTGGACGGTTCCCTTCTTAGGCGATTTGATTTCGTTCTGCATCTTCATGGCCTCGACTACGGCTACGCCAGCGCCCGTTTCCACCTCGTCTCCTTCGCGCACCAGTAGGCGCACGACTTTGCCGGGCATCGGGGCGGTTATCTTCCTAGGACCGTGATCGTCCCCGGCGCGGATGCGGCCGCGCAGAGAGCGGGGATCGCGGACCTCAACGGCGAAGCGCGTACCGCCGACCCACAAATGCAACTCGTCCGCAACTCGCTCCGACTTAACCTCATACGCCATGTGCCCGATGCGCAGCGAGAGTACATCCGGGCGTGCGAGAACGGCATCGACCTCCAGATCCCGGTAATCGAGGCGGCAGGCCCAGCGTCCGTCGGCCTGGTTGAGCTCAAGCCGGTAGCTCTTGCCGTCGATGGTTATGTTGTAGAGCATGAAGATCAGTGGCCAGTGATCAGTGGGCAGTAATTCAATTCGCGATCACACTTTCTCAACGGAGAGCCTCGTGGCGACTGGCGCTCTTCCAGTTGGAATCCGCGTTTTCAGCCGTACGCGAACCGCTGCCCACGCCATTTCTCGCGCTTTGCTCGGTTGAGCCGAGCGCGGCGAATAGACCTGCGGCGATCGCCGCCACCTCCGCTGCAATTGAATCAGCCGGCTTGTCCTCAGTTCGCTTCAACATCCGGTCGAGAAATCCGGTATCCAGTCTGGCGGCGCGAAAATCTGCATCGCGCAGGATGCGGCGGAACAACGAAATGTTCGTCTTGATGCCGCCCACAAAACATTCGCTGAGGGCTCGCGCCAGCCGCGCGATGGCCTGATCCCGGTCCGCGCCGTAGCCGATCAACTTGGCCAGCAGTGGATCGTAGTCAATGGGCACGGTCCAGCCTTCGTACATGCCGCTGTCAACTCGGATTCCCGGCCCCGAAGGCTCCAGCAATAGGCTGATCTTGCCAGGACTGGGAAAATAATTGTTCTCGGGATCTTCCGCGTAAATGCGGCACTCGATGGCATGGCCGTGGATGCTCACGTCCTCTTGCTTGAAGGGCAGCTTCTCGCCCGCAGCGATGCGAACCTGCAGGTGGACCAAGTCGAGGCCGGTGATCAACTCCGTCACGGGATGCTCCACCTGCAGGCGCGTGTTCATCTCCAGGAAATAAAAATTCTTTTCTTGATCGACCAGGAACTCGACCGTGCCAGCGTTGGTGTAGTTCGCGGCTTGCGCGACGCGGACCGCAACCTCACCCATCCGGCGCCGCATGTCAGGATCGACGATTGGTGACGGCGCTTCTTCGAGTACCTTCTGATGGCGCCGCTGCAACGAGCATTCGCGTTCGCCGAGGTAGACCGTGTTGCCGTGCTCGTCGGCGAGCACCTGCATCTCGATGTGGCGCGGATTGACGATCGCCTTCTCGATATAAACTTCGCCATCGCCGAAGGAGCGTTCCGCCTCGCTGCGAGCTGCTTCGAGCCCAGACTTCAGTTGCCCGGGAGCGTGCACCAGCCGCATGCCTTTGCCGCCGCCGCCTGCGGCCGCTTTCAACATCACCGGATAGCCGATTCTGGCGGCCACCCGCTCGGCTTCCCCGGGCGACTCCACTCCGCGCGACGTGCCGGGCACGAAGGGGACGCCGGCTTTCTCCACAGCCTGGCGGGCGCGCGTTTTCGACCCCATGGCTTCCATGGCGGCCGCGGTTGGGCCGATGAACTTCACTCCCGCATCGGCGCAGGCCTGGGCAAACTTCGCGTTCTCGGAGAGGAATCCGTAACCGGGGTGGATGGCGTCGGCGCCCGATCGCTTGGCGACGTCGAGAATCTTACGAATATTGAGATAGGATTCAGACGCCGCGGCGGCACCGATGGGATAGGCTTCGTCAGCTTTGCGCACGTGCAGCGCGGTGCGGTCCATGTCAGAGTAGACGACGACCACAGCAATCCCCATTTCGTGGCACGCGCGGATGACGCGCACCGCGATCTCGCCTCGATTGGCTATGAGAATTTTCTTGAACATCCACATCGCGTCCCGCGAACCCAAGATTCTACAGGAGATGGAACCAGGCGACCAAAACCGCAGAACGCAGCGGAGCAGAGAATTTCAGGACGGGTTTTCCGCTTGTGAGTAGAGCGCCCACGCCGTAGCCAAATCCTGGACGACATGGCCAAGGGATTTGTACACGGTGATTTCCTCCGCCGATCGGCGGCCTTCGATTTCTCCCGCCAACACCTGGCCAATCTCAGCGACGATGTGGTCATCACCGATTAAGCCCGCGGCCTTGGCCCTGAGAAACTCCGCGCCCTGCGCTAGAACGCCCGCGCGACTATCGGCTATGAATCGCGAGCGGACGACCAAATCATCGTCCACTTCCGCCGGCCCCGCATGGCTTGAGCCGACAAGATTCAAGTGCGTACCGGGCCGCACCCAGTCGCCCTTCAGGATTGGTTCGGCCGCCGAGGTGACGGTACAGACAATGTTGGCGGCGGCAACTGCCTCTTCCACGGTTCCAGCGCTCAAGACCGGCACGGCAAGTTCCGCTTGCATGCGCTCGGCGAAGGCGCGGGCGCGTTCGGACGAACGTCCCCAGATCGAGATAGATTCAAGCTCGCGCACCTTGCCGATCGCCCGCGCATGGGTCGCGGCCTGTTCGCCATAGCCCAGAATCGCCAGGCGGTGGGCATCTTGGCGCGCCAACACGTCGGTAGCGACTGCACTGGCCGCCGCCGTGCGAATGGCTGTAATCTCACCCGCATGGACGACGCAAACCGGTGCGCCGTTTTCGGGGTCGAACAGAATGACCAGACCCTGATGCGACTGTATCCCCAGAGCGAAGTTCTCCGGGAAGACGCTGATCAGCTTTGCGCCGAACGGCGCGCGCGGGCCCATCGCTCCGGGCATGACGCCGAACATGCGGCCATCGACGAGCGGGATGATCGAGCGCAGAAGTTGCCGGGTTTCGCCGCGCGAGAATGCGATCATCGCAGCGCGCACGATCGGAATGCAAAGTTCGTAGGTTAGCCGGCGGGCGACTTCTTCGCGGTCTATGAATCGCATCAGACGCTTCCTTATCAGATGGTCTTCACTGTGGGGGAACGCGAGAAAAACTCACCGCAAACGGAGCGGCGTCGCGCTCTGATCTCGCCCAGACCGGGCGGGTGAAGCGGTAGCGGAGCAGGGTCCAGATGGCGAGCCAGCCATCGGCGTGGCGAATCTTTTTGCCTTCTCCCGCCGAGCGCGGTGTATAGGCGATGGGCACTTCGGCGATTTTCTCGCCCATGCGGCAGAGCTTGGCGGTCACTTCAGGACAGAACTCAAAACGCCGGCATTCCAAACTAATTTGCGTGAGCAGCGAGCGGCGGAAGACTTTGTAACAGGTCGCTTCGTCGTGGATGCCCGCGCCGTACAGCAGATTGGTGAGATGGGTCAGAAGCTTTGCGCCCAGGAAGAATCGGAGGCCGCGCTCGGGCCGGTCCGGGCGCACCCCGTAGACTACGTTCGCCTGATGCTGTTCGAGAGGCCGCAGTAGTGCGGGATAATCCTGCGGGTCGTATTCGAGATCGGAGTCTTGAATCAGGATATATTCCCCGCGGGCGTACGCGAGCGCCGTGCGGATGGCCGCGCCTTTGCCGCAGTTTCTTTCGTGGAAGACGACCGTAACGTCGTTGGCGAGGGGCATGGCTTGGAGTTTCTCGCGGGTGCCGTCGGTGGAACCATCGTCGACGATGATGATCTCTTTCTTAACCGGCGAGGCGTGGATGGCCTGCAAAAGTTCATCCACGTGCGCAATCTCGTTGTAGACAGGCACGATTACGGACACGCATCCCGCCCACCGGGCGTTTGCCGGTGACCCTGCCGGTAACGCGGCGGCGGCGCTGTTACGCGGTGATGCCTCCACAGAAGCCACGGTCATGACGGATCTTTCTTCATAGCATAGTATCATCTGGAATCCGCACGTTTGCTCTAACATGTTTGCTCTAGCATGAGCGCCCAGGACTCTCCCAAGATCTCTTTCGCGCAGCCGGCCTGGACACCGGTTTCAGTGCTCACCCTCGCCTTGCTCACGGCGGCGGCCACGGTGTTGCGATTCCTCTTTCTCGCGCGGAAACCCTTCTGGTTCGACGAGGCCTTCAGCGTCGAAATCGCGCGCCTGAGCTGGCACGACTTCGCGCGGCTGCTGTGGTGGCGGGAAGCCAACATGTCGCTCTATTACGTCCTGCTGCGCGGATGGCTGCATTTAGAGATCAACCCCTTCTTCATCCGCAGCTTCTCCGTGCTGGCTTCGCTGGCCACGTTGCCTGCAATCTTCTGGCTAAGCCGCAAGCTGTTTGACCGGCGGGTGGGTCTGATCGCCGTAGCGCTGCTGAGCTGCAACGCGTACTCCATTCGTTACGCGCAGGAAGCACGCAGCTATTCGTTGTTCATGCTATTGGCCACGTTGTCGAGCGGATTCTTCATCGCCTGCGTGCGGGAACCGTCGTCGCCCGAGCGTGATCGCCGGGGCTACGTTCTGACCAGCGTTCTTGCCGTCTACGCTCACTTCTACGCGTTGTTGCTGATTGCAGCGCAGTGGTTATCAGTGCGCGGACTGAAGAGGAGCCAAGGATCAGGCGCGGACGTCGTCGCTGCGATTTCTCCTGCGCTGCGCCGCGCGTGGATATGGATTGCATTTGCAATCCTGCCGTTGCTGGCATTTGTGGGCAAAACTGGAGCGGGCCAAATTCGCTGGATCCAGCGGCCCGGCTTTCATGACCTGCTGGATTACTGGGAACATCTGGCGGGCAATGCTGGACTGCCTCTGCTGCTGCTCTACGCAGCGGCGTGTCTGGCTGCGATCCTGCCGCTGCGCGGGCTGATCTTCAGGCTGGGCGCCAACTGGGACGTCTGGCGGCTCCAGTTCCTGCTTATCTGGCTATTCTTTCCGGTCGCCTTGACGCTGCTGCTTTCGCTGGCGCGTCCGGTTTTTCTGGCCCGCTACCTCTTTTTTTGCCTGCCCGCCCTGATCATCCTGGCCGCGGCCGGCCTGGCGAGTTTGCGCCAGGCATGGATGGTGGGCATTTGCCTTGCGGCCACGCTTCTGCTTTCACTGCAGGGAACCCTTTCCTACTACGATCATGACTTCGATCTTGAGCGGGACGGTTCGCTAGCCGCCGCAAATTACATTTACGATCACGCCCAGCCCGGCGACGCCGTCCTCTTTCACATCGCCCAGGGGCGTATTCCGTATGAGTTCTTTGGTTCGCTCCGCGGGACGAGTAGGCCCCGCAGCAGCGCTACAACCGGCCCTGCAATCATCTTTCCACGCCACGGCGACCAACTCGACTACCGTGACGTCACCGGCAAACCCAGCAGTGAGTTCGTGCGCGCTGTCCCGGGTCAGTACGCGCGGCTTTGGTTAGTACTGATGAGTAACGGGACTCCTGGTCATCCCGATGCCACCACGCTAATGCTCACCCAGGCGCTCGGCGAATCTTTCCGACGAACCGAGCGGATGCAATTCCCTCAGGTAGAAGTGAGGCTCTACAGCAAACCGTGACCCGGCAGCCTACGCCCGGCGCAGGACAGATTCTCTGTGGTTCCGGCATAGTATGATTTGCGTGTCTCGGATTCTCTCACTCTCGGAATGACCTCCTCCTCCCAGGCGAGAACGGACCCGCAATCAACATCGGGCGAAAAGGGAGCCTCTTCGCACACCAGGCGCGAGTTTGATCAGAGCGCGCTCGATTCGGCTTACGCGAGTTGGCTGCCCGGGTTGGTGTTGGGAGCCGGTTTTGCGGCAAGGCTGTATGAGGCTTGGGCTTACTTCCTCAATCCTGACGAAGCCCTTCATACCCTGCTGGCGAGCCAGACTTCTCTGGGTCTGGCTTACAGGGCTGCACTGACGAATGCTCATCCTCCTTTGTTGATCCTCGTGCTGTACTACTGGCGTTCGCTCGGACAATCGGAATTGATGCTGCGCATGCCGTCCGTACTGGCGGGGACGGCCTGCTGCTGGATTGCGTATCTGTGGCTTAAGGACGTTACGGACCGCTCCACCGCATTCATAGGCCTGGTCCTGTTCGCATTCGCGCCCGCACTCATAAATCTGTCGGCTGAGATCCGGCAATACGGGCTTCTCTTGTTCTTCATGTCAGGCTGCTTGTATCTCTCAGAGCGCGCCATTCGGGAAGACTCGTACCCACTGATGATTCTGTTCTCCCTGTCACTATACGGGGCGCTTCTCGTCCACTATGCATCAACTCTCTTCGCCTTCACGATGGGCATCTATATGCTCGTGCGGCTCTACCCCTATGGAAAGCGCCTCCGTCTGGTTGCGGTTTGGGGTGCAGGCCAGATCGGAGGTCTGGCGCTCAGCACCTATTTCGTTGTGACCCACGTCACGCGTTTTTGGCAAACCGGGCTGCTGCGGGAAGACCGCGGCAGCTACCTGGGGAAATACATTTTTCATCCCGGTAAGAGTAACGTTGCCAGTTTTGCCGCGGTGCAAACTCTGCGTGTCTTCACCTACTTGTTCAGTAATGGATTTGTGGGCACACTCGCATTTATGGCGTTTCTGGCTGGCATGTTCCTGCTGCTGCGCGGAAGCGTATCCGCGAACAAAGGCGGCCCGAGTCCCCGCCAACTCGCTCTGCCGTTCGGCCTCGCCTTCGCAACCAACTACGTCGCAGCCCTTGCCGGGCTATATCCATACGGGGCCACGCGGCACGTTGCATCCATTCTGCTGTTCGGGGCGAGCGGCGCCAGCATCGGACTGGCCTGGCCGGCGCGGACCAGAGCCTGGATAACGTCGCTCGGAATCGGCATCGCGCTCGTTGCGTGTCATGTCTTCCCGGCACCGGCGCCTCCCATCCGGCCAGGGAACCACGCACGCCTGCTGATGAAAGAAGCGGTGGATTTTTTTCGGCAGTCGGCGGCGCCGGGATCTGTCGTCGTGGCCGACTATCAGAGTGGACTGCTGTTCGGTTACTACGTCTGTGGCCGCGACGGTATGGCACAGATGGTTTCCCCGACGCAGGCCTTTGCCAGAACCGACTGCGGTTCCTACACGTTGATCACGTCAAGTCCCATGGAGTGGAAGTTCACTGCCGATGACTTTCCTGCCCAGTTGGCGGATATCGCGAAGACCTATAACCTGGCTCCGGGCTCCAGGCTTTGGATGTTTCACGCCGGCTGGATTGCGGACTCCGCGCCTGCGTTGCGCAGGGAGCTACAACAATTTGGGTGTTCGGCGCCGCAGAGCTTTGGGGAGAACATTCTGCTTTGCCAGTTTGAGGTTGGGAGGGCCGACTTGCCCAAAGGACCGGCCCAGTGAGGCGTCCAACACAGGTCCGTACAAGCCGGACCGCCAGCCCGGCCCCCTGTGGATGTAACAAAGAAACTGCAATAATGTGGGAAGGCCTCTACGCATTTAAACGCGAAGAGGCCTCTTAAAGAGCTGGACGCGAATTCTTACTTAGGCTGGTCCAGCGTGATCCCTTGCACTCCTGGCTGCTTCTCGGCCCTAGCCTTCTTGACGGTGAAAGTCTGGTCGACCCAATGGTCGGCAATCTTCAGATCCTCCTGGCGGGCATTGAGGTCGTCGCATTCCACATCGGCCTTTTCACGGTACATCAGGTTCAAGTAAGCCATGGCGTCGTCGTAGTCAGGACGGAGTTGGATCGCCTTGGTCAGGCTGTCGACGCCCTCCTGGATCAAGGGTCCATTTTTGAGCTTCAAATCGCTGCAGACCTTTTTTTGATCTTTGTTCTTGGGATTCAGGTTCTCGTCCGGCTTCAGGCCCAGTTTCGCGCGTTCTTCCATGCGCGGCTGGTAGCAGGCCGTCCAATCCATCACGCCGATGGAGTAGTAGGGTTCGGAGTCGCTGGGATCGATATCGGACACGATGCGGTAGTACTTCTTGGATAGATCGAACTTTTTCAGGTTGAAATAAAGACCGCCGATGCCCTTCGCGGCAAGTACCTTCTGCTCCCGCGGAGGGTTCATGTCGAGCACGTGCTGGTACTGCTCGATGGCCTGCTCCGCCATGCGGTTATTCTCCGGCGTGTCGGCACCCGGGATGTACTGGGCCACATAGGCACCTGCCAGGTACATCTTGGCGTTAATCAGCTTGGGATCCAGGGCAGCGCTCTGCTGGAAATGGTCGACGGCCTCTTCGAACTTGTTATTCTTGAAGGCGGTCACGCCTTTGTTGAGTTGGTCGCGGGCGCGCAGCTTGTCGCAGCCCGCGGAAGAAAAGAGCGCCAGCATAACGGCCGCCAGTGTTAGCAGTCGAATGTGTTTATTCATTGCTGTATAAGTCTCCCTTGCCACAGCATCCTAGGCTCACAGACAGCAAGTTGACAAGCGCTGGCCGAGCGTTCCTTAACAGACGCGGCACGGGAACCGTGACTCCCGCGCGCGGGCTGAACGCGATACCGAGCCTTCCGGGCGCGTCTCGACTCTTAGTCTTAAGTCTTGGGCGTGCCTTTAACCGCCCGCTTCGATCTTCGCGGTAATCAGACCGACCTTATCTACACCCGCAGCGTGCGCGATGTCAATCACGTTGGCCACATCGGCGAAGGGGATGGCGTCATCCCCCTTTACAAACATGACTTTCTCGGCGCGGGTTTTGTAGATATCGGCCAGACGCCCTTGCAGGTTGTCCCAGGTGGCATCTTCCTGGTTGATCTTCAGGCCGGGATCCTGACCGGCGCCGCGATCGATCAACTGCACCACAATGGTGCGGTCGGGCGTGTTGTTCTTGGGTGCGTTGGGTGGAGGCGGCTGAGGAACCAGAGCATCCAAACCCTTCGGGGTCAAAGGCGTGATCACCATGAAGATGATGATCAGCACCAGCAGCACGTCAATGAGCGGAGTGACGTTAATGTTTGCGGTTTGGCCTCCGCTGGTTCCAACTGCCATACTCATGGTCGGTCTCCTCTACTATTGCCCACCCGCCGGAGCGTTAGGAGCGTTTGGAGTGCTTTTCCTCTGGTCGGTCAGCAAGCCCAGATCATCCACGCCGGCGGCGCGCACTGCGTCCACCACCTGGACCACATTGCCGAAGTGGGCGCGGGCATCCGCCTTGACATAGACCATTTTGCTGGCACGATTGGCCAGGCGATCCTTCACCTTGCCGGTCAGGCTGTCCACCACAATCTTGTCAGCGCCGAAGTAGACCGTCCCATCGCGCATCACGGAGACAAGCAGAGCGTCTTCCTTGTCCGCGTCCTGCATCGGCGTCGGGTTGTTTACTTTGGCCATATCCACGCTGATGCCCTTCTGCAACATCGGCGTGATCACCATGAAGATGACCAGCAGCACCAACATCACGTCCACCATGGGAGTGACATTGATGTCGGAGTTGACGTTCGCCCCTTCATTCCTTTTGGCTAATGCCATAGCTTGATCTCCGTAGAAACAGTTGCCAGCAAAACACTGCGCCGTCTGGACCTCTTAACCGCATTCAAGAACTGAAACAGGTTCCGCCAGGGTTGGGAAGTCCGGCGCCGGGAATCTCCCGGCGCCGGACAGCAACTCATGACGGACTTCCGGCTCCGAGGCCTCTTAAAACCTGGGACGCCAATATCCTAGGACCGGCGAACATCCCGCCGCTTCAGGAAGTAGTCGATCAGCTCGCTCGACGAGTTGTCCATCTCCACATCGAACGCTTCCACGCGGCCGGTGAGGTAGTTGAACATCATGACGGCGGGGATGGCCACGAGCAGCCCAAAGGCCGTGGTCACCAGCGCCTCTGAGATGCCGCCTGCGACCGCCCCCAAACCGGTGGCTTTCTGTGTGGAAATTTCCTTGAAGGCGTTCAGGATGCCCATCACGGTTCCGAACAACCCCACAAATGGGGCCGTCGAACCAATGGTAGCCAAACCACCCAAACCACGCTTCAGTTCGGCATGGACGATGGCTTCAGTTCGCTCCAGTGCGCGTTTGGAAGCTTCAATGGTCTCGCCGGGGATGGCGCCGGGGCTATCCTGGTGAGCCTTGAATTCCATCAGGCCGGCGGTGACAACCTTGGCCAGATGGCTCTTCTTGTTGCGCTCGGCAACCTTGATGGCCTCATCGATCCGGCCGTCGCGCAGTGCTCCGGCTACCGCCGGGGCGAAGGCGCGGGACTGTTTGCGGGCCGCGTTATATGCCATGGCGCGGTCAATCATGACACCGATCGACCAGCCCGACATGATGAACAGAATCACGACCACGGCCTTCGCTATGATACCCATCTGCCTCCACAGCGAAATCGGGTCCCAACCCACTGTGCCACCTTCCTGCACAATCCAGGCGGCCACCCTAGGCACATGACTGAGAACTGCTGCTGCTGCCAAGTTAGCTAACATGAGTTGCTTTTCCCTCCTCGGAACTTCCTAGACTTTGATGCGAGATCTGTACGTCCCTGCCAAAGCATGACGGCAGAAAATTACTGGTGACGCCACGCATTCGCATACCTGAGATGAAAGGTACGGCGACCGCGCCCCGGCAAATGGCTCTCCCGGCCACCGTCTTGGGTGGGAGGGGGAGGATTTTACTGCCTGCCTTTCCTAACGTTCCTGCGTCTTACCCGCCGGCATTTAGCCTCCGGCGAGGGTAAAGTTGACCTGTACTTCCGTATCCACTTCGACCGGTTCGCCGTTGAGTAGATATGGCTTGTACTTCCATTGTTTCACCGCGTCGATGGCCGCAGGCGCCAGCATTGGGTGCCCGCTCACCAACGTGAGGTTTTCAATGGAGCCATCCTTGCTGATCACCGCCCTCAACACGACTTGGCCCTGAATGCGCGCCTGCCGGGCCAGCGGTGGATAGTTTGGGCTGACCTTGCGGACCAGGAGGCCAGCGGAAACGCCTTGGGAAACACGTACGCGCTGCGGTGTAGCGACCTTGGGCACGGCCACCGGCGTCGCACTGATAATGCCGCCAATTACTCCGTTCATCTGGCCACCCGGAATGCCGCCCGGAACGCCACCGACTACGCCAGTCGCGGCCATCGCCGGCGGGGCCTCGTCTTCCTTGATCATCTGTATTTTTTGCGGAATCTTGGTGGGCGTCCGGAGGGCTCCGTTGACGATATCGGTCTGAATCTGTTTCACGATTTTCACCGGCGCGGCAGCCGGGGGTGGCGGCGGTGGCGGCGGTGGCGGGGCCACCAGGAACGTCATTAACTGTTGCTTGGGCAGGGCTTCGGTGAAGATGAGGGGCAGCAGAACCATGATGCCGATCAATCCTATCTCAAGAAAGATAGCGAATGTCGTCGTCCGTCCCCGCCGTGTCTTCAGCCTGCCACCGGATTCCAGAAGGCTATCTTCAAACATAAAGGTTTCTCCCTACTTCAGAGCCTACGTAAACTTAGACACCGTCTGCTTCCCCTTTGCTCCCAAATCGGAACCACATAGCCAGAGGGGCCACCCAAGCCCCGCCTGACGCGACGCAATCACTTCCAACCATCTACAAACAAAGGCCTAACCGAAGATTGCCAGCCTTGCTATCGGGTCATGACCTGACCCGGACGGGTGGCGCTACTGAGCCGCTTGCCCTTGTCAATCCTCCAATCCTGGTAAGCCACGAGGATCGGAGCGGCGATCGCAATCGAAGAATACGTCCCGATTAAGATGCCAATTACCAGCGCGAGGCTGAACCCGTGCAGCACCTCGCCACCGAATAAAAAGAGTGCAAGTACGGTAAGGAAGGTTAGCCCCGCTGTCAAGATGGTTCGACTCAAAGTCTGGTTAATGCTTCGGTTAACAATCTCTGACAGCTTCTCGCGCCGCATCAGTTTAATGTTTTCCCGGATACGGTCAAATACCACGATCGTGTCGTTATTAGAGTAACCAATCAGCGTCAGGATGGCGGCAATCACGGTCAGGGAGATGTCGGTTTTGGTCAGCGAAAAAACCCCCACCGTGATGAGCGTGTCATGAAACACCGTGACTACGGCGGCGACGCCGTAGATCCACTCAAAGCGGAAGCCAAGGTAAACCAGCATTCCGGCGAGCGAATAAGCGGTCGCCAGCAGGGCCTGCTTGCGCAGCTGGGCGCCCACCTGCGGCCCGACGATCTCGACGTTGCGCACCCCAAAGTCCGACAGGAAAAAGCCATCCGACAGAGAGGCCACGGCCGCTGGATCGACCGGTCCCTTCAGTTGCTCGAACGAACTCAGCACGCCGCCTTGCACTTTGTCACGGGTATCGACGATTGCCTGGGCCTGCTGGGTATACTTCTGGTCGGCATCGGAGCCCAGGTGCAGGGGGTCTTTGTCCATCAGATAATTCTTGATGGTCAAAGAGCTGGAGTTGTTCAGGTCCTGTTTCCCCGCCGGAGCATTGGTCTCGAGGGTGTTGATAATCTGAGTCTTGCCCCGGTCGAGCGCCTGTTCGTTGGTTTCCTGCACGTCGAGGTCAATCAGCTCTTCGTTATTCGATGCCGGGCCGTAGCGCTGAATCTTCGCGTTATGCAGGCCGACGCGGTCCATGGCCGCGCGCAGCGCATTGTCGTCCGGCGGGTGCGAGAACTTCACGTACACCAGAGTGCCGCCGCGGAAATCCACGCCATACGGAATGTGGTGCCAGAACAACATGGAAAACACGCCCGCCACGCTGAACACCAGCGAGAAGGCGAGAAAATACCACTTTTTCCCGAGAAAATCTATGTTTGCATTGCGAAAGAACTCCACCAGTCAGACCCCTTCTAAATTGAAAGATTGAGTGATTGAGTCATTGAGTGATTGAAAATCGCGCTTGGATCAGGTTTTCAATCACTCAATGACCCGATGACTCAATGACTCAATTCCCTAAATGCTCAGCGCTTCACCCCGCTCTTTGCGGCTCAGTATCCAGTCGAAAATCAACCGTGAGACGAACACGGCGGTAAACAAATTTGCCAGCAGCCCGAAGGTCAGCGTGGTTGCGAACCCGCGCACTGGGCCGGTGCCGAAGATGAACAGGATCGCCGCCGAAACAATCGTCGTGACGTGGGTGTCCACAATCGTGATCCAGGCGTGACTGAAACCCTGATCCACTGCCGAAGGTGGTGTTTTTCCGTTGCGCAGCTCTTCGCGAATGCGCTCGAAGATCAGTACATTCGAGTCCACACCCATACCGACCGTAAGAATCACGCCGGCAATTCCGGGCAAGGTCAGCACCGCCTCGAAGTAACCCATGAAGCCGAGCAGGATAATCAGATTCAAAATGAGCGCGATGTCTGCGTTAATACCAGCGCCGCGATAGTACACCAACATGAAAATCAGGACAGCCAGCATGCCGATGATGGCGGCATTCACGCCATGGCGAATCGAATCGGTACCCAACGACGGCCCCACCGTGCGCTCTTCGAGATATTTAATGCCCGCCGGCAACGCTCCCGAGCGCAGAATCATTGACAGATCCTTTGCCTGCTGCTGGTTCATGCTTCCGCCGCTGATCTCGCCGGTGTCGCGGATGGCCTCTTTGATGTTCGCGACCTCCTGGACCTTGTTGTCGAGGACCACCCCCAGACTCTCGCCCACATGCGCCGAGGTGAAGCTGTAAAAGCGCTGCCCGCCCTCACCCGTTAGCGTAAAGCGAACGTTTGGCTGACCGTTCTGGTCGGTACTGGCTTGCGCGTCGCGCAGGTCTTTTCCCCTGACCGCGGAAACCCGCGATACCAGATACCAGGATTGCTCTCCTCCGGGAGTTCCAGGAGCTGCGTGCCCCGGCAGAAGAATGGCATCCGGCGGCAATATTCCGCCCTTATCCTGCAGTGCGGCTTGCTCGCTCGGAAACGGTCCGCCCAACACCTGCTTGATCTCAAGCATGGCGGTGGACTGCATAATGTCTTTCACCCGGCCGGGATCGTCGACGCCGGGCAACTGAACCAGAATCTGATATTGGCCGAGGCCGTGCTCCTGGATGGTAGGTTCGCTCACACCCAGCGAGTCGATGCGGTTGCGGATGGTCTCAATCGCCTGGGTCACGGCCTTGTTCTTCAGGTCGCTCAGCATCTGCGGCTTCATGGAGAGAGCCCAGGTGTTATCCGCTCCCGAACCCAGGTTGTACTCGGGCAGGCGCTCTGAAGCGATCTCCAGCAGGTCTTTGCGCGAGTCCGGTGGGACGCCCTTCAGCACCACCCGGTCGGGATTGTTCTGCGGATCAGGCTTGGAGATGTCCGCGAAGGCAATCTTGCGCTTGTTGAGTTGCTCTTTGAGGGTTTCGACGGCATTGTCGGAATCAATGTTGACCGCGTCATTCACCTGCACCTGCAAAATCAGGTGAGTTCCGCCCCGCAAATCCAGCCCGAGGTGAATACGGTTGGTCATGGCTGTGAGCAGACCCTGGCCTGAAAAGCTCTGCGGAACGCCGAATATCCCAAACAGGAAGACGAGCAGAATCCCGACGATAAGTGCCAATTTCCCTAGAAGATTTTTGTTCATACGAAAACAAGTCCGAGTATCAGGTTATGACGCCGCTACTTCGCTTTTGCTTCTTCCTCCGTGGTCGTGACTTGCGTCACGGAGGCTTTGGTCACTTCCAACCTCAAGTTGTCCGGAGGCACCCGCAGGTGCACGGAGTCATCCTTCAAAGCCACGACAGTTCCCCGCAAGCCCCCGCTGGTGACTACTTTGTCGCCGGTCTTGAGGGCATCCAGCATGGCCGTCCATTTCTTCTGGCGGCGCTGCTGGGGAAGAATCAGCAGGAAATAAAAGATTCCGAAGATGAAAATGAGCGGAGCGACGCTCAGCCACCCCATTCCGCCACCGCCGCCAGCTTGCATCGCTAAGAAGAATTGCATATTCATCGGAATACGTTCGTCAGGATATGTTCACCATGCTGCGCTTACCGGGCTCCTCGCCTGAATCTGCGAACAACCGCCTACGCCTGCAATCGCCGCTGGCCTGTCATTTCACGACGGGAGTTCTGATCGGTTCCGGCCGGATCATCTACCGCTCAGGCTTGAAGCCGGGGAGGGTCGTCACAGCTAAGGTCACGGTTTCGGTCGAGACCAGACGCTAGAAAGAAAACGGGACTCTTCCCCAAGCTGAATAGAATGACGCACCCGCCGCATGGTGTCAAGGTAGAAACTGAGGTTATGCAGGGTATTTAAGACCTGAGCCAGCACTTCATTAGAAGCATAAAGATGCCGCAGGTAGGCCCGCGAATAGCGCTGGCAAACCCGGCAACCGCATTTGGGATCGAGCGGACCTGCATCTTGAGCATACCGCGCCTGCTTGATTGAGACTTTCCCCTCCGCAGTAAACAACAAGCCGTGGCGCGCCGCCCGGGTGGGCAGGACGCAATCCATCATATCGATGCCGAGGCTGGCGTATTCGACAATTTCCTCGGGTGTGCCAACTCCCATCAGGTAGCGCGGCTTGTCGGCGGGAAGGTGCTGGAGCGTGGCTTCCACCACTTCGCGAGTGCGCTCCCGCGGCTCGCCAACGCTGAGGCCGCCGATGGCATATCCGGGGAAGCCGATCTCGATGGTGCGCTCAGCCGATTCCTTCCTCAATTCCAAATCCATGCCTCCCTGGACGATGCCGAACAGAGACTGGTTAGCCCGCCCATGCTCTTTGTCATTCCGAGCGGAGCGAGGAATCTTGGTTTGCTGAGAACTGAGAACTGAGAACTGAGAACTGCTCCACGGCACTTCCTGTTTATGTTCCTCGAAATACTTCTTGCTGCGCTCGGCCCAGCGCACCGTTAATTCCATCGAAGCTTTGGTGCGGGCACGATCAGCCGGATACTCCGTGCACTCATCAAACGCCATGATGATGTCCGCGCCGAGCCCGATCTGCGCCTCCATGGCGGCCTCCGGGCTGAAGAAGTGCGACGAGCCATCGAGATGCGAGCGAAACGTCACACCTTCCTCGGTGACTTTGCGAAGCTCGTTCAGGCTGAAAACCTGGAAGCCTCCTGAATCAGTCAAGATCGCCCGTGGCCACGCCATGAAACCATGCAAGCCGCCAAGCTTGCGGACGGTTTCGACTCCCGGACGCAGGTAGAGGTGATAGGTATTGCCGAGAAGAATCTGAACTCCGAGCTCCTCGAGAACGTCCTGGGGCACGCCTTTGACTGTCGCCACAGTGCCGACAGGCATGAACACAGGCGTTTCTACTTCCCCGTGCGGCGTGATCATGCGCCCGGCGCGAGCAGTGCCTGCGCGCGCCTCGACCTGGAACTGAATGGACACTTGCTTGCGATTGTAGCAATGGCGGAGGATCGGTCAGGACTGGTTCACCGGCAAGTGCAAGAGTTCCCCCTTTACGCGGCCATCTTCCACGATGAGTCTGCCAATGCTCACTGGCAATTTGAATCGTCGGGGCCCCGCGCTGCCAGGATTAAAATAGAGCACTCCGTCAAGCGCCTCCTGCTTGGGAACGTGGCTGTGGCCACTGACCACGACCGCGAATCCAGCGGCCTTTGGCTTGAGGTCCAACTGAGCCAGATCGTGCAGAACGTAGATGGAAACGCCGCCCAGTTCGAGCACCTGGGTTTCCGGCAGCTTGCGTGACCATGCCCCTTTATCGACGTTGCCGCGCGCGGCTGTAACCGGAGCGATGATGAGAAGTTTCTCGAGGATCTCGGGCGAGCCGACATCCCCGGCATGAATGATGTGATCCACTCCGCCTAGGGCTTCGATTGCCTCGGGCCGTAACAAACCGTGGGTGTCGGAGATGACGCCGATTAGGATAGGCAGTTCTCAGGTCTCAGTCTCGGCCACTAGGTACTGGGTACTAGGTACTCTCTTCACTTCCCCTTCATCTTCTCAACAAACTTGCCAACGCTCACGATGGCCCGGCTCACGCTGCCGCGGCCGATTTCCTGGACGTCGTCGCGCGCGGTCACGCGCAGCGTGTAGAAGCGTCCGTCAAACGACTCCAGCACGGCCTCGGCCTGGATGTGAGCACCAATGCCGCTCGCCGCACGGTGCTGAATATTGACTGAAGTTCCCACCGAGATCTCGTCACCCTCGCAGTAGGGATGCAGCGCGAGAAAAGCCGCAGTCTCCATCAGGCGGATCATGTCGGGCGTGGAATAAACCGGCGGCAACTCGGCGTGGTGCGCGGTCAGCGTATGTTTGAATTCGACGGTCTCCCGCGCCTCGCCGTGCGCTCCCAGAGGAATTTGCTTGGCCATTAGCTATATCCTTGCGGGAAGATCTTAAAGGAATCACTGCGCAGGAGGCGCGTTGTCAGTCTGACGTTGCCGCAGCACAAGGAACCGGTGATTCTTTGACCAGTCGGAGGCTTTCTGTTTGGCGTGCTCCACCTGTTTGGCCGTCATTTCCCGCCGGAGCTCTTGCTCGTCTTGTTCGGCTCCCGGCACTCTGGAGTTGTATGCGAGCCAAATCCACATGTAGGCGGTGACAGGGTCAGGCTTGACACCGTCACCCTTCCAGTACGCTTCGCCTAACTCGAAAGCAGCTCGAGAGTCTCCGAGTTCGGCTGTGCGGGCAAACCACTTCGCACTTTCAACCGGATCCTTCGCCATGCCGAGACCGCGCTTATGAATCACAGCTACACAGTAGGCGCCCGGCGCATATTTCTGGTTCGCGGCGTCTTCGCACCTCCGGCGCGCTTCCGCGTATTCATCTTGGGTAAGCGCTCGCCCTGGACCCAGCAGAAGGCCTGCCACCGTAACGGCAGAGCGAGCATCTCCGGCATCTGCGGCCTTCCGATACCACTTCAAGGCCTCGGCGGAATCCTTCGGCAACTCGTTCCCCGCCGCATATATTTCTGCGACCTTCACGAGCGCGGCGCTCAACTCGCCGCGGTTTTCGGAAGCGGCCCTACGCAGAGCTTCGTCGGCGGCAGTGCTGCCCGCTTCTTGAGCGAGCAGGAACCATGCACAAGATGCGACATCATCGATCGCTAATCCGTCCCCGTTGTAATAGGCGGCTCCCAGGTTAAACATCGCCTTGGCGTTCTTCTGACGTGCCGCCTTGTGATACCAAGCTACCGCCTCCACCCGGTCGCGTCCGATGCCGAGACCGAGGCTGTAGAGCACTCCCACTCTGTTCTGCGCCTCGGCGTCCCCCTGATCTGCCGCCTTCCGATACCACTTCATTGCCGACTCGTCGCTCTTGGGAACTCCGTTGCCCTCTTCGTAGGCTCTTCCTAGAGAGAATTCCGCGGACGCGTCGCCTTTTTCGGCCTTGGCTTTCAGTGCAGAAACTTCGGTCGGACTAAGCTTGGGAGAAATGGAGTGCTGTTGAGGAGGTTGCGATTGAGGCGTCTCGGGCGACGATTGACCGCTAACCGCCATGCCCAGAGCGAGGTAAAAGACAAAGGTGCGCACGGAAGTAAAGGTACCGATACCCAACGCTCCTGCGAACAAAATCAGCCTACGCTGCTGCCGACGCGATCCGCGCCGCTTCGATCCCGTCCAGAGCCTGCCACAACACTCTGGCGGTGTTCTCGGCTGCATCCAGCGCCGCTTCCGCCGCCACCGGATTCGCTGCGATGCGATTCTCCAGTTGCTTGCGCCAGACATTGGAGTGGTGAATATCGGCGGTGGAGTGCAGCGCGAAGTAGCCGCAAGTCTTGTCGTCAGCACCATACATCTCGCGCAGGCCGCGTTCTTTCTCTTTAGCCACGCGCGGCACCTGAGATTCGTAGGCGTAAAACGCGGCCAGCGCCTCTTCCGGCTTGCCTTCACTGGCTATGCGGTGGAAGTGCCTCGTCAGACTGTTGATCTCCGGCAGCGGCTTGTGTCCCCGTATGTCTCGCGCCGCTCCCATCCCCTCGGCAAAATCGAGCCAGAGCTGCGAATGTGGAACGGCATCCTTCCCCGGTCCGCCCTCGACGCCCTTCTCGTCACACATGTTGGCCAGCACCGCACGCCGCAGTTCGCCCTCGTCTAGGCGAAGGGCGAACTCCGCCAGATAGCACGGAAATGCTTCCACGTGATGGTAGTACTGGCAGGCATACTCGCGTAGATCGTCGCGCGTCAACTCGCCCGCCGCCCATGCCTTATAGAATGGATGGCAGAGCAGGTCGTACTTGGCGATCGATGCTTCCAGTTGCTCGAAGAACTGTGCGGTATTCATGATGGCCTCCTGGTTCCGGTATGACAGACTACTATACGGACGCGCCCGCAGGTCGGCAAGTGATGGGGATCACGACTGTTGATGACTTGCTAGAATGAAAGCAGAGATGCAGTTCACGGAACAATTCGAAGTAGTCGTGGTCGGTGCCGGTCATGCCGGATGCGAGGCCGCCATGGCTGCGGCGCGCATGGGGTTGAAGACCGCGCTCTACACGCTGAACGTCGACTTGATCGCGCAGATGTCGTGCAATCCGGCGGTGGGGGGCATCGCGAAGGGGCACCTGGTTCGCGAGGTCGACGCGCTCGGCGGGATCATGGGCGAGATTACGGATGCGGTCGGGATCCAGTTTCGCCTGCTGAATACTTCGCGGGGCCCCGCCGTATGGTCGCCACGCGCGCAGTGCGACAAGCAAGCCTACCGCCTCAAGATGCGCGAGGTGCTGGAGTCGCAGCCCAATCTCAAGATCAAGCAGGCGGAAGTGGCGGAGTTGATTTTAGAAGTACCCAGTACCGAGTACCCAGTACCCAGTGAAACCGATGACTCGGTACTGGGTACTAGGAACTCGGTACTGGGCGTCAAGCTTCGCGACGGCCGCACCGTCGCCGCACAAGCCGTAATCATCACGACGGGAACGTTCCTCAACGGCCTCATTCACTGCGGTGAGCAGCAGTATCCTGCCGGGCGCTCTGGCGAACCGAACGCGATTCTCCTTGGCGAGAATCTGAAGAAGCTCGGCTTGCGCGGCTGCCGCCTCAAGACTGGAACGCCGCCGCGTCTTGATGGGCGCACCATCGACTGGTCGCGCTTCGCAGAGCAGCCTGGCGATGCCGATCCGACTCCGTTCAGCTTCCGCACCAAGCGAGTGGCGCATCACGACTCCCAAGTTCCCTGTTACATGGCTTGGACCACGCCGGAAACTCATCGCATCATCCGCGAAAACGTGCACCGCTCCCCGATGTACAGCGGGCAGATCCAGTCGATCGGACCGCGCTATTGCCCCTCGATCGAAGACAAGATTGTGAAGTTTCCCGACAAAGAAATGCACCAGCTCTATCTCGAGCCCGAAGGCCTGAACACGCACGAAATCTACGTCAACGGAATGAGCACCTCGCTTCCGGTAGAGGTCCAGCTTGCCATCTTGAAGTCGATTCCGGGCCTGGAGACCGCCGAGATGCTGCGTCCGGGATACGCCATCGAATACGACTCGATTGATCCGACCGAGCTGCAGCGCACTCTGGAAACGAAGAAGATCGCCAGCTTGTTTCTGGCCGGCCAGATCAACGGAACGTCTGGCTACGAAGAAGCCGCCTGCCAGGGCTTGATGGCGGGCATCAACGCGGCATTGCAAGTGAAGGCGCAGCCGCCACTGATTCTCGACCGCACCGAGGCCTATACGGCGATCCTGATCGACGATCTCATCTCCAAGGGCACCAACGAGCCTTACAGAATGTTCACCTCGCGGGCGGAATTCCGCCTGCATCTGCGCATCGACAATGCCGATCGCCGGCTCACGCCGCACGGCCGCCGCGTGGGCTTGATCTCTGATGAAGCCTGGGACGATTTTCAGGCCAAGCAGATCCGGCTGGAACAGATGAAGAAGTTGCTGGAACGCACGAGGCTGACGTCTGAAATGCTCGGGAACATTGCCGCTTGTCATTCCTCGGAGCGAAGCAACGACGAACCTGCTGTCGGCAGCGCATCAGAACCTGCTCGCGACTGGAGTTCGGCAATCGGCCAAACGTGCGCGCAATTGCTCAAGCGGCCCGAGATAATCATCGAGCACCTCGCACCTGTTCTCCGTAAGCTCGATCCGGTTTTTTTTGCAAGAGAGGAAATCCGCGAGAATCCGTGCGAATCCGTGGCAAGTCTTTCCTCCGAAGTCCGCAACGAACTCAAGTCGGTGGAAACCGAAATCAAATACGAGGGCTACCTGCTGCAACAGGAGCGCGCCATCGAGCGCATGAAGAAGTCGGAGCAGCGCTCGATTCCCGGCTGGTTCGACTACCGATCCGTCAGCGGGCTTTCGCACGAGGTGCAGGAAAAGCTCACCCATGTGCAACCGCGCACGCTGGCGCAAGCCTCACGCATCCCCGGAGTGACGCCGGCGGCGGTGTCGCTGGTGAATGTCTTCATTGAAATTCAGGCGAAGCGGCGCGAACAGGCGGCCACGCTCTAGAAACGGCCGAAATTAATACTGCGTTAACAAACGAGTGTTACGCACAGGTTAATATCCCCCCCCATGTCGCAAGAGTCTCTGCGTATTGAAGACCAATCGGGAAGCCAGCCGGGACAGCGCGTTCTTCGCCTGCATGGCGCACTGGTGATGACTACGATGTTTGAGTTTCAGGCTACCGTGCGGGCCGACAAGTCACGCTCGCTGATTATCGATTTCACCAACGTCCCTTACGTCGATTCAGCAGGCATTGGTGCGCTGGTGGGAGCCTACGTCACGCGGCAGAACAACGGGCGCAGCCTGGCGCTGGTGGGCGTGAGTGATCGCGTTCACAACGCACTCAAGGTAACCCGGGTGGAGCAATTTTTTCGCTTCTTCGATTCGGTGGCAGACGCCGAGAACGGGCTAGCGGCTTAGGGTTTGGTCGATTTCCCAAAGCTTCCTCTCTGATTGACAGGGGCTGGCAACGATGCCAAGATAGGCCGTTGTTTGGCCGGATGTAAGGCGATTTGAGCGTTGTGCCGCCGGCACATCCAGAAACACAGATTTTCCTCCCCCACAACTTCTCCACGAAGAGGCCGCCTCATGAACCAAGTCAGAATGAACCAGGTCAGAAAACAAGTGCTCCTTGCCACCCTCGCCCCGCTGCTGGCCATCTTCGCGACCGCGCAAACCGCACCGAACCCTAACCAGGTCGCCATCCTCCGCTGGTACGCCGCGAACACTGCGACCACGTTCAATATCGGCGGCACCTGTTGCACGGGAGCCGCTTTCGATGGCGCAAACCTGTGGATCACTGACAGTTACGCTTCCGCCGTCAGCAAAGTCCGCGCGAACGACGGTGCGTTGCTGGGAACTTTCACCGTAGGAGCTTTCCCGAACGGCGTAGCTTTCGACGGGGCCAACGTATGGGTCGCCAACCTCGGCTCAAACAGCGTCACCAAGTTGCGAGCCAGCGACGGCCTTACCCTCGCAACCTACTCGGTGGCGGGAGGGCCGACCGGATTGGCGTTTGACGGCGCAAATATTTGGGTCGCCAGCTTCGGGCCCGCTCAGGTCACCAAGCTGCGAGCAACGGACGGCAAGAACCTGGGGATATTCCTCACTGGCGTCATTGCGAATGCCGATGGCATCGCTTTCGATGGCACCAGCATTTGGGTGACCGACAACGGCGGATCCACTGTGACCAGGCTGAACCCCAGCAACGGTAAGATTCTCGGGAGTTTCAACGTCGGGGTTCAGCCCTCGGGATTGGCGTTTGACGGCGCCAACATCTGGGTCGCCAATCAAGCGGACGCCAACATAACTAAAATCCGCGCCAGTGATGGCGTCATACTGGGCAAGACTGTGGTGGGAAACAAGCCGAATGGCGTAGTGTTTGACGGCAGCTACATCTGGGTAGCGGCCTCTGGCAGCAATACGCTGTCCAAGATTCGTCCTTCCGATGGAACTGTCGTAGGACACTTTGCCACCGGAATCTCACCCGGCAGCGTCGCTTTCGACGGGGCCAATGTTTGGGTGACTTTTGCGGGCGGCATATCAAAGTTTTAGGTCCCTCGGTGTTTTAGGGCTCGGTTCTATGAGGCGTAGAGTGGCGAGTGCAACACCGCTGTGGCTTGCCTTTCCTTTGATCCGCAGGAGTTTGACTGCGTCCGTGATCCCTCCTAAGATTAGTTTCCCCACCCAACTCATCCATGATCGGCCAGACCATTTCGCATTACCGCATCACCGGCCAGCTCGGCAGCGGCGGGATGGGCATTGTTTATGAAGCGCAAGACCTCGACCTGGGACGCAAGGTCGCGCTGAAGTTCCTGCCGCCGCAACTCTCTCGCGATCAAACCGCGCTGGACCGTTTTCTGCTGGAGGCCCGCACCGCGTCGGCATTGAACCATCCCAACATCTGCACGATTTACGCCGTTGAGAAGGTCCAGATTGAGAACGAGCACCAGTCGTTCATCGCCATGGAGTTGCTGGAGGGCGATACCCTGGACCGGCGCTTAGGTGCCGCTGCGCTGCCCCTGGATCGCCTGCTGGAGTGGGGTATCCAGCTGGCGGATGCGCTCGACGCCGCTCATGCGAAGGGGATCATCCATCGCGACATCAAGCCGGCGAACATTTTTATCACGCAGCGCGCGCAAGTGAAGGTGCTGGATTTCGGCCTGGCCAAGCTGGTGCGCCCAGAGATGGAGATGGAAACCATCGGGGCGACCCAGGACGATGTCGCGGCGCACCTCACCAGCCCAGGCGCAACCGTGGGCACCATTGCTTACATGTCTCCGGAGCAGGCTCGGGGCGAAGATCTCGATGCACGCACCGATTTGTTTTCCGTGGGCGTCGTGATCTACCAGATGGCAACGGGGCGGCTGCCGTTTGCCGGGGCAACGTCGGCCGTGGTCTTCCACGCCATTCTCGAGCTCGATCCGGTTCCGGCGCTGCAGCTTAATCCGACGTTGCCGCCGAAGCTGGAAGAAATTATCGGCAAGGCTCTGGAAAAAGACCGCGACCTGCGCTACCAGTCAGCCGCCGATCTGCGAGGCGACTTGCGGCGACTGAAGCGGGACACGGAATCGGGACGAAAACCCGCACAACCAGCATCAAGCGCGTCTGCCGCGGCACCTCCCACGCCGCCGGCTGAGATTCCTTCCGCCCAGCGCGGTTCTGGCAGTTCGGCAGTGGTTGCGGCAGCTCGGCAAAACAAAGTGAGCGCTAGTTTGATGGCAGGCCTTGTGGTGGTGCTGCTGGCAGCGGCGGCTTATGGAATCTACGCTTTTCTTAACCGCACGCGGCCAACTCCGTTTAAGGACATCGCCGTCACCAAGGTTACGGATACAGGCGACGCGGTTCTCGCCGCCATCTCGCCGGACGGCAAATATATTCTGAGCATGACAAGAAACAAAGGTCTGGCCAGCCTTTGGCTGAGGAATGTGCCCACCAACAGCAACGCTCAGGTGCAGCCTCCAGCCGACGTGTACTACAACGGGTTGCGCTTTTCTCCAGATGGAAATTATTTCTATTTTGTGCGCAGCGATCCCGGCAACCCTGACCTGAAATTCCTATATCGCGCGCCTTTGCTTGGCGGAGTGCCGCAAAAGCTGGCCGAAGACGTGGACTCAAACGTCACGCTTTCGCCCGACGGCAAGCAGGTCGCGTTCATGCGCTACGACAATCCCGAGCCGGGCAAATACCGGTTGATTGTGCGCCCTGTGCAGGGCAGCGAAGCCGAGGAACGCACGCTGGTGAGCGGTTCGAAGAGTCAAAACCTACTCAGTCCTTCATGGTCTCAGGATGGCAAGGTAATTGTGTGTGACGAGTTGAACGTGGGGGGCGCATTTGAGAGTCTGGCTGCAATCGATGTGGCGAACGGGAAGCAAAGGATTTTTTATTCCAGCAACACACAGCTCTTTCAAGACGCTACGTGGATGCCAGACGGCGGCGGCCTGCTGGGAACGCTGCTCGAACAAAGCACAAACTTCAACCAGTCCAGCCTGGCGTACCTTTCTTATCCTGGCGGAAAGTTGTCACCGATTACGCGCGACACCAACAACTACTACCAGCCAAGCGTTGCCGCGAACGGAAGAAACCTGGCGGCGGTGTTGAGCGAAAGCCGGTGGAATATTTTTGCCATGACAAGCTCCGGGACCAGTAAGCAGGGCCGCAACCTGGTGGCCTCGCTGGCCGACACAAACTTTACCTGGACCAAGGATGGATTCCTGATCGCCGACCAGTACGGCGTTCTGCATCGCATCGATCCCGCAACCGGCTCGAAAACAACAATCGTGACGCAGGAAGGTAAACCCAGCGGGAACCCCTACGCCTGCGCTGACGGCCAGCATCTGGTATTCGATCACGGCCTTCCTGGCGGCGATAGCCAGGACAACATCTGGCGCATGGACCTCCCCGGCGGCAATTTCAAGCAGCTGACTCACGGCAAATGGGATACCCACGCGGTATGCACAGGCGATAACAAGTGGGTTTATTACATCGAACAGGGCGACGAGTCGACTCTGGCCCGCGTTCCGATCGAGGGCGGCGCATCGCAGAGCGTCTCAAAGCTTCCGATTGACGATAGCCAGTTGGATGTTTCTCCCGATGGAAAACTGGCGGCCTTCGGAACTCTCGAACACACCGGCGAACATAAGGAGAGGCTGGCCATCGTGGATACGGCCTCCGGCCAGGCGAAGCTGCTGGACTTCGACCATAACCGCTGGGGATTGCTGCGCTTCAGCCCGGACGGGAAGGCTGTGGTTTATCCGGCGCGGGAAAACGGCGTGGATAATCTTTGGCTGCAACCGATCGACGGCTCCAAAGGACGGCAGCTTACTAATTTCACCTCAGAGCGCATCTACGACTTCCACTGGTCGTTCGACGGCAAACAGTTGGCGATTGTGCGCGGACATACGGACTCGGATGTGGTTCTGATAAGGGACAGCGGAAATTGAAAAGGCGGCCATCGCTGGCCGCCCTCTGTGCGAATTGTTAGTTGCGAAGTGGTTTATGCACCCTTCACGTTCTCGGCCTGCCAGCCCTTCGGGCCTTTGACCACGTCAAACTGCACTTGCTGACCTTCCTGAAGGCTGCGGAAGCCGCTCGCCTGAATGGCCGAGAAATGTACGAATACATCCTCACCGTTCTGGCGGCTGATGAAACCGTAACCTTTGGCGTCGTTAAACCACTTCACTGTTCCTGTTTCCATGGTGTTGCAATGTTCCTTTTTCTTTGATGTAGCGCTGAAACTTTGGAAGGCTTCTTCTGCAGGCAGGTCACGCGCTGGTTAGCGGAGAAACTGGGTACTGCAAAGGAATTCTAAAGATCAAACGCAGCTAAATTGTAAGGGAGTTGCCCCAAGAATGCCACAATATTCTGCCACGTTAGCCATTAAGTACTTGTGTATCAGCAGCTTATGGGTCATACTCGTGCCAGCGCCGGCCAGTGGGATTTGCCAGCCCGGGGTCAGAAGATACATGATCAGAGGTTGCATGATCAAGAACCTGCATTTCCGCAAGCTTCTGATTCTGATTGCGCTCGTGACTCCGGCCTGGGCGGGAATTGTGGAGGATGTCCGCACGGCTTTGGCCCAAAATAGTTTCTCCGCCGCTGACTCGTACCTCACGTCCTACCGCAGCAGGAACGGCGTCACGCCCGAATATCTTGAGGCCTACTCGTGGATGGGGCGCGCTGCCTTCGACGCTCACGTTTACGATCAGGCAGCTGCGTACGCCAAGCAAACCCGTGCCCTTGCTGTAGAGCAACTCAAGCAGCGACCGCTCGACGCCGAACCGCACCTGCCGATCGCCCTGGGCGCCGCCATCGAGGTACAGACGCAGACGCTCTCGGCCCGCGGCCAGCGTAGCCAGGCTATCGCAGTTCTGCAGACCGCTCTGCACACCTATGGCACGACTTCGATCCGCGCCCGCCTGCAGAAGGATTTGAACCTGCTCTCTTTCGAAGGCCGCCCGGCACCCGCGCTCCGAGCGGAGCAGTTTCTCGGATCGAAGCCTCCCGTGCTTGCCCAGCTCAAGGGCTCGCCCGTGCTACTTTTTTTCTGGGCGCACTGGTGTGGCGACTGCAAGGCCGAAGCACCCATCATCACGCAGCTGCGGACAGAGTTCGCCGCAAAGGGATTGACCGTCCTCGGCCCCACCCGACTCTACGGCTATACCGCGCAGGTCGAGAATGCCGCACCCAGCGCTGAACTCGCCTACATCGACGCCGTGCGCCACCGCTTCTACGCCGGACTGCTCGACATGCCCGTCCCCATCAGCAAGTACAACTTCGATGTATACGGAGCTTCGACCACGCCCACGCTCGTGCTGCTCGACCGCACAGGCAAGGTCGCGATGTACCATCCCGGAGCGCTGCCGTACGAGCAGTTGAGGGCGGAGATTGAGAAAGTTGCGACGCGCTAGGCCAGACTGAGGAACTCTCCCAAATGCTAAGCTAGACGGCCATGTTGTATCTTCCCATCAGCCCAAGCTGGCTCTTTTCTACAACTGCCCGACACATCTATTTCGTGAGTGCGCTGCTAGTGCTCGCGCTTATAGCCACGCTGCTCGGCGTCCACCTGGCGATGGCAGTGGCGGGAACGCGCACGCTTACCCCATCTGCCTCGACTGTGGTCAGGATGCTCTTATTTCCGGAAATAGCGGGCGAAGCTGTGCTCTGGGTAGGTATGTGGTATTTCTGGTTTGGCTTTGACCGTTCCTACTATCTAAAGAAAGCAGTGTGGTTCGTGCTTTTGTTTTTCTTAGCTCCCTTCGGAACCGTCTTTTACTACTTTCTCGTTTATCGTCGTGGCATTTCGGCAGAGGTTGACATCGATCCTCAGTAGGTCGCAGGTCGTCCAAATCATCGTGCTTCCGCCACCTCTGTCAGGGCCCCGGTCTTCACGTCGTAAATAAACCCCCGCACTGGAATCTTCTTCGGAATCCACGGGTGCGCCTTCACCCGCCGCACCTGCTGCCGGACGTTTTCCTCCAGATCGTCGAAGGCATGAAAGTGTGCGGGCGCGCCGGCGGACGTTCCCATCTTGTCAGATAACTTCTTCTTGAGTTCTTCCTCTTGGACGCGGAGCAGGCCGCAGTCAGTGTGGTTGATGATGATGAACTCCTGCGTATCCAGCAGGTGATGGGACACGATCAGCGAGCGGATCGCATCGTCAGTGGCAATTCCGCCCGCGTTGCGGATCATGTGTGCGTCTCCCGGATGCAATCCCAGGCAACGCTCGAACAGGATGCGGGAGTCCATGCAGGCCAGCACAGCCAGGTGACGTCGCGGACGCACCGCGAGATCCCCCAGATTGAAGTTTCTTACAAATTGCTCGTTGGCTTGCAGTAGTTCGTCGGCGACTGACAAGGTCTGGCCCCTTCCTTCACTAGTCCGGGCCGCAACAAGTTTGTTCCCTCAGTTTCCGGCCGCTTGGTTGTCCTCTAGTTTAACCGCTACAATCGCCCCGTGAATCTCGACGACACGATCGTCGCCATCGCCACCCCACCCGGGCGCGGAGGCATTGGCGTTGTGCGCCTAGCCGGCCCGCAGGCGCGAGCAATCGCACTGCCGATGTTGCGGCTCAAACACGAACTAGAGCCGGCGCGAGCAATCTTCGGAGAACTAGTCGAACCCTCCGGAAACTCGACTCGCATCGACGAAGTCGTGGTCACCTACTTCGCCAAGCCCCATTCCTACACTACCGACGACATCGTCGAGATTGCCGCACACGGCTCTCCGGTCGTGCTCCGGCACATCGTTGAGTTGTGCGTCGCCGCCGGAGCGCGCCTCGCCGAGCCCGGAGAGTTCACCATGCGCGCCTTCCTCAACGGCCGCATCGATCTCACGCAGGCCGAAGCCGTCCGCGACCTCATCGACTCCCAGACGCTCTACCAGGCGAAGATCGCCGCCCAGCAGCTCGAGGGCGCTCTCTCCCGGCGCTTGCAGCCTGTCAAACAAAAGCTGGTCGAGCTGATCGCCGTGCTCGAAGCGGGTATCGACTTCGCGGAAGATGACGTCTCCGTCCTGCCCAACCCCGCCATCCTCGAACGCATCGCCGCCGTCCGCGAGCCGCTCGAGCAGCTTGCCGCCACTTTCGCCTACGGCAAGATTGTCCACCAGGGACTGACTCTCGCCATTGTCGGCCGCCCGAACGTTGGCAAGTCAAGCCTGTTCAACCGTCTGGTCGAACGCGAACGCGCCATTGTTACTGCGACTCCGGGCACCACGCGCGACCTGGTCAGCGAAACGGTCGCCATCGGCGGCATTCCAATTCAGCTTGTCGACACCGCGGGAATCCGGCAAGCGCTCGACGAAGCGGAATCCATCGGCATCCGCAAATCCATGGAAGCGTTGGCGGACGCGGATCTAGTGCTGATCGTGCTCGACGCATCGCAGGCGAGAACTGCAGAGGACGATGAGTTACTACGGCACACAGAGGGCCGCCCGGCAATCGTAATTGGCAACAAGTGCGACTTGGAAGTGAGTGGCCAGTGGTCAGTGGTCAGTGGCCAGTCTTCCATGATTCGTGCTTCTGCCCTGACCGGCGAGGGCATCACCGAACTGCGCGCTGAAATTCTGCGCCACATCGGCGGCGAAACCGGAGCGCAAGCCGAAGCCGGATTTCTCACCAACGTCCGCCATCAGGCCCTGGTGCAGGACTCACTTGTCGCCTTAGATGCCGCCACCGCCGCCGTGATGGCCAAAGTTCCCCACGAAATGCTCCTGCTCGATCTCTACAACGCCCTGCGGCCCCTCGATGCCATCACCGGCGCCACTACGACCGACGACATCCTCAACCTGATCTTCAGCACGTTCTGCATCGGAAAATAGAAGCGTCCTGATCGTACAGCGATCAGATCTGACATAGGCTCACAAGAATAAAAAGGCCGCACCTGAATGGTGCGGCCTGAAGTAACCCTTGTGATCAGTTCGCTTCGAGCGCCGCGCCGCGGCGCCCCATTTACCTTAGTCTTAAAAGCGAACGCGAAGGCCGACTTCGATTTGTCGCGGCTCTCCCTCGCCATTCCCTCCGAGAGCGCCAAAGCCGCCGTTGTTGTAGAGACCGAGGAAGTTATCGGTCCACTGATTATGGTTGAGAAGGTTTGCGAAGACGCCCTGGAGTTCCACGCTGACGCTCTCCGCTACCCGGATGTTCTTCTTGACGCTGAAGTCCATATTCCAGTACGACAGCCCGCCGAGAATTCCAGCGCCG
>Ga0210404_10000194_pt1 | contig 38163 bp, 58 predicted proteins | sample IncBWH28MmetaG_FD_155455 | JGI IMG/M metagenome (GOLD analysis project Ga0210404, IMG submission 155455) | Forest soil microbial communities from Barre Woods Harvard Forest LTER site, Petersham, Massachusetts, United States - Inc-BW-H-28-M | ecosystem: Environmental > Terrestrial > Soil >... | reverse complement strand
TCTTTAAAAAAAGATTGCACAATTTATTGAGAGTGGTACAATTTGCTCATATTGAAATCGAATAGAAAAAGAACAGGGACCTGAGTTAGGCCCCCGAATCTTTTTCACTATCGTGTCAAAGCGATAGCGATATATGAAATTGAAAACATGTTCACTATTAAGACCTTGGAATCCGACCCCCGAGTATCCTAAAATGAACCAAAGCAGAGTAAGTTTAAATGAAGTATATAAGCCTGTCAACACGAAACGCAAGTAAAAGACTGGATTCTCTCAGTCAGCTTCAGATAAAAATACTGGACTCGCTCTTCGATTATCATCGCCGCTTTGGTCGCATATTCCCTTCTCAAGAAACTATAGCAACTGAATTAGGCTATAAGACTGTTAAGCCCATCGCTCAAAACCTAAAGCATCTTCAGGCCCTTGGTTTTATAGTTATAGAAAAGCGGCCATATACTTCCAATGAGATACTGTTTACTGACCTGTTTAGAATAGATTCAGTAGTGGAAGTGGCGAAGCGTTTATTCAAGAATTTCTATCTCAAGGCAGCAGTACGATTTCTCTCCCTGTCACTTTTATTTTCTTTTAAGACACTTTATCCGGAAGACTATAGGGATTGTATAAAGAGTGACTTAGTCTCTTCTTCTTCTCTTAGGTTATTTTTATATCAGTCAGTCAGTAGGAGTAAGTCACTCTACGCGTACGCGCGACCCGGTAACGAAGCTTTAGAGAGTTCTGCACTGCCTGCCAGAAAAAAAAGGAACATGGAAATGGAAATGAAGCAGACTTTGTCGACGCATACGGCGTTGATAATTTCTATATGCCGTGCCTTAAAGAAGCGCGGTGCACCGGTAACGAATGAAGTTGCATTAAAATTAGCAGCATTCAGCGTTGACGTATTACAGCACTGCTGTGCGGTTATGAAACACTCTACACCAAAGAACCCAATTGGATTCCTGATCTCTGAAGCTATCAAACAGACTAACAGCGAAGGAAAGAAACCGAACTGGAAGCTTGTAGACTTCTTGAAAGAGCAGAATGTTATCGTGTTGATGGATGGTTGGGATGCGCAGACTACTGCTCCGGATACCCAAAAACAGGAACAGCGTGAGCCAGACTGTGTAGTCAAAGCTCGTTCGGTAGACATTGGTAAAGAACAGGAAGAAGCGATGATAGCCTTTGAAAAAGCACCAGTTAAAAACGAATTTATGCAGATACTGGCTGCCGGTTGGAATCGCCAGACGGAAGTTATAGAGCCAGAAGTAATTGAGCGCCCAGTCACCCGTGCTGCTTTTTTAGGAACGCCATTAACTAACCGGGATATACTCTCGGATGCCGATCAATTTTCCAATACAGGGCAAGAAATATCTTCACCTGGTATCCTTGAGTCATCAGGGTTTAAACATTTCAATCCTGGGGCAATTCTGAAAGGATTTGAGTATGGCAATAAAAAAGAAGAGTAGTAACATTCAACATAGCGCTGAAACAACTCCGAAGCAAAAAGTGAAGTTAGTTGACGAATGGCATAATTATGGAACACATAAAAAAGACTTCATGACTAATACGAAACTTGAGAGGACATGTGAAAGGCTGATCGATTGGGCACGTGACACGCCGGATGCGATTAACATTAAAGAGTTTGTGGCTAAAGAAGGCATATCAGAAAAAACATGGAATACTTGGCGCGATCGTTATGATTATGTTCAAGAAGCGATCAGGCAGGCGAAGATGCATATCGGGCTGCGGCGTGAGAAGTGGTTAATAGGCTTAAAACACAACTCTGGAGCGCTCATGCATATGCAACCATTTTATGATAATGACTACCGCGAGATGCTCGAACTGCGTGAGAATTTAAAGCAAAAACGGCACGATGAAGATGGTGGTACTAAGTTTATTATTATGGAGAAATATCCAGAGAGTGATCAGGTGCCGAAGAAGAAGGAGAATAATGAGTAGTTGGCAGTTATGGCTGAAAGATACTGATACTATACCACCAAAAGATAATGTAGATGTACTTGCTCTCGTATCAACTAAGGATAGTAGGGCTCAACAGCACGTGGCCTATCATAATAGTGACGGTTGGCATCTCCGATCATGTTGCCTTAATTGTCAGTTATATAGCGATCAGGTTCCATTTGAAGTGCATTATTGGATGCCGCTACCAAAAGAACCGCCGTATGGGGTAAGAGAGAAAAAGGAGTCTAATGAGTGATCAGTGGATAGTAAAAAGTAGAGAAGACGGTTCGGTTCGCTTTAAGTCTCCGGATGGCGAAGAGTTTATTGTGCGGGCAGATGACAGTTTAAATATATTTCAGAACCCGACAATAAAATCTATTGCAGATCGCATGGATATGGCGGTGGAAACGCTGCAAGGAGTTATTCGGTTGAAGCGTCTGACTGAAGAATATGAAGAAGCAAAACGAAAGGTGGCACGATGAGCGATACCGTTGAAGCTATAGACTTACATGTCTGGTTCTGTGGTTCTAAAAAGGCGGTCCATTATTTTGTAAGTATGGATATGGATGATTTTGAGGATCTTATTACCACCGCGCAAGAGACTGGCTTTCTCAGTTTCGAAGATGATGATGGAGATTGTCAGATAATAAACTTGGACCATATAGACTGCCTGAAGTATTAATATGCCATACATAGCAAAAATTAAGCGCCAGAAGGGCCCTGTTGAAGAGATCCTCATTGAACCAAAGGAGAAGAAAGACCCGAAAGAAATATTGCCATTAGACCGTTACTATGCAAAATATCCTAATATTTACGTCTGGTTCTCCGAAGGAAGCGATATGCAGGTGTTTTGGAAGCGCCAGTATGGTGAAGTTGATGATGGTAATCCCTGTAACGAAGTAGAAGAAATTACTATTAAGCGAACTAAATAAATCAGTAGGAAAGTAGTATGGACAAATCACAATTTTATATCAATGAGCTTAAGAATATATTCGTATTAATTCAGCGTGAGAGCGGTCAGTCAGTGCCTGCATTAGCAGAGCCAAGTTTCGCTGATAGTGCCGTAACGACTAGCATGCCACGTGAACTTGTCGATAAATTTAAAGAGTGTATTAAGGCGTATGAAAAGAAGTTTAATAGAAACGACATAAGTGCTTCACAGATGTATCGTATCCTCTATTTCCATTTTTTGGATAACTGGGAAAATATGCCTATGGAAAAGGCATGGAAATTAGAGAAAGAGCGGTCGTTTGTAATGACCCGTCCTAACAAAATGCGGCTTACCGTTTCAGGTATATGAGGAGTAGCTATGCATTTTTCACCCGAATTAACTCAGAAGATCGAACAGCTTATTGCCCACTTCAAGATAGAGATACCCGAACCCGATAAGGTTCAGTCAGTCCCGGTTAATATGCCTGAGTATAATCTCGAATATAACTGGCTTGCCTGTATGACGCGTGAAGAGGATAAGATCCTCAATGAATGCGTTGAAGCGCTTAAGAAGGCCCATCCCCATAAGAAGATAGGGAAATGTATATTCATGCGTTACATAGCGCTCCATTACTTGAAGAATAAAGAGAAGATAGACCTTACGGAAACGTTTGCAGAAGAAGCGAAGAGAAGAAAAGCAACTCATTATAATTGGAGAAAGAAGCGTGATTAAGTTTGATGAAGAAGCGGTGAAAGCACATATCGAAAAGAATATGAATAAGGTGAGCCGTGGTATACGCATAACGAAGGACTGTAATGACAAGATCAGCTGGCTTATTTATGAGCATTATAAGCGGAATGATAGGATCAACATAAGCGGCGTTGTAGAGCGCGCGATCGATCTTTATTGTGAAGCGATGGCACATAGTAAGGAGTAGTATGGAAAATATTTACCATATTGAAGAACTGCTAAAAAAAGCGTTGATCGAAAGAGATCGTTGCAAAGAGGCTGTTGTCGATCTCGATGACTATGCGCTCGGAAAATGGATTCCACGGTTTGAAGATCGTATGAAAGAGATAAAGAATAAAAAAGGCATAACTAGTGGAGAGCGTGTGAATTTAGTAGAGAAGTTTATAAATGGTTACTGGGACGGAAAAGAAAAGAATAAAGAATTAACAGAGTATTATTCTAAAAAGTTAAAAGAATCAGAAGAAAATGTTGCTGCATTGCAAAGTCAGCTAGCTCAGTTACAGAAAGAAGAGTCGGGACAGGTTCGTCTTGATGAACCTATTCCTGCAGATGCTGCGGCAGTTTTCGATAGCGTCTTCGGTAAAGAAGAAGATCGTATTCGTCAATTAATAATAGGCGGTCTTCCGGAGCGGCAATCATTCGATCTCGATGATTCTGTAGTAGAAGAAGTTCTTCACCGGAATATACTGCTTATTATAAATAAATTAAAGATTCCTTATCGGAAAAATGGTCGGATAAAAACAACCGATCTCTGGAAAGGGTTGATTTATAATGCGCTTATGGATATTAATAACCTTAAGCCGGTTAGCGAGGCTGATCTTCTAAACTGTTATAAGAAAAAAGATAAAGAAGGATAGTAGTGAGCTTCTTTCAAGGAAGCAGGGAGCCAGCCCTAGTTTTATTGGTTGATTATGGCCAATATCGATTCCATCTCATTTATCGTAATGAGATCATAGCGCAGATGTGGGCAATTGATGCCTATAAAGCCATAAAATGGAACGGTTCGCTCCGTGATTTTATTGAAACATGGCTCCTCATCCAATCGATTCCTTATTACAGCCCACAGAATCCTAATTCCCATTTCGTGAAACGTAAGCCGTTGCGTCTTGAGACTAAGGAATATACTCCTAAGTACGATGCGCGACGGTTTAGATATAAGTTAAGGTAGTATGGAATTAAATGAAGAACGTATCCGAGAACTCGTTACTGAAGAGGCACGACGAATTCAGCTAAGTTGGACTGCCGTTGACCCCCTCGTTACTGTGATCAAATATCAATGGATAACGCATGGTAACTTTGACTGGTTTGATGTAAGCACACAGAGAAAGCGGTTGATCTATGACCCATCTCTTACTACTCAATGTCTTTTAGCATGTATTAGAATTATTAATAATAACTTTAACGACTATTTTAAAAAAGAAGGAATGGTAAATGACAAAGTACTTCCATGAAGAACTCTGTAATAAAAACCAGATGATTTTTTTATTGCGTATCCGAATACCTGAACGAGAAAAGTTTATCGAAGCGGTATCTGCCTATCGGCGGCTCATAGATGCGTGCGAAGTTATGTTTAAGGCAGAGCATAGGCCAAGCGGCTATTTCTTTGAACGATTCGATTATGACCTTATGACGGTAGCTCGGGCTCTAGATTTTCCTGATCTTGCCGATGAATTGCAGGATGAAATGGATCGCCAGAAGAAGGCGCTCGATGACAGGGTCAACGACTTTATCGAAACAGGCGCCACAGATAACGAAAATAAGAAATAACGTTATTAGTAAAAAAGGCTAATAGCGCTAATAAGGAAAAGTAATGAACGCTTCGACCATGCGCGTCGAGGATCAGATTGTTCTTAATAAGTTTAAACCACGTGAATATCAATTACCGATCCTTGATGCTATTGAAAATAAGAAATATAAGCGGGTAATGGCTATTATGCCCCGTCGGGCGGGCAAAGATCTGACCGCTTTTAATCTCTGTATTCGTGAATGTATTCGTAAACAATGTGTTATTTACTATATTTTTCCAACTTTCGCACAGGCAAAGCGCGTAATCTGGGATTCTGTTTTAAATAGCGGCGAGCGGTTCTTAGATTTCGTTCCGAAGGGTGTTATCGAGAGCACCAACTCGCAGGAAATGAAGATACGCTTTAAAAACGGTTCATTGTTTCAGCTGGTAGGCTCCGATAACTTCGATAGCCTCATGGGTACCAATCCGCAGGGCATAGTCTTTTCAGAGTATGCCCTGCAAGATCCCCGCGCCTATCAGTTTATGCGGCCGATATTAGCAGCGAATAATGGCTGGGCCCTCTTTATTAGTACCCCACGCGGCAAAAATCATCTGTACGAGCTCTATCAGATAGCGCTCAACTCTGACAACTGGTTTGCGATCAAGCTCACGTTAAATGATACCAACCATATACCGCTCGAGGAGATTGAGCGTGAGCGTGTTGAAGGTATTATGTCTGAAGATTTAATTCAGCAGGAGTATTACTGTAGCTTTGATATGGGCGTGGAGGGTTCATACTATGCTAAGTACCTGGACCGAATGCGTATTGAGAATAGGATTGGTGATGTTCCTTGGGAGCCTGGCCTCAGAACCCATGTCGCTATCGATATCGGTGTCCGCGATTCGACGTGCCTTATACTCTACCAGATTGCAGGCGCCACTGTGCGCATCATTGATTGCTATGAAAATTCAAAAGAGGGGCTGGAGCACTACGTTAAAGTGTTACAGAATAAGCCCTACACGTATGGCACATATATCGCACCGCATGATATCAAGGTTAAGGAGTGGGGGACTGGTATGACGCGGTGGGAAAAAGCGCGTCAGTTAGGGATCACATTTACTATTGCCCCCGATCTTTCAATTATGGATGGTATAGAAACGGTCCGTAGTAAACTCGGCATTATCTATATTGACTCACAGAAATGTGCGCCACTCATTAAAGCGCTCGAAAATTACCGGCAGGAATTTGATGCTAAGAATAAAGTATATAAATCAGTACCTTTGCATAACTGGGCTTCTCATTTCGCTGATGCTATGCGGTACCTTTGTATCTCGCTATCCAAGGTACGCGATCAGTCAGATCCAAAGGAACTCGATCAGAGATTCTACGAAACGGTCATGGGAGAAGATCATACGCTACCGGCTGAATTTCGGATACGAAGATATTAACGATTATGATGATTTAAGCTGCGAAAGTTTTATATGAACTGGATATCATTCGAGGATAAAAAACCAGAAGAAAGCGGCTTCTATTTTGTTATTTACCGTAGCAATCTTTATCCTGAACCGCTACGTTCAAAACTTGTCTCTTTGTATAAAGAGCATTTTTCTTCGTATGATTATTTCAATCAAGACCTGTGTAAAATTCTTTATTGGACTCCAGCAGACCTTCCCGATGACGTTTTTAAAGATTTTTCATTTAAAAATTTTCAAAAGGTAACATATGAATGATACTTTTTATGCGTTTGCGATAGTAACCGGTTCGGTAATTATGGGCATAGGATTTTTTCACTTCATCGTCTGGACGATTAAAAAAATTAAGTAGTATACTGGAACCGGCTTTATGCTACCTCCATTAAGGGCTATCGGGTCGGGATTAGTTACCGATAGCCCATCGTTGCCACGATTTCTATCATGAATCGGCGCCTCCGGGTCCTTTGGATGCTTCAAACGGAGGCGCCGATATTTAAGAAAGGCTCTATGGTTACTGAAAATAAAGAAACGGCTCCTGAACAAACAACGCCTGAACCTACTGAAGAACAGATAAAAGAGATGCTCGAGAGAGTTAAAAAAGAATATTTGGATAAACTTAAAGAGCGTATGGAAGATTTTAAGAAAACAGCGCGTGAAGGTGTTAAAGCATCGTTATTGTATGACCAGTTTAAGATCTTTGCCGGCGAATTCGATTCTTTATTCAGCTCTGCTTCTCCCCATCTCCTCGCATCAGTTGCCCATAAACACATAAATAGCTTAATAATGGGCGTTTTCGACAACTATAAGAGAGATAATGTAGAAGCTCGTTATTATATAGAAAAGTTTTTTGAGATCATGGAACAGTTTATGTATTACAAAGACGCGGGTGCTCAGAAAACATTGCCCGGTTCATTACGCATTGAACAGATCGTTCCTGTTTTTTTCTGCCATGAATGCCAAGAGAAAAAACGTCAGCATGAAGATATGTTCCCCGATTTTAATGATCGGTTCCTTAAAAAAAGATAGATAGGCCTTGTACACTTCGAAGGAGTACCGAATATCCCTTCGAGGAAATTAACCCCCGTTCTTTCCGGTACGGGGGATTTTTACTGTAAAAATAGGATTTTCACATGGTTTCCCATACCGTTTATCATCGTGATATGCGAAGAGCACCGGGAGTTGTGTATGTTGCAAAAGATATAAACGAATACCGTGAATTGACTAAGTTAACTAGTCATGAAGAAGCGGGATTGATAATTGGATTATTATTTTTTGCAGTGTTGTTCATACGGTTTATAAATTCTAAAGTGTGACTTTGAGCCCAATCGGGCCTGGGTAGATTTTCTCTTGCTTCTACCAATCGCAGCTCGTAGACTGACTTCTAAAGAAGAAGTAGCGCCTTAAAAAAGGGGCGCTCGAGGTAATGAAGCGATGCTCTTTCCCCAATTAGGGCCGCAGTATTACGATGAAAAGGATCGAAGCATCCTTTCGCGTATGGAAGCTGCCTACGCAGAAGCCGTTACTATAAACCAGGCATACTGGGGCGAAGCTGATACCGATACTCGGTTTGAAGCTAACGATCAGACGGTCTGGTCAGATATTTATGGCAACCTGCCCGTTAATCGGCGCAGGATGTTTACCTTTAATCGCATACGACGCGTCGTACAGATGATTACGGGTCATCAGCGGCGTAACCGGCGTTCTACTGTTGTTATTCCCGTTGAAAATGCCGATTCTCACACTGCCGACCAGTTCACCAAAGTGATGAACTGGGTAAACCGGCAGGAAACGGTCTATGAAACGATCTCTGAAGCGTTCCAAGGTGCCACTATAGCGGGCATGAACATGCTTCAAATATGGCTCGACTTCAGATCCGATCCCGTTTCAGGCAACATTCGTGTTGATAACTGCTCATACAATAGCTTTCTTATCGATCCCTACTTCAGAAAACATGATTTAAGCGACTGTAACTTCCTCTGGAAGCGTTCTTTTATTACAAAGCGCGAATGTGTATCGCTGATGCCGTCTAAAACAGACGATATCATGAGCCTTTACGGGCATGATACCCGTGATTCCAAGTTTCAATTCATGCCGGAGAATTATAACTATGGCTTTAAAGACTTGCTTACGTACGATGAGTATTATTATCGCGACTACCGTACTCAGCGGATGCTTATCGATTCGGCCACCGGCGAGACAACAGAGTGGCGTGGTGATGACGAGGAACGGCTTCGTCTCTTTTTACAGAGTTATCCTACCGTTACAGTGGTAGAGCAGGAAATTCCTACCGTAAAACTAGCGATAGTAGTCCAAGGTAAGGTTTTGTACGACGGCGGCAACCCCCTAGGTATCGACGTCTATCCTTTTGTGCCCGTCCTTGCCTACTATCGCCCTGAACTCCCTTATTTTCCGTATAGAGTTTCTGGCGTAGTACGCGGGCTAAGAGATGCTCAGTATCTCTATAATCGTCGCCGGGCTATAGAATTGGATATCCTTGAATCCCAGATAAACTCGGGCTGGAAATACAAAGAAAGTGCCCTCGTCAACCCGAAGGATGTCTTTTTAAGCGGCCAAGGTAAAGGTCTTGCGCTTAAGAATGAAGCAAATATGACCGACGTTGAACAGATTCTACCACCACAGGTTCCACCGTCAATGATTCAACTCTCTGAGCTCCTGGCTCAGGAAATTAGTCAAATTTCGGGGGTCAATGAAGAGTTACTCGGTAGTGCGAATGATGATAAAGCGGGTGTTTTATCTATGCTTAGGCAAGGCGCTGGACTTACTACGCTGCAGTCTCTTTTCGATAATCTTGACCGATCTCAAAAGATGCTTGGCGAGATTATGGTGGAAGTAATCCAGAATAATTTCACGCCGGGCAAGATTAAAAAGATTTTAAATGGCGAAGAGCCTGCACAAGCGTTCTACGATAAGGCGTTCGGTAAATATGGCTGTGCGGTTGAAGAAGGGCTTAACACGACCACTCAGAAACAGATGCAGTTTGCTCAGCTCTTACAGCTACGTGAAGTGGGCATACAAATTCCTGATGACGTTATCATCGATGCAGCTACAATTCAGGATAAAGAAAAATTAATGAAATCGCTTCAGCAGGTAGCGCAGCAACAGCAGCAGATGCAGCAAGCGCAAGCACAGTCTGCTATGGCAGAACAACAAGCACGTACAGAACTAGCACAGGCTCGTGCAGAAGCAGATCGTGGACTTGGTGCGGAGCGATATAGCAGAATTGAAGAGAACCATGCGTTAGCAGAGGAACGTAAAGCAGCCGCCGTTAAAGATGACGAGATTGCGCTTCTGAACTTCGTTAAGGCATTAAAAGAGCTCGAAGGCATGGATATAAACCATCTTGAACAACTTATTCGGGTATCCCATGCCGTGAAGGGCCAACAATCGAATCTAGGGCCGGAGCAGGGAGTTCCTGCTGGGTAGTTAGAGGCATTGTCCTTGTTGGTCTGTCTCCAAACTGTCGACAGTTCAGTTGTCGACAAAACGGAGACGACTGGCAGTGACTACTAAATAGGAGCCAACAATGGCTAAAAAAAGACACTACGATGGTATGGAATCGCGCGATTATTATGCGGGCCGTGAAGGTCGCATGAAACAAGAGCGTGAAGATGGTGATATGCTTCATGAAGATAAAACTAAGATGGCTAATATGCCGTCTGAAATCATCATGAAATACTATCCGAAGAACAATGGCTATCTGCCAGAAGATCTTGATGATAGCATCCGCGGCATTGACGAACAGATCCGTAAAGACGATTCTAAGCGTCAGGAACATTTTAAACCGCATAAGTACTAAGATGCCTGTGATGCCGCGCCCCCGTGGTAAGGCTACGAGAATTGCCTGGTCTATTCTCGGCAAGCCCACTGCCATGAAGGTGAAGAAGAATCGTAAGCAGTCAGAGATAAATAAGAAACTGATCTTTGAAGAGACGGTTCGTGTACGTTAGGCCTTTTTATTTTGAATACCCGTGAAGTTTGATTGTTGCTTTTCTTTCTTCACGGGGCCTCATAAAAACTGGGGGGCGTGGTTCAGGATATAAATTGATAAACCAATTTTTTACTCTGTGGCTACTCCCATGCCCCTCCTTCGAAGGAAAATTATGATAAAACAACATGATCCACGCCGCTGGAAAGAGCGCGCAGACGGGAGTATGGTCTATGAAGATCACACTGCTCCTGCTAACCTGCCCCGAGAAGTTATCAATCCCGAAATTACCCATAATGACGGTCCCATCGATAATTCACGGATGATCACTAATCCGGTGTACATGGATTTCTTTAATACAATGAAGGGTAAAGAATGAAAAAACATACGTGTTCTCACTGTAAGCACATGATGAAAAAAAAAGCGGCGCCAAAGGGAAAAAAGGCAGAAGCTAAGATCCACAAGGTGATGAAAGAATATAAAGAAGGTAAACTACATAGCGGGTCAAAAAAAGGCCCTGAAGTTAAAAACCGTAAACAGGCAGTTGCTATCGCTCTGAGCGAAGCTCGCCGTGGCAAAAAGAAATAAACGAGACTCTTTTTGGGAAGGCCGTGAGGCCGTTTTTATACTACACAAAGGCGCCTAATCAGATATACTGACTAAGCGCCTTTGTTTTAGCCACTAACCACACGGCTATTTTTTACCGATTGCCTTATGGTGTGCTTCTATCTGCTTATCCCAACAACCACATTCTTTATAGACGGGGAAATTGTCAGCGGTATTTACAAGTTCCGCATTGCCAACCTTTTCCCGTTCTTTTAACACTTCTTTAACCGCATCTTCCCAATCACACATAATGGCAGGATCAGTGTCTAATGCGTTGGCAAGCCAGTAGGCATACTCAACCTTGCTTACCTCATGGCACTTAGTAAGGAAGAAATGTACTACTCTATACGCTTCTGCTGACGTTAAAAGTGGTTTGAAATAATTTACGTAACTCATTTTATTCCTTTAGACCAACCTGGTTTAGCCCATCCGGGTGCAGGATCGCCCTTTTTCCAGATATGCTCGGTGTTGCCGTAATCATATTTTTTATAATTACCAGCAAAACCGCCTTTATTCTTATACATCTCTACTGCTTTCTCATACTGCGCTATCTTTGAAGGTCCCGCCCATACCTCTGGAGCTTCGGGAAAATCACTTGGTAGATGATCATTAGTAAACGGCCACCATTGATATTTATCTGTATAGTCCTTAGGAGCTTTTTCAAGCATTGTCGGCTTATACGGCACTATAAACCCATCTTCTTTATGCGCGCCAGGAGTAGTATGGCTTATTGGTGACATTGGCATCTTAATTATATTACCAGAAATTGGATTTTCTTTCAAATAATTATTTAAAGCTGCATCGGCGAGCTTTCTTACTTCGGTATCAGGCAGTGGGCTCGATTTCACGCCACCATTTTCCAAATTCTCTATTAATGCGGGCACGAATGGCCACACAATAGCTCCTGTGGCATCACAGCGTATTACGCCGGGAACATTCGCTCTAACGTAACCCTCAGGCCTTTGCAGGAATCCCGTAGCACCTGTTTTCCAAGGATCTACATTAATACCATGGTTCTGTATTTTATTACCGATGGTTTCAACCCAGATCTGTTCACCCGTTTCAGGATTAATCCAGTCATACTGGTGTTTTCCTTTTTTTATCCCGCGATAAGTACCCTCTTTTACCGCGCGACGTATAAGGTCTCGGGCGGTCGGCGTATCTATCTCAAAATGACCGCCTTCTTTACGCCATTGATGTTCATGCTGGCCTGGTTGATCTTTCTCAACAAATCGTAAATCTTCTTTAGATTTATGCGGCGGTTCACCCGGATCTCGTCCATTTAATTCCTTATTACGTTCTTCTTTTTCTTTAGCTTCGCGTGCTTTACGCTCTTTCCGCGATTCTTTCATCTCTTGAAGCTGCTGCTCAGAAAATTCAGGTTTATCGCTTCCTCTAGAGACTTTCTTCCAAATATTTTCACCAGGAACCGCTTCAAGAGGCTGCGGAGCAGAAACAGGGGCTGTTTGGGTACTCATTACGACAGCTGATGCTGTAGTAGTGGTTGCTTGCTTAGAAAAGCGTTCTTTTTGTCCGGATTCTTTACGAGATTCAAGCTCTTTATTAAGTAATTCAAGATGTTTTTCCAGAGACGCTATTATTTTCTTGGTCTCTTCAGGGTGCTGATATACAACGGTGCTTCCCCGCCGACGACTATTAATAAAGTTTTCAGTACGATTTATTTCCTTTTTTATCTCTTTATCAGAAAAGGTAGGAAGCTTTTCTTCGTGAAGTTTTTTAAAAGCATCGCCATTAACATCAAGATTATACATCGTAACGCCAAATGTACCTTCTAAGCCGCTCGACGATGTTGCTTGCGATGTTTTCAATTCAGACTTAGCGGATTTTTCTGATGGCGCTCTCTTTTCTGATGCCGTACCAGCACCACCCTGATTAGCGGTATCTACTTTTACTGATTGCGCATTATTATAATTCTTATTGTCCTGTATCATTGAATCTATTTTATAATGGATCTCAGCATTCCTTGATAGTCCATTATCTTTTAATAGATAATCGCTGGCCTTTACCCCCATTACTCCTGCAATAACCTGTACGCTTTGGCGTATGACCCAGCCCGCAATGCCACCCGGGATATCGGCTCCTCGCGTAGGAATAATATGAAACATAAGATAGAGAGACAGAAGATATAAACGAAACCATTCCCGATTGTACATGGGAACTCCTTGGTTATAGAGGTTAAAATCACTGCTGCTTCGTTACTAAACCAATGAAACTATTGTACAGGTTTTTATTACCTTTGCAACGTGCATTTTATCATGGTAGTATTGCAGTAAAAGGCCTAGTAGAAAATGAAGCGAGTAAATGAATGGAACGCGACACAGTCGGAAAACTGTCTTCTGAACTGTTGCAGCAAGATGTGCATGGAGACATTACTGCAGGAGATCAGATGCAGGAGCAGCTCAGAGATTATGAGCGCTCTATTCTTGAATGTCTTAATACTGGTAAAACTCAGTATCCCGATGATTTTTATGTTGTGGTTGTCACTAAGCGTGAACGGTTAATGCCGAACGTGTTCCGCAACTATTTTATTTCACGCCAATCGTGCCCAACCCCCAATTATGATCAGACGGTCTATAAATATAACCGTACTGATGACAATCTGGAGTTTCTCTGGGTGCTGCCCTCCATTGTCGGCATTAAAAATATCCTTGAACATCGCCATCATCTAGATCCTTCAATGTATACCTTATTGCGGTTCGTCCTCGAGTTTCTCGATGGCAGTCTCGATAAGAAGGCCCAATTATTGAATAACGAGCCACTTTTAAAAAAGGAGATGGTAGATGTTCGATCAAAATCAGCAGGAGCGCATAGTTGAAGTACCCGCAGAACCAGACCAAATCTCTAACACAATCGCTTCGCCATCGGCACAGATAGGAGAAGTAATAGGGCCCTTTAGTCCTATCGCAGATCCCGTATCTCCGCAGGAACCGGTTAACCAACCTGCTCCTCAGCCTCAGGCAGCTCAGGCGGTAAATGAAGATGCAGAGCAGATGCGCCGGTTTAAGGATATGCGCAAGGCGACGGAACGAGCACAACGCGAGCGGGATGAAGCGATCCGCCGCGCAGAACAGTATGAGCGAATGCTTACAAATCAGAATCCGGTGATGCCCGATGAGCCAGAAGAGGAGTTCCAACTTCCCGAAACTGATGATCTTGTTGACCAGAAAAAGCTTGCAGAGCTGTATAAATATCAGAAAAAACAGATTCAAGAGCTTAAGCGACAGCAGAAAGCGATATTAGAAAATGCCCGTACGTCAACAGGAGAGTCGCGTTTCATGGCGGAGCATCCAGATTGGCAGAAAGTGATGGCTATGGAGAATATTCAGGCTCTAAGCGATGCCTACCCAGAGCTTGCGCGATCTGTAAATGCATCCACTGATGTATATGAAAAAGCTAAGGCTACGTACCAGCTCATTAAACGATTCAATATATACACTGAAAAACCATATGAAGCGGATAAAAACCGTGCCCTTGAGAATGTTTCAAAGCCACGGCCTTCGGTAAGCATATCACCACAGCAGGGTGATACACCGCTTTCGCATGCAAATCTCTTTGCAAAAGGCTTTACGAAAGAGGTTGCAGAAGCGCTTCGTAAGGAAATGGCTGAAGCCGCGAAGAAGTATTAGATAGTATGTCCTTGTGGTTAGGGATAGCTTTCTTGTTCGCTCGCTATCCCGATACTGTTCCTACTACTGATCGGGAGAGGATGGAACTCCCTCTCTCGATCTTGAAACTAGTTTTTATTTTATGTTAGCATCCAATTAGCGTGATAACGGAGTCGCTCTCCGTGCTGGTGCAGCTCTTGCACAATAGGCGTACAACGGGGGATCGCCGCCCAATAAGCGTACAATAGGGGTCGCTGCCTTATGACGACAGTCTCGCCTGGTCAGCGGAAGTAATAATTATCCATATCTCTGGAAAAAGGAGAGAACAATGGCAGGTATTACTACCACCAGTACTCTACCAGCACCAGTACAGCAGTCGTTTAGTTATAAACTTCTGTCCGTACCCGTGCCGAATATGATCCATAAAATACCCGCGATGAAAAAGGAAATGCCACGCAACGGTGGTACTACTTTACGTATGCGTCGGTTGAGTTTAGCCGACATTAAATCTTCTCTGATCGAGGTGGAAGCCGAAGCGTAAAAGCCGGTGACACTGCGGAAGGCATAAGCCACCGTAAACGACTGAGCGAGAAGACCCGAAAGGGATGCGACAGTCTAATCTGCAGGGATAACTTGCAGAGGGAATGCCGAAGAGCTTCCCCGCCTCGAAAGAGGTCACAAAAGTAATAGCATGATAATCCGCTCCAAACCGCTATGGTTCCGTTAGGAAATAGTGGCGTGACTCCCCCGCCTCAAAACCTGACGGCCGTGGATAAACTCTATGTCCACGTTAAATCTTCTCTGATAGACTTCAAAGTCGAAGTGGCAATTAGCTAACCGATAAGAAGGGGCAAGATTATGAAACTTTCAGAATTTAGAAAAAAGCATCAAGAGAAATATCCTAATTTAAAAGGATGTTTGGTTTTTACATCGGATGAGCTTTTATCCATTGATGAATTTGATAATCAGCCTGATCGTAGTAAGCGAGAAGAAGTTTGGTGTGGACGCTGTGAAGATTTCCTATGTGCAAGACAGAAGAAATACGCTGAATATAATCATACCAAATTATGCGGTACTCAGAACACTGGCGATAAGTCAGTGAGGGAAGTGCAATAGGCTTCCTCGCCTCGCAAGAGGTCATAAAAGTAACAGACAGATAGATGCGAAGATATCGTTCTACGGAACGTACGTGCAAATCAATGAGCAAGTTACTTTACAAAATCAGGACCCGGTTCTTAATGAATGTGCGCAACGTCTTGGCGTATCATTGCGTCAAACTGAAGACCAATTAACGCGTGATATGCTTGCGGCTACTGCCAGTTTTATTAACTGCGTAGGCGGCGTAAATGGCGATCTCCCTAAAATGTGTGGGGAGAATAAATCTTCTCTGATAGACTTCAAGGTCGAAGTGGCTTATAGCTAACCGATAAGAAGGGGCAAGATTATGAAGTATACAGACGAAAAGTGTGATGGCGTAGACATGAAAACGGGACTAAGAGATTGCTGGAACGTAATCTGTAAAAAGAATCACACATGGCGATTTTATGAACTTCATCCTCAGCCTGAACGTAGCAAGCGAGAAGACTCTAATGCTGAATTCTTATGCGACCCTGAAAATTCTCAGGGTAATACTACTAAACATTGTTGTATGTCAGTAGAAAAAGCGAAGAAAATATTAGAGATGCGGTGCTCTGAACATTGTGGAAACACAGTGAGGGATAAGTAGAGAAAGTCCCCGCCTCGAAAGAGGTCATATAAGTAACAGAATAGACAGAAATAACTCGATCCGATATCAACGATGTTGTACGTACATTGCTTGGCAATAACGCGTATACCATTATGGATGGTATTGAGGGTCAAGATAAGTTCGGGACAGCCCCAATTCGCGATGCCTACTTCGCACTCTGTCATACCGATTTAACATCCGATCTCGATAATGTTTCTGGGTTCGTTCAAAAGAACCAATACCCTGCACCAATGAATGCTTTGCAATCAGAATGGGGCGCGGTTGGGAATCTCAGATTCCTCGTTAGCTCGATCGGTTCTGTATCGATGAACGCGTCCAGCCTTGGCAATAATGTGTACAACATATTCTGCGTGGGTATGGAAGCGTATGCGTGCGTTGAGCAAGACGGTTATTCAGCACAATTTATATATTTACCACCACAATTTTCAGGACCGTTGGCTCTGAATAGTTCGGTGGGCTATAAATTTGCCGAAGTGCCTAGAATAACCAACGACCTTAAAAATTCTATTTGTAACAAATATCCTGAGGTCGATAAATCTTCTCTGATTGACTTGGAACTCTGCCTTGCAGACAACAGGGCGCAAGCGGCTTTTGCCGTAGCGTGAACGACTGAGTGAGAAGACCCCGTATGGGGATGCGACAGTCTGAACTCTATGGCGACATAGAGAGGGAGATCCGAAGAGGTTTCCCCGCCTAGTAATAGGTCACAAAAGTAACAGAATGTGGGTAATCAACTTACGTTGTACGTTATAAGGAGTGAACAATGGCAATAATTGGACAAGGTTCATTTTCAGCTTCTTATAGCAGCGCTAACCCTAATCCAGGGAGTGCATCGAACCAAGCAGGCGCACAACAAATAATACAGATCCCTTCCGGCGTTGACTGGATTAAAGTGTATAACTACACGAAAGCAGGTCAAAACGGATTAAGCAGTGTCTATTTCAATGGCACCGCTAACGCATTTGCTGGCTATGAATTCTACTGGCAACGCGGCATGGCTGCGGGCACCGGTATGGTGAAATATAAAGCGAACGGCGCAGCGACTGTTGATCAAGATACGCTTATAGCGGGTGGCTTTACGCTCTATGATCCGTCTGGCCAAACACCAGGGGCATTACCGCTCTTAGGATCCCCTGTAGCTACAACTGCTACTACTAACGCAACGCAGCCAGTAGTAAGCACCGGCAACACTGCAGGGCTTCAAGTAGGTTCAGTAGTGCGATTAAGCAGTACTGCACAGACTGATGTTAACGGTATTGATATGGTAGTAAGCGCAGTAACTGCTAATACAAGCTTTACATTGCTTACTTCAACAAATGCGTTAGCAACCGCTCCCGGTGCAATCGGTGGTGCTGGTTTCTATCGTATCGTTAATGCTAATCCGCTCTTCTATCCACGTCGACGCTATGTAACAAATATTACGAAGGCGACTAACGCCCAAGTAAGTACTGCAATAGCGCATGGATTGACGCCAGGGCAAGCAGTTCGATTCTCTATTCCTACTGTTTCAGGTATGACGCAATTGAGTTCGAGTCCATTCAATAACTATGAACCATGCACTGTGGTCCAAGTAATTGATGACTATAACTTTACGATTAATATCGACACCACGAGCTTTACCACCTTTACCTGGCCTACAATCGCGCAACAACCGTCTGATTTCCCACAAGTAGTGCCGTTTGGTGAAGACACTGCTGGCGCATTGGCAAGCCCATACGCTCAAACACCTACCATTGCGGGCCAACAAATTTTCAACACTAATACAGGCATCCTTGCTGACTCAACCGTTAATACCGGTTTCCTTGGCATGATCCTTGGTAGTGGGGGAAATGGTACTGCATTAACTACACCGATCTCTGGACCAGCAGGTACCGTACATTTCACTTCAGGAAACGTTATTGACGTTACTGACACTATGTACTGGGTAGCCGGCAAATCCGATTTCGGCGTATAACGATTTGATTGATAGAGAAACTCAGGGGAGAAGGTGTACTTCTCCCTCTGCCCAGTAGTTCAGCGAAATTTAAAAAAGGAGTAGCGGATGACAATTGCAAAAGAATCAATAAAAAAAGATGCAGTAAAAAAACCGAATTTAAATTATGAGCGTGATAAGAAACGGGAAAAGGTGACCGGTATTTTCCGCTATCACGAAGTACCGGGTGGCTGGGTTGGATTTAACTTCCGTGAATTTAAGGGAGATCCAATCGCTCGGTATGACATGACCGATGGAGAAACCTATACCGTGCCGCTGGGTGTAGCGAAACATCTCAATAATAACGGCTGGTATCCCGTTTACGGCTATGTAACGCAGGAATCTAATGTTCGCGTTCAACAAGCGCCCGTTGGTGCCGCTACCACACAAGCGACTCGTATTTCACAAAAAGTACGCCGCTTTAGCTTCCAAAGCCTTGAATTTATCGATATTGATGACGTTCCAGCGCCAGAACGCGGTATTTTAGAAGTGCAGACCGTTTAAAGAAAAAAGGAGCGGTGATGGGAAGCGCGTGTTATGCAAATCCTAATCCTATCTTTCAGCCTGCGATGCGGCTGATCGCCTCTATTACGAATTCATTTCCCGTCGTAGTGACCACAACCTTTGCGCACCAATATAGCACTGGTATTATCGTACGCCTTGATATTCCTGTTGCCGATGGAATGCAGCAAGCAAATGGTATGAGTGGCCCCATCACCGTTACTTCGCCAACGACCTTTACGATGCTCCTTGATACCACATATTTCGATCCCTTTTCTATACCAATGAGTTCGCCACCGAATGTGAATACGTGTGCACAGGTAGTGCCGATAGGAGAGGTGAACGAAACCCTCGATTATGCGGTACGGAATACGCTTCCGTTTGGGCCGCTATAAGTCTTTTAAAAAAGGAGACTAGTAATGCCAGCAGTCAATCCCCCTACATCTACGCTCCAGGCGATCCAAACGAAAGTGCGACGCCTGACGCGATCACCCTCAACGAGTCAATTAACCGATGAAGACCTTCAAAATTATATCAATACTTTTGTTGTATACGATTTTCCTGAGCAACTGCGTACGTTTAATCTGCGCACAACCTACACATTCGTGTGTAACTCGTTTCAAGACATCTATCCGACAGATACCGCATCCTTCGTGGGAGTTACCACCAACCCGCTATATGATTTCCAGAATAAATACCTCACCGTCCACCCACCCCTCTACATCGCGGGCTACCAGGCATACTATACCCAAAATAGGGAATCCTTTTATGGTATTTACCCGTTTATCACCGCAATCACCACAATAGGGCAGACGGGGAACGGTCTTTCCCAAACCTTTACCGGTGTGGTGGCAAGTGAATCCGGCGGTGCGGTCTTACTGGCCAATAATGTTCTTTTTAGCTCAGTTGATCCGAATGGTAATGGATTAGCACTCCAAGATAAACCGATTACTGACCTTAATACTGGCAATCAAACCGTGTTAGGAAACCTCTATGTACCAGGCACGCAGCCGTCAGGGCCGATCACTATTGCTGATTTTGATGCTGGCAATAATATCAATTACCTTACCGGTGAATTTACTATCACGTTCTCCGCTCCGCCGGCAGCAGGCCAAACGATCAACAGTCAAACGGTCCCGACGCTCGTATCGTTGCCGCAGGCGGTCTGCTATTACAATAACCAATTTATCCTACGTCCCGTACCCGATCAGCCGTACATGATCAATTTTGAGTGCTACAAGAACCCAGTTTTCCTTATGAGCACGAGTTCAGAACCAGAACTCAATGAATACTGGCAGTATATTGCTTATGGCGCTGCTAAAAAGATATTTGAAGATCGCCTCGATATGGATTCAGTGCAATTGATTATGCCTGAATTTAAAGCACAGGAAAATTTAGTATTACGGCGTACGCTGGTACAGTATGCCAACGAACGCGTTTCTACAATTTACACCCAACAAACTGATCCAGGCCGTGGTTACGGTTCATGGGGATGGGGCGGACCCTTTTGATATATAGGTGAGGTGGTTATGTTTTCAATAAATGCTATAATTATCCCGCATGGATTGAACTATGAAGGATATTATATGCATGTAGATAACAGATTTCCCTGCGAATATTGTAGAAAGCCTTGCATAAAGAGGTTTAGAAGAGCGTTCTGCTCCGATATGTGCCGTCTTTGGGGATATACCGATTCCTCCTTTGGGGATGGTTGTTGGATATGGAAAGGTAAGGTAGGCAATGATGGATATGGCCAAATAATGATAAAGGGCGTTAGAAAACGCGCCCATAGAGTTATGTTTGAGGAAATATATGGACAGATAAACAATAAAAATGTTATTCGTCATCGATGTCATGTGCCATTATGTGTAAATCCTGATCATTTACAGGAAGGTACGCCCCGTGAAAATATACAGGATATGCTAGCGGCAAAACGCAGTTTATCTGGTGTAAAATGCCATCTATCTAAGCTAAATGACGATAAAGTTCGAAAAATAAGAGAGCTTTATGCTAGTGGTAAGTGCACTCAAAAAGGAATAGCGGATGTTTTTGGAATAACTAGCGGCACGGTTCATTGGATTGTAAATAGAAAGACATGGAAACACATAGATTAAAAATTACAAAGGATAATTATGGCATGGAATCCAAATATACCGCAGCCTACGGATACCTTATCGCAATCGCAGGCTGATATACTCGGTAACTTTCAGGCGCTCGATGCGCTTTTTGATGATGGTATTCAGAATGTTGTGCTTTTACCGGTACAAACTTCTGATCCCGCTACTTCAGCGACGCAGATAGCGCTTTATTCAAAGATAGGTATTACAGGCAGCCAAGATCTTTTCATGAGAAAAATTTCAAATGGCGCTGTTGTAGATATGACCGCCTCATTACAAGCAGCAAATGGATGGTCATATTTGCCCTCGGGATTACTCATAAAATGGGGTAGCGCAACGCTTACCCAGCGAAACGATCTTGAGACCATAGCGTTTCCTACGGGTGGTGGAATACCGGTATTTAATAGCATATTTTCTATTACTGCCAGCCAGACCTTTCCGGGTTCCCCTTCACTCAGCCAGATTAATACTGCCGTAGCGGTAGGTAATTTCTCTGTAACCAACTTCCAAGTATTTGCACGTGCCATAGGAACACCAAGCTCAACGCCGTCTCTCTCTATCACCTATTTTGCTATAGGGAACTAATATGCCATTCGATCGTTTTCTCATAGCGCCACTTAATACGGGTCTCCAGACTGACCTCAAGCCGTGGTTGATAGCAGAAGATGCATTCCAACAACTCCAGAATGCCTATGTTTTCCGCGGACGCGTAAGAAAACGATTTGGATCACTCTACACAGGGGCTGGATGGCCTAACGCGTTTGTACAGCCAAATTATTCGCGTTTGGGAATTAATGTTGGTACCACTAATGGCTCCGGTAATCTTTCAGTAAACTTAGTTGCGCTTCTTTCTGCTGGTCTTGAACTCGGGACCGCAGCTATCGGACAACAGTTCTTAGTGGGAACGCAGATATTTACGGTACCGGCAACTGGCACACCGGTTACCCTTTTAGCAACCGCTGGCACCGGAACCGGAACTTTTAATACCACAACAGGGGCGTTGGTTATCACTGGCGCAGCTATTAATACTATCGTCTGGTATTACACCGGCAAACCAGTTATGGGATTAACACAGTTTGATAATCAGGTTCTTGATAATATCCCTTCCATAGCCTTCGACACTCAGTTTGCGTATAAATTTTCAGCAGGCCAATGGATTCAGATAGGACCATCGGCAGGACGACAATGGCACGGTGATGATACTAATCTCTTCTGGGCTACTAATTGGAAAGGCATAACCAATAATGTAACGGTTATGTTTGTAACTAATTATCAAGTTACCAATCCCAATGGTTCACAAGTAGCAACCGATGATCCGATATGGTTCTACGATGGAAGTGTATGGGGAGATTATACTAATTATGTACCGGTAATTCCTGCGGGAACGTTCCATTACACCACGATACGTGCCGATAAATCATATCTCTTTACAGCACGTATTTTAGTAGCGTTTAAAGAACGGCTCATAGCGCTCAATACCATAGAATTTAATGCGACAACTAATCTTAACCAACAATTTGTTAATAGATGTAGGTTTACTATCAGTGGAAGTCCATTTGCAACCAATACGGTTACCGTGGGCGCCGATATAGCCAATGCTTCTTTCGCATGGCTCGAACCACGACAAAATTTAAGCGTCACCGTTGGCGCAGCGACCGCTACTGCTTCAGGTGCCGGCGCAGGGTTCATAGATGCTACCACCGATGAAGCCATTATAAGCGCTGAATTCATTAAGGATAGGCTTATAGTCTACTTCGAAAAAAGTACCTGGGAGCTTGTTTATACGGGTAACCAAGTTCTTCCATTTTATTGGCAAAAAATAAACACAGAGCTCGGTTCAGATTCAACCTTCAGCATCGTACCCTTCGATAAGGAAGTGCTCGCCATTGGCAACGTGGGCGTGCATAGCTGTTCAGGCGCGAACGTGGCCCGGATAGACGAAAAAATACCTGACGAAATATTTCAGCTTAATGAACAGCCAACGGCGGCGGTCCGTGTTACCGGTATTCGTGATTTCTTTGTGGAAACCGTTTACTGGGCATATCCGGATATTCATGCTTCACGGTATCCAAATCAGATACTTGTTTATAATTATCGCAATGGTAGTTGGGCTAAAAATGATGATGTGGTAACCGCGATGGGCTATTTTGATAGCCAAACGGGGATGACGTGGCTCTCCAGCACTCCACTTACCTGGGCACAGGCTAACTTTGCCTGGAATAGCGGTTCTAATTCTACTAATTTCCGCCAAGTCATTATGGGAAATCAGCAAGGGTATGTGTTTATCGCTTCTGCTAATACTTCTACCAACGCTGCCGTCATGTCAGTAACAAATATGGCGCAAGTTGGCCATACCATCCAATTAACGATAATTGCGCATACACTGACCAATGAAGATTATATTTCTATTCAAAATCTGGCTGGTGTCACTATAACCGATAGCGCAGGTAATCATCCCTCAATATTCTTAGTTACGGTTATTGATGCTAATACTATCGCTATAGGCTCTATAGATGATCCATTAACCCTTACCGGTACGTATGCTGGGGGCGCCGTAGTGGCGCGGGTATCTAACATTCAAATTCTTTCTAAGCAGTGGAATCCTTATATTGGTCAGGGGCGTAATTTCTATCTGGCACGCATAGATTTCTGTGTAGATCGTACAAGCGATGGTGAAATTACCGTAGACTACTTCCCATCAGGATCCCAGCTTTCCATGTTACAGGAGGGCAATGGAGGCACTGTTGGTACCGAAGCCAATATGGGTAATGGCGTTCTTGAAACGCGACCCTACGACCCGCTGATATATCCCTTTGAGAGTCAGCAGGAACGTCTCTGGCATCCGATCTATTTCCAAACAGACGGACAGACTATACAGATTTTCATCCACTTTACCGATGCACAGATTACCAATCCCGCAATTGTTAGCTCAGATTTTGTTTTAGAAGGATTAGTTTTACATACTCAAAGAACCTCAGAAAGGCTCCAATGATGAGCTTTGAACGTATGCATGACGCAGTAGAATTTTATAAAGCAAATGGATTTCGCGTTATGCCTCTTTTTGGTGTAGAAGATAAATGTAAACACGTTCCAGTAAAACCTGAATTAGATTGCAAAGGACAATGTTGGGGAAAGGTTCCCATGGAAAGACATTGGCCGGAAAAGGAAGTTTTTGAAAAAGATGATTTCCCTACAGGATGCAATCTCGCCCTTATAATGGGGGAGCAATTAGATGGAAGATGGTTTGTTGGTCTTGATATAGACGGAGAATTTAATTTAGAAGAATTCGTTTCATTACCACCTACTATTGAATGCATTACCAGAAGAGGGAAACATCTTATTTTTGAAGTAGCAGCGGATATGTATTTAGGAAATTGGAACGATATATTTTCTACAAGAAGTAAGACTATTGGATATCGGCTCGATTATAAAGGAGCCGTGGATTTAAAATATTGTCGTGGTGCAATGGCATCTCCCCCTTCTAGGACGAGAGACGGATTAGAATATAAATGGACAGCGTGGATGCAGCCGGTTTTTATGCCGGAATCGGAAATCCTTTTTTTAAAGAGGAAACGACGATTTTCATTTCCTAACGTAAAAAGATATAGAAAGTGGTCAGAAGATCCTCTTCATTTTGGAAAGAGACCTTAATATGCCATTAAATAATGAAGTAGGCTTATTTGTACCTACCACGAATGTATGGGACGTCGGACAGGTCTACCAAGCTAATATCGATAACCCGCAGCTTGTTGAGCTGCTCGTACGGCTCTACCAAAACATAAACAATGTAGCTATTGCGCTTAATCTGAAAGATTCAGGAATCTATTATCTGCAGGAGTTTATAAACGGTCAAATCTTCTTCCCTAATCCTGCTAATAGTTCAGCAACGCAAGTAAATCCTTCTCAGAGGCAGGTTTATAGACTCGTTATAAATTTTGGCGCGCTCCCTAACACGGCTGCTAAATCGGTAGCGCATGGTATTGTGGTATCGGTTGATACAACATTTACCCGTATTTATGCGACCGCTTCTGATACTGCGGGGTTTAATTATATTCCGATTCCCTACGTAGATCCTGCCGGTAATAATATAGCGATTAGCGTAGATGCTACAAATGTAACGATTACTACGAGCTCAGACCGTACCAATTTTAATATCTGTTACGTAATATTAGAGTATCTACAGCAATAAAAGGAAATTTATGCCTATACCAAATCAATTTACGGGGTTACAAGCCTACCGTCCCGACACCGGCAGAACTTTTAAACCGCGATCAGGATTTGAAAGCTGGTTATTCGGTAATCCTGAAACGTTCCGCCAAAAACCGCGCTATACGCCTGAGATTCAGGGAAATGTAAACGAAGTGCTTCAGCAAGGCTTTCAGGGCCTACAGAATCCGTATCAAGGATTTCAGAATATAGCCAACGAAGCGACGCATCAGTATAATACGCAAACAATTCCGGGATTAGCCGAACGATTCGCAGCGGTCCCTGGTGGACAACGGTCAAGCGCCTTTCAAGCAGCCTTGGGCGGTTCTGGAGAGGATTTACAGCGCAGTCTGGCAGCCCTTAAAGAACAGTTTGGCATGCAGAATAGAGAAAGCTTACTAAACCAGATTGGCTTTGGCCTAAAAAACCAGCCTGAATTTGAACACTTAGAACGGCAGGGAGGGGCGCTTGAAAATATACTCGCTCCTTTATTAGGCGGCACGGCACGGCAATACGGTGGAGAATGGGGAAATGCCGGAGGAAATTTAATAAGTATTCTGGGTCGTTTATTGCCCTTTTTATTGTGAGGTAACCAATGTTTAATATTTCTAATGACCTGGGTAATATACTCCAACGTAAAATGCAGAGGATGCAGCAGCGGGATCTTTTAAAACTTTTATCTTCTAACGATCAGCAACAACCAACAATGAATGATACTATGTCCCAAGGACTTAATCAGGGATTTTCCCTTTCACAATCACCGTCTCTTAAGCTGGCAGATCTCCTACAAGGGGGACAGCAAAGCGCAGTTAATCGTGCAGTGGGTAAAACGCCCGTAAGGTTACCATCGTTTTCACAAGCGCCGGCGGCGCAGCAAATATCTCCATCTCCTAAGGCTAAAGAACATATACAGCAAGCAACTGCTCAGGCACCGATTAATGAATCCGCAATAGAAAAAAAAGAGAGATTGTTAAGAGAGAGAGAAGAATTAAAGAAGAATTTAGCGATAGAGAAAGAAGAACATAAGGCTAGATTGGTTAGAGAGCAAGAAGAAAGAGGAGCAGCTCGAGAAGATTTAGAAGCTAAGAAAAAAGAACAAGCTCGAGTAGATGCAGACACCCTTCCTTACTATAGAGAAATTAAATCTCAGGCGAGATCGGCCAAAGAATCGCAAGCACGTGTTGATCGTATGTTAAAACTTATACACGGCGGTAACTTAGATAGTAAATATAAAGTTTTAATTGCAGATTCTCTTGATCATTTACCATTTTCATTGGGTAAAATGTGGTCATCATTAATTAAGTCTACCTATCATCCTGATACTGAAGAGTTCGAAAAGATATCACGGGATTTTCTGAAAGGCGCAAAAGCATATTTTGGTTCTAGAATGACTGAACAGGAAGCTTTTGCGATTCTTCAAACAGTCCCGAATCTACTTATGACTAACCTTGGCAAACAGAGAGTGGCAAGAAATATGACTATTCTCAATGACGTAACTAAATTAACTAATGATGCTATGGAAGATATCATAAAAGAAAATGGCGGAAGAAGACCAGGGGATTTAGAGCGCCAGGTTGAATTACGCATAGGTCCAAAAGTAGATAAACTGTATGAAAAATTTGTTAGTGGAGAATGGGATTCTAGATTTTATCGTAAATGATAATCTAGAGCCGTTATTACTGAAAATAAAAGCAAAAGAGGTATAACCACTAGAACGAATGAAGAAACTCCCAGAATTATATAATTTAACATGACCATGCCCATTTAAAGACTTTCCATGCTATGCGGATAATCGTAAGGGGGATAGCTACAAGCAATGCGCTTAATATGCACATGAGTGGCACTGCCAGTGCTTGCAGGAGTAACTCTATAAAGTTATACATTTTAACCTCTACACTTTAGAAAAATAAAAAATAACGTAATATGGAAAGATATAATAAACGCTATCAAAAATACGTCTCGCTTTGTTAAATTCATTTGGCATTCCTTTAGAACAGGGCACGGCCTTCATCGGCTGTGCCTTTTTCAGGTCGTGACAAAATGTCACGGGGTGATTACTCATCTTTTTCTAGTTCTTTTTTTAGCGCTTCTTCAATGTTTCCTCGAGCGTATGAATACGATCAGTAAGATATCTTATATCACTACGAATTGCTGTATTTAATGCACTTCTTATTTGTGATGTTTCAAATATCAAGTCCCTCAACCTCTTCCATTCCCAAGCAGATAGAACTAAAAACAGAATAGAAGCTATTAATTGAAATATTTTTCCTATAAAAAATATTATTCCAATTATATGAACCATCACTGTGCGGCGTCCTCTCGAGCGATCTTTTCAGCAATAGCCTGCAAGATCCAATTTCGTATAGTGGTATTCATAACCATAGCCCGTAATTTCACGCTATTGATGATATTCTCATCAGCATGAATAGAGAGCTGTTTAAAGCCACTTGGTTTCGGTTGCTTAATCTTGATAGAACGTTGTTCTAAAAATGCCATGGTGCTCCTTATAAAAGATCGGCAGTCTTTTCATTAGCTAATTCGTTATAATATTCTACGAGATAATCAAGTAACTGTTGGTCTGAAACATGCTCTAAGAATGCCTCCAGATCAGTATGTTCTTTAGCACTACCCACATAATCAGCTAGCTCTAACACTATTGTTTTTGTTTTATCTATTTTAGCATCTAAATCAGCTAAAACCTTCTTATTTCTCTCAACATCCGTATTGGTAATCATTTTTCCTCCATATGTTCACGATTACTTATATAACTAATTATATACCTATTTTAAACTATTGCAACTATTTTCGGCACTTTCTTATGCTGCGGGTATCTCAGTCAGCCATCTCTTAAAAAAGGAGAATAGTAATGGCAACTAATCAGCCTCTGCAAGTCGCATATGGGCTATCGCAACCCCTTATTAATGTATTTCCTACCCCTATTGCATCTACTCGTAACCCGCTGGGTTCGGATAAAGCACAATTAGGGACTATCTGGGTTAATACAGCGAGTAATGATGCCTTCGTACTTTGCTCAGTAACCGCAAACGTTGCTAACTGGATTGGCGTTGGCGGAGGATCAGGCTTATTCACAAGTCTCGTAGTTAATCCGGGTAACTTAACGGTAACGGCGGGCAACTTGCTTGTTGGTGGCACCGGTAATATCACTGCAGCCGGTGGTAATATCACTGCTACTTCAGGCAGCATTACTGCAGGCAATGGATTAACTGTTTCAACTGGCGATGCCGTAGTTTCTTCAGGAAACCTCGTTCTTACTGCTGGTAACATTTCCGTTACTCTTGGCAACCTTACTGTTTCGGCAGGTGCAATAACCGCTACTGCAGGGGAAATTCAAGCTATTGCAGGCGCTATAAATGGTGCTCAGCTTGAAGCGACGGGCGATCTTGGCGGCGTTGTAAGTACTACCTCGATTACAAACGCGACCAACACAAGCTTAAGCACCGGTACGCTCTCTATTAAATCAACCAGTGCTAACCCGGGTAACAATGCTGGGTTCATAAAGGTATACGTTGGTGCAACAACCGCGTATGTGCCGTATTTCACGAATATAGCTCCGTAATAATTCATAAAAAAGGATCTCTCATGGATATCAAAAACTGTGTGGAATTTAACGTGTCGAAAGGCGACCGTGTATATACATTCCATGTACCAGCAGGTGCTCCGTTTGGTGAAATATATGATGCAGCCTTTGAAGTGCTTACGCAGTGCGTGCAGTTTGCGCAAGAGGCTGCTCAAAAGGCGGCTCCTAAGGAACTACCTAATTCTCAAGAACAAGGTAATTAAATATGGCGCAAAATAGAGTACAGGCCATCCCTCTTATTTCATTTGCATCGAGTAGTCTCAGCTCTTCATATCAAGCTATAGGCACGCTCACAGCGGCGTGCTTTCTTATTCGCATCAATAATGCGACTAGTACGGCGGTTACGCTCAGTCTTGATGGTGTAAATGATCATGAAGTAATAGGCGCGGGAGCCGTTGAAACCCTGAACTTTCAGACTAACGCCCAACCCCAGAACTATGCAGCCCTCCTTCCTAAGGGACAGATTATTTATGCGAAGGCAACTGCAGGTACGGGAACGCTTTACATAAGCGGCTATTTCGTAGCACCCGCTAATTAAAAGGAGGCTCTTATGGGAGCACAAGCAATACGGTTGATGTTTGAACCGGTACGATCATTAGATTTTAGTTCTATCAGTGGCACCTATATGAGTATCGGAAGTGCCCTCGCAAACCCAATTCGGGTATTGCTTGTGCAGAATGGAACTGATGCATCGCTTATGTATTCCGCTGATGGTATTAATGATCATTTTCAACTACCGGCAGGCGGCTTTCTGCTTCTTGATGTGACCGCTAATAAAACAGTAGTGCCTGGTTTTTATATTGCAGAAGGCACTACGTTTTACGTTAAAGAGATAGGAACACCCTCAACGGGAACTACCTACGTCACCGTCATTTACGGCATAGACAGGGAGTAAACATGTCACAGTCAGGTGTATATGGATCAAGTGGTGGTGGTGGAACCCCGATAACAACGTTAGCCGGAGATGTAGGCACCGCAACTGGTTCTACCATCAATGTAATAACCGGTTTTGTAACGGGCCCCTATGCGAACGGTACTTCAAGCTTTACTGGCAGTGGAAATACGTTGCAGCTCGCTTTTAATGATTCGAATGGCAATATAGGCATTGGGCCTAATGCGCTCAAAGGAGCGCAAGCGGTTTCTGCTTCGGCGAATACCGCTATAGGTGTTAATGCAGGTATTTCTATAACGGGTGGTAATAATAATCTTTTTATAGGTAGTGGAAGTGGCCAAAGTATAGTTGGGGGATCCTTTAATCATGGCCTAGGAACCGCCTCTTTGGTTGCTTTGACTTCTGGTCAGTATAATTTAGCAATTGGCTATTTAGCGGGCAGTAATTTAACTGGGGTAGAATCAGCAAATATATATCTCAATAATTTAGGAGTTCTTGGAGAAAGCAATGTCCTCCGCATCGGCGGTGGCGCTCCGTATACGCTCGATAAGGTGTTTATCGATGGTATAGAAGGTGTAAGTGTAGGGTCCGTAGCAACGGTTGTATCTATAAATAGCGATCAGCTTGGCACTACAACGCTCACTGCAGGTTCAGGCGTTACCATAACTCCTGGAGCAGGCACTGTTACTATATCTGCAAGCGGTGGTGGTAGCGGAAATTTTGTTCTTCTTCAAACTCAGACCGCTGTATCGGCAACATCACTAACTTTTACTAGTGGTATAACAAGTACTTACAATAACTATAAAGTGCTCTTCGATAATGTAGTAACAACTACGGCAACTTTTATAGTAGCACAGCTTTCTACTGATGGGGGTGCTACTTATATAACCACTAATTATGTAAATAATAATATCGGTCCAACAACAGGTTTAGCGCTTTTTAGTACTCAATCTGATAGCGGAGATGCTGGATTTACATATGGAAACACTGATTTATATAATCTCACTTCGGGATCAAATTTTGTTACTGGATCGACTGTAGCTGGTGTATTTTTCGACACGCTAGCAGTGAATGCAATAATACCGCCTGCTACAGCTTCTGGATATATCGTTGCAAGCACCACTGTTGATGCAATTCAGATTGCTGCCGATGATGGATCAGTATTTTCAGGAACGTTTAGTTTATATGGGATTACGACATAGAAATTGAATAATGAAGCTGTCTCTTAAAAAAGGACCCAGCCTTCGCCTTTAAAAGAGAGGCTACGGCGGGCAAGGAGTAATGATGTCAACGCAAGCGCCACGCAATGTGGCATACGGTCTTTCCGATCCATTGCTTAATGTGGCGCAAGCGCCAATAATCGCACAACGAGATCCGACTACGAAAGATAGAGCGCAGCTGGGTACCGAATGGATCAACCAACTGACCGACAATATCTGGTTTCTCGTTAAAGTGGAAGATAATATATCGACGTGGATTCAGGTAGGGGGAAGTGGTGGTACTATTACCTTTGATGCCGATTTCGGAAGCGCAGTCCCTTCAGGTGGCATTTTAACCCTCACCGGCGCTGGCGACATATTGACGTCAGCAACGGGTTCTACCGTTACCTTTACTGGTTCCGGTGTTGAAACCGTACATACTGGCAGCGGGGATGTAACCGTAAGCGGTAATGCAATCACGATAACCGGTGGCAATAATATATCCACGACCGGTTCACTCTCTACAGTGACAGTAAATGTATCCGGCACTTCTAATCATCAGCTTCAGGTTGGTAATGCGAGCGGCTCGCTTACGTCACTCGGCCTCGCGACTAACGGCCAGTTACCGATTGGTTCGACGGGCGTGAACCCCGTTCTCAATACTCTTACTGCAGGCGCTGGGGTTTCTATAACTAATGGCGCAGGATCGATTACGATCGCTGCTATGGGAAGCGTTCCGCTGACTTTTGATGCAGATAGTGGGAGCGCAGTTCCTTCAGCAAACACTATTACTTTCGCTGGTGGGACTGGTATTACCACAAGCGCCTCTGGATCAACCGTTACTATTACATCAACTGGCGCAACTCCTACCTATGTTGGTGATACAGGTACAGCTACGGCAATTTCTGATCTTCTTCATATCAGGACTGGTTATGGAAGCGGGACAATTGATGGGAGTGGTACCGCTCAATTTAGCGCAAGTACTAACTTCGTAACCTTAGAGCTTACTGATGGTACAGGAAATACCATTTTAGGTGCCGGTGCAATACCTAACACGGGCTCTCCAGGGGGTAATGACAATACTGGTCTCGGTGATCTCTGTATGCAGGGACCTGGCGGTGGCTTTATCGGTAATTCTAATTGTGGAGTAGGTGCAAGTTGCCTAGAAAATATCACCAGCGGTAATAATAATACCGCAATGGGATATGAAGCGGGTGCCGATCTAACTACAGCCACCAATAACTGCTTTTATGGATTTCATTCGGGAATCACGCTTACGACGGGTTCACATAACGTATTTATTGGGTATGAATCGGGCGGTGCTCCCGTAAGCACTATCACTGGTAATTACAACGTAGAGATTGGCTATGAAGCAGGGGTAAATTACACTACTTCAGAGTCATCGAACGTTCTTATAAACTCCTCTTCAACGAGCGTTGTTGGAGAAAGCCATGTACTCCGCATCGGTAATGGGACCGGTTCAGGTAATCAGCAATTAAATAAAGCATTTATATCAGGTATAAACGGCGTCAATGTCGGCTCGGTGGCATCAGTCGTTTCGATAAGCGGCGATCAGCTTGGGTCAACTACTATAACTGCAGGATCGGGTATCTCGGTAACGCCTGGTGCAAATACCATTACTATCGCAGCAACGGGGGCTGGTTCATCATTAGCTACGATTACCTTAACTAACACGCAAATAAAAAACCTAAAGGCGACTCCCATTTTATTTATTGCTGCACAGGGGGCTAATACAATAATTAATCCTATTTCGGCAGTAGCATTTCTTTCTTACGGTGGAAGTAACGCATTTGTAGCTCCTTCGTCTTCTATCGGGATAGTGATGAATTATACGAGCGACAATACTAATAGCAACAATCTCATTGGCAGTGCAATGTCAGGAGGTTCGTATAGCCAGACGGCAAGTAATTATCAAATTATATCAAGTGTTGCTCTAAATAACCCTGGAACTGTGGTTGCCAATATAGTAAATCAACCAGTTTATTTAGCTATACAATCCGGTGCTAGTGGAGAAATTACAGGAAATGCGGCGAATGATAATACCATTACGATTCAAGTTGAATATAACGTAGTTTCGGTACCGTTATAAAATAATGTCCCCGCCAGAAAACCAGCGGGGATGTTTGTTCGAAACCCTTAAAAAAGGATTTCCCCAATAGTAACAAAAAGGACTAGTAATGGCAAAACGGTTAACGGGGCGCAATCCCCTTGCATATATGGGCGTTGAACCAGTTCAACCGCCTAATATGGTTCAGTCTCCGGTATCGCCAACTGATTTAGACGTTCAGAATTTTAATCTTGGTGATTTCTGGATTAATACGACTACAGAAACCCTCTATGTTTTAGTAAGCCAACAGCGTGGTATAGCAACGTGGATAACAACCTTTGGTGGTGCCGCTTCAACATTTGTAACAGATAGCGGTACGGCTACTGACAGTGGCGGCATCATCAACATTATCGGCGACGGCTTAAACACGAATACATCTGCCTCAGGTAACACGATTAACGTTAACCTGAACAACAGTCTTACCCTCTCCCATCTCGCGCTTACAGGGATCGGTATTGAGGGTGTTGTGCAGACCGATGCTTCGGGCAATCTATTTGCCAATAACGGTAGCAACGGCCAGATATTGATTGGCGGTGGTACTGCGCCAGCATGGGCGAATATAACGGCAGGTTCAAATATATCGATTGTTAATGGCGCTAACTCTATTACCATATCTGCTTCGGGCGCAGGCGGTGGTGGTGCGGTAAACTTTATTACTGATACGAGTGGCCCTGCGACAGAACTTGGCGGTAATATTACTTTCGCCGGTGGCCACAATATTACCACCGACGGCTCTGTTGCACACACGGTAACACTGAATTTAACGGGCACAACTAACCATGCTGTGCAAGTTGGCAATGCCACTTCCAGTTTATCCTCTTTAGCAGTCGGTACCAATGGCCAAGTGCTTATTGGATCGACCGGCGCTAACCCTACCTTCGCGTCGCTTACTTCAAGCGATGGCTCAATTACCTTTACGCCAGGACCCGGTACCCTCAGCCTACAGGCAGTCGGTGGTGGTGGTGCAGGCGGGGTAATTACTACAACCTATAATACCCCCGGTACCTATACGTGGACTAAGAACGTTGACACCTCCTACGTAGAAATATGGGCTTGGTGTGGTGGTGGCGGAGGTGGTTCAGGATCATCTCAGGCTCTAAATAATACCGGTGGTGGCGGGGGTGGCTCCGGTTCATTCTTTAGATTCAAAGGGCCAGCATCATTCTTCGGTGCAACGGAAACCGTAGTAGTGGGTGCCGGTGGTACTGGTGGTGCATCAGTCAGTTCAGGCGTTGGTAATAATGGTGCGACGGGAACTGCTAGTTCATTTGGTAATATACAAGTGCCGGTATGCGTTAATAACGCTGTAGCTAATGCGACATTAAGTTCACTGCAACAATATGGATTGGGTGGTGGTGGACCAGGCTTTATAGCGGGTTATAGCGGTGGTATATTTACTGACGATGCGGGCCTTATCTATAACGCGGGGAACTCTAATTTCCAATATAGTGTGCCGGTTGCGGGTATAACAGCAACACCTACCCTCCATGGTGGTGGCGCAGGAAGTTTTGCAATAGGCGCAAATGGTCTCTCTGTGGGCGGCTTAGCACCCTATGGTCTGCCGTTTCGTGGTAGCTTCGGTTTTATGTTTATGCTTCCTACTTCAGGCGGTCAGGGTGGCTCCATAAGTAGCTCGCCTATAAATTACTTTAATGGCGGTACCGGCGGTAGCGTCTTAGGCTTTAATACCACAACGGTTATCAGTGCAGGCGGTACTGCAGGCGTTGCCGGTGGCGCTACAACAGGCGGCAATGGCAATGTTATGCCAAGTTCTGGAGGCCTTGTCTTCGGTGGCACTGGCGGTGGCGGCGGTGCAGCAGATCCTAATCTCGGTGGGAATGGTGGGAATGGTGGGTTTCCGGGCGGTGGTGGCGGCGGCGGTGGGGCAGCATCAGCAGGTAAACCTTCTGGCGCTGGTGGCAATGGAGCAGGAGGTCTTGTTATAGTTATAGAGTGGACCTAGTATCCTTGCCTATGGAGGAATGATGAAAAGACTCATTTTAGGCTTATTGATAGTGGGCTCCGGCCCACTTTTTTCTGCAGAGAATAATGTACCACCTCTTGTGCTTACCGCGGAGCATCGTCGGGCTCCGAGGATAGTTTACCGCAATAGCCGTCGCATAATCGTCGTGATGCCTGAGGATAACAATGAGGTATATGCGGATGTTGAAGCGGTAGTACACCCCGAATTAAACAAGATGAATATTGTTCTTAAAATGTATATCAATAATGTGCAGGTTGGAGAGACTAAAAGCGAACTTAATTGGTAATCTATACCTGGGAATAGTCTTTAAGTAGCTTCTGAAGAAATTCTAGATCTTCTAACTTATGATCATAGACAGCGAGTAATAATTCCCCTGCAGAAAGCCACAGGGGATTGTCTTCATTTTTGGATACCTGTACGTAATATTCTTTTTCAGTGCCTTCATCATTCTGCATAACTGAACAGAAAGTACCATATGGTTCTTTATTATAATGGGTTGGGGACGCTATATACCTGTGTATCACTAATGGACTGTTGGCCATGCATTACCTTTTTTTTACTCCACCTGTGCGACAAATCAATGATACCATACTTATCCCTAACTTCCTTACACTGTAAATATCTATGGATACTTGTAGTGGGAATTTTAAACCTTTTAACTGCTTTACATTGACTTAATCCACCCATGATAGCATCAGCAATGGCGAGACGCACATGGCGCTTTACTTTCATCTTGCGATCTTTATTCATCATATCTAAGGCATTTGTTTTAGCCGTACCCAATACTAAATGATGAGGATTTACACAGCGCGGCACATCGCATGTATGACAGCAGAATAATCCTGGTGGGATAGGTAATTGCCAATGAAGCATCCATGCGAATCGATGAGCACCATAATTTTTATAAGATAAGTTTCCATCCCCTATACTGAAAACACCATATCCGAGACTACCGCGTTTCTTTCCCTTCCATATCCAGCACTCGTTTGGATTTCCTTTTTCTACATTTCTTTCAAATGCTTTCATAACCATCTCCTTCTTTTCGCGGGAAAGCGAAAAGAAGTCTATTCTCATTTATTTTCCTTTAGTCCTTATATCTCTTATTTCTCGTACCCGAGTAATCGCTTCTCGGTATAAATCCTTCGGAAGATCCGATATATATTTAATATTATACTGCTTGAGAAACTTCTCTGAGTAATCACCGGGCCCGGGTATTTTAGAAAGTTCGTAATTTAGTTCATCGATCTGTTCTGGCGATATACTAATACGGGAAAATTGTCGCGGTTCTTGCTGAACGGTCAATTCAACACCACGATCTTCTTTATCCTGATTTTCTACCATAGCCATTACCGCATCGTCATCATCATACTCAGCCACAACGCCCGTCATGCCGGCATAGAGCATCCTTTTTAAGTACTCTATCTCTGACACTATCGATTTCGGATCGTTCTTGGCAGGGATGACTCGTATGGTAGAGCTTACGCTCTGGCCTGAAGAATGGGCCAGGATGCAGGTGAGGAGCGTAGCCCCTTCTACACCGATACCTTCCTCAAACCTCACGCTGAGGCCATTTTTAGCAAGCGCATCACGCGATGCACGCACTAAATCACCCAAGCATTCATACTGCGACTTCCAGTAATTATTTACCTTGGTTGGACGCGCTATCTTAAACTCCCTCTGCGCTTCAGCGAGAGCCGCATTGAGTTCTTTTAAATCACCGTGGGGGCGCTGAATAATCGAATTCAATGCGACATCAAGTTTCTTATCGATCTTCTCAAGAATATCAAAGAGCACCACTTCATTAATTGCCATCGTATGCCCTCTGTAATCGTTTCTCGAATTCCATTCGCTTATCCTTTTTAGCAGCTTCCATGCCAACATTTAAATCAATTTTTAAAATACAGCATAATTGTAGGACTAATTCTGGCGATGGTATATGATCCCACATTTCAATTTTGGTTATATAGGCTCCTGAAACTTTTCTACCTAGTCTTTCTATTAGTTTCTTAACCGATATATCTTTTTCGAACCGAGCCTTTCTAATCAAAGTACCAAAGAGTCCCATCTCTACCTCTTTACTCCAAATTGGGGTTGTTTAGTTACCTCGGCATCATCATCACATGATGTATCTACGAGTCCCAACAACGGCGCATAGGTATAGCGCCATGCATACGTAATCGAACTGCCGCGCTTCTGTTCATCATTACTGTTTAATAATGGCAATTCGCTTTCTGTAAACTGTCCCGATGGCGCATGATACAATCGCGTTACCAATGTTACAAAACCATCGGGATATGTTAAATGATAGGTAGACATAACCAAGCCCGCATCTGCTAACGCAGCTCTACTCGCATCAACAAGATCACTAATCTTTGCATACGGAATATTTCTGCCACTGATAAAGCCACTCTTCTCTATATCTTTAAACTTTTTCTGAGCCGCCGCGAGTGACTTATACAATTCGTTGAGACAATCCGACTCACGAATCCGCTCCACCTTCGCTCGCTGAGCTACGGCGGACATGGGCGTACTGTTCTGTATATGTGTCGCTAATAAATTCTCTATTGATTCGAGTACCTGTGTACCGGTGCGTGAACTGTTTTCCACTCTTATCCTTTTAAGCTAAGAAAGAATTGTAGACTTCTATAATTCTAGCAAATATAGTGATTAGTTCAATAGATTCTTTAAAAAAAGATTGCACAATTTATTGAGAGTGGTACAATTTGCTCATATTGAAATCGAATAGAAAAAGAACAGGGACCTGAGTTAGGCCCCCGAATCTTTTTCACTATCGTGTCAAAGCGATAG
>Ga0210404_10000192_pt1 | contig 38187 bp, 26 predicted proteins | sample IncBWH28MmetaG_FD_155455 | JGI IMG/M metagenome (GOLD analysis project Ga0210404, IMG submission 155455) | Forest soil microbial communities from Barre Woods Harvard Forest LTER site, Petersham, Massachusetts, United States - Inc-BW-H-28-M | ecosystem: Environmental > Terrestrial > Soil >... | reverse complement strand
AAGCGTCTCATCCCAGCGCCGTAGTGCTGCGGATTCGCGCGCGCGGCCCAATCTTCTGCAGGGGACGGGAGCGCAAAGGCCGGGACGTGGTCGCCATCCGGCACGAAGCGGCGCGCATCATCGAGGTCAAGCGTTTATTGCGAACCTCGTCACTGATCAGCGTCGCGGAGGTACAGGGCGACGCTTTTGGTTTCGGCTTCGGGCTCGCGATCCTGTGCGACTTCGTTCTTGTGGCCGAGCATGCGCGTCTCGGGTTTCCGGAGATGCGTTCCGGTCTCCCTCCCGCCGCCATCATGGCCTATCTCGGCGAATACGCGCTACCGCGCTTCGCGTTCCCTCTCGTCCTGTTCGGCGATCCGGTCGATCCGCAGCAGGCGAAGCAAATGGGTTTGATCTCACAGGTGTGTCAGCCGGGCCGTTTGGTCGGAGAGGCCGACGCCCTGATCAAGCGTATTCTTGAACTCGATCCCACCGCCGCGCGGCGCTGCAAGGAGTTTTTCCAGACCGCACAACAGAACAGCTTTGACCAGAATTGCCGCCTGGCAATTGAAACTCTGACGGTGGGCAGCATGATCGTTCTCGCCCGGGAGAAATAACCTGTCTACAAGAGTGAGCGCAGGCGCACGCCTCGATCGCCTTCCGATTTCTTCGTTCCACCGCCGGATCCTGTGGCTGATCGGCATCGGAATGTTTTTCGACGGCTTCGACATCTACGTAGCCGGCGCCGTCCTGGGTGCGACCCTTAAGAGTGGATTTTCCACGATGGGCCAGAACGCCCAATTCGTTTCCGTCACATTTTTGGGAATGATGTTGGGAGCATTTTTCACTGGCTTTCTCGGCGACCGATACGGGAGGCGATTTACCTATCAAGCCAACCTTGCGATTTTCGGTATCGCGTCCATCGCGGCTGCCTTCGCGCCTTCCATGCTAGTTCTGATCCTGTTGCGGTTCGTGATGGGCGCTGGGTTGGGCGCCGAAAACGTGGTCGGATACGCGACCATGACTGAGTTCGTCCCCCCACAAGCCCGCGGCAAATGGCTGGGCATCGTCTCGGTATTCGTGGTCAGCGGCCTGCCAGTCACCGGTCTGCTGGGAACGCTTCTCATTCCCCGTTTTGGCTGGCGGATCATGTTCGCGCTCGGCGGGGTGGGTGCGATGGTCGTTTGGTATTTGCGAAAAGCTTTGCCCGAGTCGCCGCGGTGGTTGGAATCAGTCGGCCGGACCGAAGAGGCGGATGCAATTCTTCGGGACATCGAACGCGAGGTCTCGCTCCATCACGCTCCTCTTCGGGACCCGCTCTCCGCAACACCTGCACTCCCCTCGCGTGGTTTGGGCTCTCTTCTAAACTCCGTGCTCCTGCCGCGCATGGTCGTCGGATCCACGACTCTCATTGTCGTCAACACTCTGATCTTTGGCTTCGTCACCTGGCTGCCAACCTTCTTTGTTCAGGAGGGACTCAGCATTGTGTCGTCCCTCGGTTACTCGCTCATCATCTCCCTGGGTGCGCCGCTCGGAACAGCTCTTGGGGCGTTCACCGCCGACTCGTGGGGGCGGAAGCCGACCATCATAGGCGCTTCCCTGCTGACGATTGTTATAGGTTGTGTTTATCCCTTTGTCCACAATCCTGCTGTGTTGCTGGCAGTGGGTTTCCTGCTCATGATCCCGATCTACGTCCTGGTCGCAGTTCTTTTTGCAATCTACATTCCGGAGTTGTTCCCGACTGAGGTTCGCATGCGGGCATCTGGAATCTGCAACACGTTCGGACGCGGAGCCACGATTCTCACTCCTTTTATAGTTGTCGCCCTGTTCCGGGCCTACAGAGTCAGCGGCGTTGTTGGGTTCCTGATCGGGCTATTGATCGTGCAGATCTTTGTCGTCCTCAGGTTCGGAGTCGAACCGAAAAAGAAGCGTCTCGAGGAGATCGAGTCCTAGCAATCCACGCTGTCTAACCGGCCCGTGCAGCGTGGCCAAGCCGCCGCAATATGGAACAAGTTCATTTTGTTGTTGCATGCCCGATTTTTCGTTCTATACTGCACGCAAGCAAGAAACCACCGCAGCGCAAAACTCACGCCGATTTCTTGCCGGGCAAACCTCGCGGGGGTAGACCATGAAGTCTGAAACCGCTTCAATGAAAACTGTAGCCTCTCTTGCAACAGTTCTCGTGCTGCTCAGCGTTTCTTCCAGCCTGCTTCAGGCACAGGTAGTCGGAGGGACTATATCGGGCACCGTTAGCGACAAGTCGGGGGCCGTCGTCGCCAATGCCATGGTATCCATGAAAAATCTGGCAACGGGCGTGGCCACCACAGTCAAGACCAATGCTCAGGGTCTTTACAGCCTGCCGAACTTGCTCCCCGGAAACTATCAACAGACGGTTTTGGCTTCGGGCTTCGAAAAGGCAATCCGAAACGGAATCATCCTGACGGTAGGAGCGCAGATGGTTTCCAATATCGAAATGAAGTTGGGAGCCATTAGTGAAAGCGTGCAGGTCAGTGACCAGCCCCCCGATCTACAATTGGAATCGTCGGCGATCAGTGCGTCCACAGATTCTCAAACTATCGTCGAGCTCCCACTGAACGCCAGATCATGGACAGACCTGGCGACGCTGCAACCCGGAGTCAACGCCATACACGCTATGGCGGCGGTCTCCAGCACCGACCGTCTTGGCCGTGGATATGGGGTCGAGTTGTCGGTCAGCGGCGGGCGCCCCCAGCAGAACAATTACCTCCTGGATGGGGTAAGCATCAACGACTACACGAACCAGGCTCCAGGCAGCGTCCTGGGCGGCAACTTGGGCGTGGATGCCGTTTCGGAATTCTCGGTTTTGACCTCGAACCAAGGGGCTGAGTACGGGCGGACGTCGGGAGGCGTCATCAGCGCTATCACTCGCACCGGTACCAATCGCTTTCACGGAAGCGCCTATGAGTTCCTGCGCAACAGCGCGCTCGATGCTCGCAACTACTTCGATCCTCCCACCATTGCCCCCTTCCGCCGTAACCAATTCGGGGTGGCAGGGGGAGGTCCCATCCAGAAGGACAAGACCTTTATTTTCGCTGACTATGAAGGTCTGCGCCAGTCGCTGGGTTTAAGCACGGTCGACAACGTACCTTCGCTCACTGCCCGCAACGGAATGATTTGCAATCCTCCCGATTGCACGACGATGACGAATGTGGGCGTGGATCCGCTTGTGGCGCCATACTTGAATTTTTATCCCAAGCCCAACGGCGCGGTTTTATGTCCCTTCCTTGACGCTAATAACAATAGCCTTTGTCCGCCTGGCGTCGGGGACACAGCCATCTTTAGCTTTTCTGGTTCCCAAATTACCACTGAAAATTACTTCACTACCCGGGTTGACCACAGATTCTCGGACAAAGACAACCTGGCGGGTAGCTACATGTACGATAATTCGCCGTCCTCGCAAAATGACGAATTTAACAACAAACTTATCTTCACCAAGACCAGGCGGCAGTTGGTTAGCTTCGAAGAGAACCACGTCTTCCGCTCCTCCTTGATGAATTCCTTCCGCGCGGGCTATCACCGCGAGTATGCCGCCGCCCCATCCGGCAGCAAAGCCATCAATCCACTCGCGGCGGACACCACTTTGGGATACGTGCCGGGAGATACGGTAGGATTCATCGGCGTACCGGGACTGACGTTCTTTACCGGAGGATTGAGTACTCAAACACCAGCGGAATACAACTGGAATTCGTGGCAGTTCTACGACAACGTGTTCTTGACGACGGGCAAGCACAGCCTGAAATTCGGCGGGAACGTGGAGCGAATCATTGACAACCAATCCACCCCGTCGCAACCCGGGGGAGACTTCGAGTTCAGTTCTCTTCCGGACTTTCTCACTAACAACAACATCAGCCCCACCGACTCCCTGACCCTTATCGCCGATGCGCCCGGCATTGTCTCGCGGCGAAGGGTTCGAGAGACGATTTTCGGCCTCTATCTCCAGGACGACCTGCACTTGCGCTCCAATCTGACACTGAACCTGGGGTTGCGCTATGAGATGACGACGGTGCCTTCGGAAACCCACGGCCATCTAGCCAGCCTGCAAAATCTGACTGACTCTGCAGTGATCGTGCGTTCGACCTTGTATGCGAATCCGACGCTCCGCAATTTTGAGCCGCGTATCGGCTTCGCTTGGGATCCATTTGGCAACGCCAAGACCGCCGTCCGCGGAGGGTTCGGAATGTTCGATGTCCTGGCGCTTCCCGCAAACTTACGGCACACGGTTGATGGAACAGTACCTTTTTACGCGTCGGTGAATGGCCCGGTGCCAGCCGGATCGTTTGGACCCTTTGCTTTGACCCCGAACCCGGCGTACACAACCCTCTCGGCCAGTGGTACGGCGCAGCGTGCCGCTTTCATCGACCAACACCCCAAACGCAATTACGTCATGCAGTGGAACCTGAATATCCAGCGTGCAATTGCTTCCAACACTACGGGGATGATCGCGTACGTCGGCTCCCGTTCGGTGCATAACCTGATGCAGACGGATGATTCCTCCATCGTGTTGCCGATCGCCAAGACACCCGAAGGCTATCTCTGGCCCTGCACACCTAGCAGCTTCGATCCGCAGTGCACAGCCGGGGGACAACTTCAGCAGCCAGCCGGTGGCCCCGTAATGCTTGTACTCAATCCAACCCTGAACCCCGCCTTCGGTCGGGTGCCCGCGACATTTTGGAATTCCGACGGTATTTTTCATGCCATGGAAGTCCAAGTCCAAAAAAGAATGAGTCACGGTCTATCGGGGCAGGTTTCCTACACCTGGGGAAGAACCATTGACACCGCTTCGGGCTCAACCGATGGCGATCAATTTAAGAATGGCCTTTCCAGCCAGTTCTTCTTCGATCCACGGCTTCGACGCGGGCCTTCGGACTTCAACCAAACCCACAATCTAACCGTCAGCTATAACTGGGAGATCCCCAGTCCTAAGGACCTTCCCAGCGTCCTCGGCTGGGCGGCAAGTGGTTGGGAGTTTGGCGGCATCTTCTCGGCCAGTACTGGCGTGCCATTTACGGTCACGATCGCTCCAGATCCGCTCGGGATGAACAGCACTGACGCGTTCAACTTTCCCGACATCGTGCACGGTTGCAATCCCGTTCACGGCGGCCTCAACTACGTGAACTTGAATTGCTTTACCCTTCCGCAAGCCACCCCTGACATCGCGGCGCAGTGTCAACCGTTTGGCTTTGTGTCGGCTGCGCTCCCTGCCCCCAGCGTGCCCAGTGCTGGCATTCCCGGCACTTGTGCAAATCTCTTAGGCAATAGTAGACGCAACAACATTGTGGGTCCGGGGCTGGTTAACCTAGACATGTCCCTGTTTAAGAACAACTATGTGAGACGAATCTCGGAACAATTTAACGTCCAATTCCGCATGGAAGTTTTCAACATTCTCAATCACGCCAACTTCAATCCGCCGACATCCAACAGCCAGGTCTTTGACGGAAGCGGAAATTCCGTGGGCAGTGCCGGACTGCTGGACACGACAGCCACAACTTCGCGGCAGGTCCAGTTTGCGCTAAAAGTGATTTGGTAGTCGTGGGGAACCTTGGGTCTCCGTGCGCCACAGCGCGGAAGCGGACGTGAATTGCGTTACTATCTGAAGGTGAAATCCACTTCGATGTTGCACCGACCCGCCAGATGGAAGTTCCTCACGTTGCTTTGCGGTGTGATCCTGGCCACCCCCTCCGCCTACGCCCAAGGGAAATGGTCGAAGCTGGCGTCCTTTCCCGAACCCGCCGAGGAGATCTCGGGCGCGGCTTCCGGTGGCAAGATGTACGTTTTCGCGGGCCTCGCTCCTGTCTGGAAGCCTGTGGGTATGGTCTACGAATATGACCCTGCCACCAATCAATGGACAAAGAAGAAATCCATGGCGCTGGCTTCACACCATGTTGCCTTCACCGAAAACCGCGGCAAGATCTACGCATTCGGCGGCTTCGTGCTGCCGGAATCCGGCCCGCCGGGCTGGGTACCGATCAATAATGCGTGGGAATATGACCCCAGGGCCGACACTTGGAAAGCTTTGGCGCCGATGCCCACCAAGCGCGGCTCAGCGCTGGCTGCGGTCGTCAACGATAAGATCTACGTGATCGGCGGTGCTACGACAATTCCAGGATCAAGGGAAGCGGCCGTTTATCCCACGCACCCGCACACCTCGGTCGGGACCGTCGAGGAGTATGATCCCGTCGCCAATACCTGGCGTGAGCGCAGTGCGATGCCGACTCCACGGAACCATGCCGCCATCGGCGTGGTCAATGGAAAGATTTATGTGATCGGTGGACGCGTGGGGGCGGCGTTCATCGGGCTGGCGTCGGACATTTCCGTCGTCGAAGAATATGATCCAGCCACCGATCAATGGAGCGGCCCCCGCGCCCGCATGCCGACTGCGCGCAGCGCCCTCGGCGCCGGTGTCTACGGCGGACGCATCTATGTCGCGGGAGGTGAGTATCAGGATCCGCACATTATGGCCACTTTCCGCGCGCTGGAAGCTTACGATCCGGCAAGCAACACGTGGACGGAGATGCCGCCGATGCCGGTGCCGCGTCACGGCCTGGCAGTCGGCGTTATCGGCAATCACCTGCACGTGGTCAGCGGGGATGTGCAATCGGCCGGCACCGGTGTGGATGTCTCCACTGGGGAACATGATGTCTTCGAGTTTTCCGGCGGAGATAAGTAGCCCTCTCGTCGATGGCATTGCAATTCAAGGAAATTTCTAACGGAGAGAACGATGGCAACAAGTAAGAAATCCGGCAGCGGACCGGGGATGTCGCGGCGGCAAGTGTTGCAGGCAGGATTGGCAACTGCAGCGGTCGCTGCTGTCGGCGGACCCGGCCATGCCCTCGCTCGCGGCGCAGAGCCGACAGCCGCAGACTCCGACAAGGTGAGCACGATCGATATTCACGCCCACTATTTTCCCGAAGCTTATCTGGATCTGGTCGCGGGTGAAGGCAAGCGCTTCGATGCGTCGTATCGCATGACTGAGCAGGGATTCTTCATTAAAACTCCCGCGGGAAGCAACGGTCCCCTACCAGCAAAGTTCATCGACATGAAAGCTCGCATTGCTGACATGGATCAGCAAGGAGTGGCAGTGCAGGCCATCTCACTCACCGCCCCAATGTTGTATTGGGGCGACGCGGAGCTCTCCACAAAACTTGCGAAAGCATGGAACGACACAGCGAGCACGGCGTGCCAAGCGCATCCTTCCCGGCTGGTCGCCTTTCTTACCCTGCCGATGCTCTATCCTGACCAAGCCCTCGACGAACTGAATCGCGCCAGCAAGCTTCCAGGCATGCGAGGCGTTTACCTGGGTACGAACATTGGCACTCACGATCTCGATGATCCACTCTTCGAGCCGATCCTGGCTCGCATCGAGGCTCTCGATCTTCCGATCTTCCTGCATCCCGTAGAGCCGATTGGCGGCGACCGCCTGAAAGCCTTTTTTCTTTCGAACCTGATCGGCAATCCGGTTGACACCGCAGTTGCTGCTTGCCACCTTATTTTCGGCGGTGTGCTGGACCGGCACCCCAAGCTTCAGATCAGCCTGCCCCACGCCGGCGGCGTGCTCCCGATACTGATCGGCCGGATCGATCAGGGCTGGCGCACCCGACCGGAATTAAAACACCTGCAGCAGGCGCCGAGCACTTATCTCAGGCGCTTTACCTACGACACAATCACTCACTCGAAATCGATCATGGAATACGTAATCCAGCAGGTAGGAGCAGAGCGGATCATGATGGGCAGTGATTACTGCTTCACGATGGGTTATGACAAGCCGGTGCAGTTCCTCGACCAGGTCGATCTTGCATCTGAACAACGCAGGATGATTCTCGGTGGCAATGCGGCGCGACTGCTGAAGTTGTGAAGCTTAGAGAAAGCCTAGGCCCTGAGACCTAGCACGCGCTCGGCGTTCCCGTGAAACACGCGCTCCATAATGTCGTCCGAGTAACCGAGTTCGCCCCATTCCCTCAGCAAGCGGGAATGAGGGATGCTGGGATAATCGCTGCCAAACATGATCTTGTCTTTTAACCGGCCGCGAATGTCAACTTTCAATTGTGGCGGAAAATATTTTGGCGCCCAACCTGATACTTCCCAGAAGACGTTGCCTTTGTGAAGGGCAACTGCGGTCATCTCATCGACCCACGGCCAACCCGGATGCGACGCGAGGATCGTCAGGTTCGGGAAATCGGCGGCCAGGTCGTCAATCGCCGACGGGTGAGCGTGCCGAAGCCGGGCGCCCATCCCTCCCGGCATGCCCGCTCCCATGCCAGTTGTTCCGACATCGATCATCACCGGAACCCGCAATTCATTGATGACTTCAAACAACGGGTAGAGACGCCGGTCGTTCACCGCAAAGTGCCCCATGATCGGATGAAAGTGAAATCCCAACATGCCCAGTTCTTGGATCGCATGCTTAGCCTCCTGGATCGCTGCCTCACCCTTGAACGGATCAACCGCGGCCCAGGCCTGAATAATCCGCTCCGGGTGGCGCTTTTGCATGGCCGATACGAAGTCGTTCGAGCACGGCGGGGTGCCCACGGTGGTTTCCAAATCAAGCGCCACGAGGATTGCTTCCACGCCGGCGTCTGCAAAGTCTTCCACTACCTGCTCTTCGCTTTTTGGGGCCCAGGACCGATTCCAATACCTGGCCAATGCGTCGACATAGGGCTGCTGGCAGGCGATCCATTCCTTGGTGTTGGGATAACAATGAACGTCAATAATTCTCATGCGACGATCAATCCTAAACGCAGTTGCTGCCCTGTGCTTGTTGTTCTCCCGCAATTTTTTGGGAAATCATCTCCACCAGCTTCGCCTTCGAAACCTTACCAAAACTTGACAGCGGGAAATCGGCCAAAATTTCCAGACGCTCCGGAAATTTATATTTGGCAATTTCTTTGCCGAGCAGGAATGTTTTCAATTCATCAAAGCTCACCGTCGCTCCGTCGCGCAATAGGACGCAGGCACACATGCGCTCACCGAGGTCAGGGTCAGCCACAGGAATGCACGCCACGTCCTTCACCGCGGGATGCGACAGGATGATGTTCTCGATTTCTTCCGCGCTGATCTTTTCCCCGCCCCGGTTAATAAGGTCCTTCTTGCGACCCTCGACAATGTAGTTGCCAGACCGATGCTGCCGCATAAGGTCTCCCGACCTGTAGAAGCCGTCGCGTGTGAAAACCCGCGCGTTGTATTCCGGAACTCCGAAGTAACCCCGCAGGGTGTAAGGGCCCCTGCAACAAAGTTCACCCACTTCCCCGGCGGGCACGTCTTTCCCGTCATTATCAAGAATGCGGACCTCGTCATCCGGAGATACCGGCCGCCCCACTGTCTCTAGACATACGTCGTCTGGATCATCGGGCCGCACAAACATCAACAGGCCTTCAGACATGCCAAAGTTCTCCTGGATGAAGGCACTCGGAATGAGCTTCTTGGAAAGCATGCGAGTTTCCGGCTGCAAGCACTGGCCGCCACTCTGAATTACCTCGAGCGACGACAGATCACACTGCCTCACAGCGGGGCTATTGAGAAGCCGAATCAGCAGAGCAGGCACGACTTTCAGATGGGTAATGCGATGCCTTTGAATCAATGCGCAAATATCTTCTGGCTTCGCGCTGGAACTGAGCACCACCTTCGCTCCGTGAAACATGAAGCCCTGAATGCCGGGACAGGCCAAAGGCAAATTGTGTGCGACCGGGAGGACAACGAGGAGCACCGAATTGTTACTGATCGCGCACACGCTGGCAGCCGCTCTGGAGTTGTAGGCGTAATCGTTGTGCGTCCGTGGAATCAGCTTGGGGATGCCGGTGGTGCCTCCGGAGAGCTGAAACACGGCAGGGTCAGTCGGCTCGATTTTTATTTCCAAAAGCCTCGAAGTGGGCAATGCGGCAGGCTTGGAGATTAATTCGGAAAGCGAACTGAACCCCGGGGAGGGCGTCCCTAAAATGATCCCACGCTTCAACGCTGGGCTCTCTCTGCGTATCCGCCTGACCATCTGGGCATAATCAAACTCACGTTGATGGTCGGGGGTCACACAAGTCGTGGCAGCGGAAAGCTCAACAAATTGGCTGATTTCCGCATAACGATGGCTCGGCAGAGCTGCAATCGGGATGCAACCGATTTTCTGAAGGCCAAAGTAAAGGATGACGAACTCGGCAACGTTCGGCAACTGTACGACAACCCGGTCCAAGGGGCTGAGCCCGAGATCCAACAGATTCAAAGCCAGATTGCTGGACAAGCGATCGAGTTCTGAATAAGTAATAGATCGTTCACGATCGATCAGCGCGACCCGCTCGCCGTAGCGTTGGAAAACACACTTAAATTCCTGCGCTAATGATTTGTCCGCCCAATAGCCGCGCTCTCGATATCGTCGCGCAAACTCCGGCGGAAACCCTACGACCCCTTCCAGCATTCGCTTCAACCTCTCCTATGTGGTGGCTGCAAATCCACCGTCGACAACTACCACCTCGCCATTGACCAGCCGGTTGCTCGTGATCAGGTTGACGATCACTTCGGCTACATCCTGCGCCGTCACGCAACGGCGGAGGGGAGTGTTTTTGGCCCGGCGGGTCATTAGGTCGTCATACCTGTCCGCAAGCATTCGTCTCATCCAGTCGCCCTCCATCCAGCCGGGCGCCACCGCGTTGACGCGAATTTCCGGGCCAAGGTTGAGTGCCAGGAGTTTGGTGAGACTCACCACGGCAGCTTTGCTAGCGGCGTACGGCAAAGGCTGCGGACCGGGGCGCAGGCCGACGATACTGGCGGTATTCACAATGCTTCCGCCGGCCTTCTTTAGGAGCGGCACAGCTGCGCGCGTGACCTGAAAGACTCCGCGAACGTTCACCGCGAATACCCGGTCCCACTCCTCTGGGGTCAATGCGTCGAAGTCCTGTGGCTTGACCTCAGTCGTGGTGCCCGCATTATTGACCAGGGCATCCAGACGGCCGAACTCCTGCTCGACCGCCGTCAACATTTTGCGCACGGCCGGATCATCGCTTACGTCACATTTCAGTAGGAGCGTCTTCGCCCCTTTTTCCTCGGCTTGTTTTGCACTCTCGTTGGCTGCCGCGTCGCGGCGGCTGTAGTTGATGACCACGTCAAAACCCGAGTCGGCAAGTGCCACCGCAGTCGCGCGTCCGATTCCGGAACCCGCTCCTGTAATCAAGGCGACTCGCCTCTCCTGATTCATCGCTTCTCCTGCATTGAACTGCGTGGTCAACGTCCGTAGGCTTCTTAGGCTGGAATTCCCGGCGACAGGCACCCGTGAGAGAATTCGGCTTCAGCCCAGCGAGTGCGCTGGAGGAACTGGTGCATGGCTAGTCGTCTCGGGCCAATTCCATTCAGCGTACGACATCGCGCCTTCTCGAATCAATTGGCGGGCACGGCCTGCATCGCCGCAAACCGCGGTTTCAACACGGCCTCAATACATGAACACGTACAGTTTGGAACACGTTCAGCAATGCTGTCAAGACGTAGTCCCTGAGCGCGAGCTCGCCCGGCGGTCTCCCGCCGCCTTCCTCCCATCTTTAAGCCGGTATACGCAGTTTTTGGAAGGAAGAAGTATTATGGTTAGCGAGTATGGGGTTCTAAGTGTGTTGAAGACTACGGATTTGGTGCCCAGTGAGCTTGGGCTGAGAGAACAAAACAAGCTGGAGAAAAGTCAGCGCATTCGTGCCGCTGCCCGCGAGCTTTTCTCCAAGCACGGATACGAGTCCGCGACCCTTCGTCATATCGCCAGGCGCGCCCACGTCGGCCTTGGAACTGTGTTCAATTACGCCCAGGACAAACGCGATTTGGTTTTCCTGATCTTCAATGAGGAACTGGCCGCCGTTACCGACGTTGCGCTGCGTGCCGCTCAATCACACCACTCCCTGGTCGATCAGCTCATCGGTATCTACAAACCTCATTACGAGTACTTCAGCAGGAACCCCGCTCTCTCCCGGATACTCTTGAAAGAACTGACGTTCTATTCCGAAGGAAAACAGGCAGCGACTTTCCAGGAAATTCGCGAGCGCCTTATCTCTGGGATCGGAAAGCTCGTTCAGACGGCCCAACAGGAAAAGCGCATTCGATCCGAAGAAGACTCCCGGATCGTCGCGCGCCACATTTTCTTTGTTTGCTCGGGTGCGATTCGCTGGTGGATTGCCAGCTTGAGGCCTGATCCCCACGAAGGATTAACCGAGTTGAGACGCTTGCTCCAACTACAGATCAACGGGCTGGATCCCGATCCTGAAACGCGCAAAAAACCGCATAAGCAGGGCACTTCTTCCCTGCAGAACGGCGCGCGAACCCGGCGAAACGGAAATGCCAGCCGGAGCGTGCGAACACACTCCTAATTATGTGGTGCCCGCTTGACGCGCTCACTTGCCGATAACCAGCACGACAAACGTGTTGGGCAACACTTGCGCATGCGTTGCTCCATGTCCATGCCGTGCCGTGACGAGAAGAATGTTGTGCGTTTTCTCGTCGAGAGCCATGGTCCGTGCGCCCGATTGCGTGGGAACGTTGTCTACCACGCGGAATCGATCCGGCGAGTCCTCGTGAACAACGGTAAGGGTTGCGGACCCGCCGGCTGAGGCGAAGGCGTTTCCCGTATCAGGGTCGAACAGGCTGGCATCGGTGCCCGCGCCCACGCTCGGGGTGGCGATCACTCTGCCGGTGTCCGCATCCATCACTACCAGCTTCTGGTTATCACAGACGGAAAACAGACGGCGAGTCTTCCGGTCAATCGCCAGTCCAGACGGACCCTCACCCGGCGCAAGCGGCCAGCGATGGAGCACCTTCAAGGTCTTCCCGTCGAACTCGACAATCTGATCCTTGTCCGTGATGTTGACGAAAACCTTGCCCTGGCCGTCCGCGACGGCAGCCTCCGGTTGCCCCTCCAGAGAAATCGTGCCCGCGACACTGCCATCGGCGGCGTTGATAGCGGTCACATCGTTGCCCGCGCTGTTCATGATGAAAACGCGCTTGGTGACCTCATCGTAGACAAATGAGTCCGGGTCTTTTCCAGTTTTGACAGTGCCGGTTTTCCCTAGGGTTTTAAGATCGACGATCGTGGATGTGTTTGCGTCACCGTCAGAAGTGAATCCGCGACCGAAGTCGGGCGCAAGCACGACGCCGTGTGTGTGCGACAGACCGTCAACTTTACCAACCATTGTGCCGGAGTCAACGTTCACCACGTCAATATGATCGTCCCGTCCGATGTAGAGACGCCGGGAAGCGCTGTCCATGGTGACGTAGTCCCAGCCTTCCGTGCCGCCGACGGCAATCGTCTTTACAAGGTGGTAGCCGGAGGGACCGGGCTGCGCCGGCGCGTCCTGCGTAAGTCCGGCGCAGCCCGCCGCGACCGCGAGAATAAGGAAGGCTCCTGCCAGAGCGTTTCTGAGGTCCATACCGTTGCAATCCTCCGGTTTCAAATCTTCCGCGAGAAAGTGACCGCAGTCATTTCTCGATTCGAGTGGTTCAGTGTATCCCGGCCGGGTTCGTTGTCAAGCTGAGTCGAGGAAACAATCGCATTGCATTTTCCCGGTTGACCGTCTGCAGGTCGCCCGGAGACAGTCCGAAATGATCCAGTCCATTCGCAGTTACAGAGCAGGGCACGTACGGAAAGTCGCTCCCAAATAAAAGCTGCGACGTGGGAACGAGGTTCATCAACGCTGCCATGGAGGATGGGTTGATCGAATTGGCGACATCATAGTAAAGCCGTCTAAGCTCGTAGGCGGCGCCTTTGGGTACGCGCTCCGTAATGTCTTTGTGGCGCTCTACAAATGAATTGGTGCGGGCCGCCAGCACGGGCATCGTTCCGCCGGCGTGGCAGAAGATGAAGCGAATGTCTGGAAACCGCGAAAACGCTCCGTTCACCAGAAGGCTAATGATCGCGCGCGAGGTGTCGAACAGAAACTCGACCGTCGATGCCGCGATGCCAGGCATCAAATGGCCGCAGCAACTGGGCGAAGTTGGATGAATAAAGACCACCGCCTTGCGGCGATTCAATTCTTCAAACACTGGCGCGAACGCCGGGTCTCCCGGCCATTTATCCTCATAACTGCTGACAAGGCCGATCCCGTCGGCTTTCAGAACGTCGAGCGCGTAGGCAACTTCCCGCAAACTACTTTCTGTATCAGGCAGAGGCACAGCCGCGAACAGGCCGAAGCGGCCGACGTAGTCCCGCACCATCTGGGCCGCGTATTCATTGCAGGTTCGCGCCAGGCTGCGCGCCGCTTCCGTGCCTCCAAACCACACGCCCGGAAGACTTAGTGACGTGATGGCAGTGGAGATGCCGCACCGATCCATCTCTTCAATGGCCCGTGCTGGAGTCCAGTTCAGCAGCGCGGAATGATCTCTGTCGGAAATCTCGAGCACCCGGTCTCGAGCGCGCAGCATGTAGGGCGGCGGCAAAATGTGGTGGTGTACATCAACCCGATTCGCTTTGGCATCGCCACCGGGCAACTTCTGCGCCATCAACCCATTCGCAGTTAGCAACGTTCCCGCCCCAACCAGGGCGGCCGATTTCAGAAACTCTCGCCGGCAAGTGCCGGCGCGCGCCCCTCGCGCCTGACCATCCAGATCGAACGCTTCGTCGCCGCCGGTAAAGTCATCATGACCCATTGTTTATTGTCCCTGTTTCACAATCGCCCGTTCCAGCCTCCCGAAAACGCGAAGCGTTCTGTGCCCCAGAGAGCAAGCGCTCTCACCGCCTCACAACGTTGATCATATTCGCGATATCACCGGCGAGAAACCTTCGCATGTTTTCCTCGACCACCGGCAGCGCGTGCGCGGCATATCCGTCGTGGAAGCCGGCAAGGTGTGGCGTGATAATAACGTTCTTCGTTCTCCACAGCGGGTGATCTTCCAGAAGAGGCTCCTGGTTGAAGACGTCCAGCGCAGCGCCCGCGATTTGGCCGCCTTCCAGCGCATTAATCAAGGCGTCTTCGTCCACCACTCCGCCGCGTGCAAGATTGATGAAATAGCTGCCGGGCTTCATCGCAGAAAAAACCGCGGCACCTACGATGTTGCGCGTCGCCGCCGAATAAGGAGTGAGAACTACAAAGAAGTCAAGACCGCTAACTGCGAGCACAAGCTCTTCCCGCCCGTACACTCGGTCGAAGCCCGCGACTTCCCGTTTGGCGGAACTGATGCCGACCACCGTCATTCCGAGAGACTTGCAGCGTGGTGCGAGCGCCTCCGCGATCGCTCCAATGCCAAGAATGCCCAGGGTCTTCTCGTTGAGGAGACGGGCTGGCCAGCGTTCCCACACATGACGATCCTGGTTTCGCAGAATGCGTGGAAAATCGCGGCTCAGGGCGAGCATCGCCATGATCGCCGCCTCTGACATGGGAGCGCCGTGGATGCCGTGGATGTTGGTGATGAGAACGCCAGGTCGGAGGGAGGGTAAGTCTATGAGATTGTCCACGCCCGTCCCTAGCGCCTGGATCCACTTCAGATTTACGGCATCTCGCACCACGTGATCGCCCAACATCGGGCCGTAGGTCATCAGAATGTTTGCGCTCTCGATATACGGGTCCACCTTGCTGTGGTGGTCGACGAGATGAATAGTCAGATCTGGGAATGCCGAGCGCAAACGCGCGTAGTATTGCATCTGGACCTCTAACGGCATCGCCAGGAGGATCAGCAGAGTGGTCATCCAGATATCATGCAGCGCGCGCGGTTGTGGCTCACTTGCCCCGCCCGAGTCGGTCTTTCTAACGTCGAAAATCCCTCCGAATCAGGGCTCCAGGATTTTCCTTGACATTGTTCCCTCACTAGAGTTCAACTCTGTGGAATTATGAACGTGTTCATTCAGCCCTTATACTGATCTGCCATCTTTGGCATGGGGGTAGTATGAAGAACCTTGCGGTAAGCGTCAACTCATCGGTGCGGTTCGGCGGAAGGAACGCGATTCGGTCCCTAGCCACGAGTTTTGCATTCTTTTTGCTCTGCATCCCCATGTTTGCCCAAGGCAACGCAGGCCGGATTTTGGGAAGCGTCACCGACCAACGCGGCGGGGTGATCGTAGGCGCCACCGTGGCCGTCAACGACGTACAGAGAGGCATCTCGCGGACGCTCACCACCGACGACGCAGGCCAATACTTAGCTCCCAACCTACTTCCCGGTGGATATTCAGTTCGCGCCCAGGCCCAGGGCTTTAAGGCAGTCGAGCGGTTGAACATTGTATTGGAGGTTGGCAACGACGCGCGCGTCGACTTTGTTCTCCCGACCGGCAACGTCACCGAAGTAGTCGAAGTGCAGGAACAAGTCCCACTGGTGGACAGCACCAGCGCTACCCTGGGCGGAACCATCGATAATCAAACCATCAACGACCTGCCCTTGAATGGGCGCGACTACCAAAAACTTCTCACCCTGCGCCCCGGTGTAATGATTTATCCGGGAGGAGGAGGATGGGATCAGAGCGCTAACGGGATTCGTCCCGAGTCCAACGCCTACGTCGTGGACGGTATGACCGACGACGAACCTTTTTCTGCGCTGAGCGTCATCAATGCGCCTGGGTTGACGGGCGATGCAGTAACGGTCATCCCAATCGACGCCATCCAGGAATTTAACACCATCATCAACCCCAAAGCGGAATACGGTTGGAAGCCCGGCGTCACGGTCACCGTGGGATTGAAGTCAGGTACCAATGCCATCCACGGCACTGCCTACGCGTTTGGCCGTAGCGACAGCTTCGATGCCCGAAACTACTTCAATCCCTCGCCGCAGCCCAAGGTGCCGCTCGACTTCAAACAGTTCGGCGCTACAGGCGGCGGGGCGATTATCAAAGACAAGCTCTTCTACTTCGTGGGCTACGAGGGGCAGCGCTACTCCGTAGGGAATTCATTCATTGTGAACGTTCCAACCACCGCGTCGCTGGCCAGTGGGCCCACGTCAAACTGTACCTATGTCGCTTCGGGGGATTGCGCCATAAGCATTCATGACGCTGAATTAGACTTGGCCGCGCATACCGCTGGCGCGATTCCATTGAGCCAGCAGAGCCTGGCCTTGTTGCCATTGTATCCAGCCAATGCTGGCCAAAGCTCGAACGTAACCATTGGCTATCCTAACGTGAACACGTCCGACAGCGTCCTCGGCAAGATCGACTTCCACATGAACGATCACCACGCCTTCAATGGCATGGTTTTTTGGGGCCGCGACTTTGAAGTAGCCCAGGATCAGGCCTTTCTCCGCCCACAGTGGTTATCCACTCAAAGTCAGAAGCCGATCACCGGCGGAGGAAATTGGACCTGGACACCGAATTCACGATGGGTAAATGAAGCCCGGCTGGGATACGTCTACGACAACAAGGCCAATCTCGCGCAGGATAACAAGACTCCTGCGACCGCCTACGGCATCAACACCGGCGTCACCGATCCCTTGCGCCTGGGAATGCCGCAGATCAATGTTGCAGGCTTTAACTCACTGGGCGGCGGCGTAAATTGGCCCAAGTTTCAGGGACCCGACAGCGTCTGGCAAGGAAGCGACAGCGTCTCCTATTTGCGCGGCAAGCACGGGTTCAAGTTCGGCTTTGAAGTTCGCCACGGCAGCGTCAACGAGGGCTCTTTTCGCGGAAGCAAAGGTCAGATATTCTTCCCTGGCGGAACCGCCTTCGGCACCTCTACTGGTCTCGAAGACTTCCTGGCCGGGGCCCCGGCGTTCGGAAAAATCACTTACGGCAATCCTCAGCGCCACGAGACTCAGTGGCTCTACGCATTATATTTCCAGGATGACTGGCGCGTTAGCCCGAATCTGACTTTGAATCTTGGTTTGCGCTACGAGTACGAGACGCCCATCCGCGAGGACCATAACCTGCTGGGCAACTTCGATCCAAAGGTAGGGCTGGTGCAAGTGGGCAAACAGATCAGCAATCCCTACAACCCCGATCACAAGCAGTTCGCCCCGCGAGTGGGCGTGGCCTGGGATGTCACCGGCAAAGGAAAGACCATCGTCCGCGCCGGCGCCAGCATCGTGTACGACACGATATCTATGGAAACGCTTCTCGTGCAGGAAAATGTTCAGAACGCCACCACGATCGGTCTTGCCACCATTCCCACCGGCGCTCCCATTGTGGTGAATGGCGTCACCACCCCCGGCACCGGCACCATCGCCGTCAGTTCGGTGGTGATTCCTAACCTCAATTGGAATGGTTCATCCGTAGGCGGAAACCCGATCTTCCCTGCCGCTCCGATCCAATGCGGCGACGGCAATCTTGCCTTTAATGACCCCCCGCCCTGCAACGTCTTGGGCATCGACCGCAATTTCCGCACTCCCTACATCACCACCTGGTCCATCGGAGTCCAGCACACATTCACCCAGAATCTCGCCCTGGACGTTGCCTACGTCGGCAACCACAGCGGGAATCTGATCGGCATCCGCGACATCAATCAGGCGGCCTTGGGCACTGGCATCCTGCCGTATGCCCAGTTTCCCTTCCTCGGTTTTATTAACATGATGTCGAATCAGTACAAGTCCAACTACACCGGGCTGCAAGTGACGGCAACCCAGCGGCTCTCTCATGGGGTGTCCTTCCTTGCCGGTTATACCTATTCCCACGCCCTGGACGATTCCTCTACCAACCAGAATCAATTCCTGCCGCAGGACAGCACGCATCCGCAGTTGGAATACGCCAGCAGCGACTATGACATCCGGCATCGCTTCACACTGTCGCTGACCTATGCGATTCCCGGGAAGAAGTCGTTCGCGCAGATGCTGCAAGGCTGGCAGATCAATTCCGTCGTGACTCTGCAAAGCGCGCAACCCTGGACCGTCAACGACACAGTAGACAACGTCGACGGGACCAACGAGAACGCCGGCCGCTGGGACTTCTTCGGCAACCCTTCGGACTTTACTTCCAACCAGAATCCATTGATCTACTGCAGCGGCCCTGCCTCCGGCAACTGTACGCAAAACATCTCCAACGGAAACACCATCGTGTTCTCCGATCAGCAGACCGTTGCATTCTGGAGCATGTGTTCGTCACACGCCAACACCACCACACAGTTTGGCTGCTACGTGTGGGGCAACTCCGTTATGGTGGCTCCCGCCCTTGGAACCTTCGGCACGATGCGCCGCAACATGTTCCGCGACTCAGGTTTCCGCGACCTGGACTTGTCGGTGACCAAGGATTGGAAGTTCGGCGAGAGATTCAAGGCACAGTTCCGCGCCGAGTTCTTTAACGTGCTCAACCATCCCAGCTTCGCCAATCCCTACGGCGGCACCAGTGGCTACGGTCCCGGAGCGTTTGACGATCCTTCGTCCATCGGCTCGTTCGGCTGCGGCTGCGCCACACCCGACCAGGCAGGCGGCAACCCTGTAGTCGGCTCGGGCAGCAATCGAGCCATTCAGCTGGGTCTAAAGTTGAGCTTCTAGCACAGAAAATGCCTCGCGCTTCGCGGTGAACATTCTTGTGTGGGAACAGCCGCCCTCGGCTGTCCGAACGGGCATAGCCCGATCCGTTGAACTGAGTTACAGATGCGACCCGCCGAGGTGAGGCTGTACCGAGTTCCTTACACTTCAAATACTCGCTTCGGTGTCCTGTGCAAACATTCGCTCGCCCCATCCTCCTCCACAAGATAATTGTCGCAGATGTGCGCATACATGGAACTCGTCGCATAGGATGGATGAACTGACATATTCATGCTCTTCTCGATACTCATAGTCTCGTCGGACCGGATGAGCGGTCGCTCGATGAGGTCGTATCCCTGCGAGTGCGCGTAGATCCGGGATTCCGCAGGCACTCCCTTCTGCTTCATAAACTCGTTATGGGCCAGGAATATCTCCCGGCACAACCCGCCGGGCTTCAATCTTTTCAGCGTGTGCTGCTGCGCTTCCTTCACAATCTCGAAACCCTCGATCAGCTCCTGAGACGCCTTCCCCAGAACGATGGTTCGGCTGAGCTCGGCATAAAATCCACCCGTGCCGTTATTCTCAATCAGCAATGACATATGGTCGTTCCGCGAGAGGGTACGTCCCTGAAAGTGCCTTTGGGCGAAAAACGCAGGCTGTCCCAGCCTCGCCGACATGCCGAGAAATATTCCCTGCTCACTTCCGAGAAGCTGCCCTTCGTATTGCGCCAGCGCCGCCACTTCCAGGTCGCGCATCCCTGGTTTGATGTGGGAAAGAACCTTGCCGAAAACGACATCCTGCATTTCCGCCGTCTTCTTGATCAGAGCAATCTCTTCGTCGCTCTTGACAGCCTTGGCGCGGTCGACGAAATCCGTTTCGTCGGAGATCTCGGCCGTGCCCGAGAGCTTCGCTTCAAGGTAGGCCACAAAACCCTGCGGCATTCCGCTCGCGCCCACCAATCCAATCTTGCGATACCCCCGTTTGTTCAGATCATCGCAAACCGCTTCCGCGTCGTAGGTCCGCGTGTAGTGAATGGACGGAAATGCCGAAGTCGTAATGATCTCTCCCACCCCGGGGTTGTCCTTGTCGTCTCCGCTCAGGCTTCGCCGGCGACCCGCAGCGCCATGCTCAACCACAGTCATCAGGTCCGAAGCATGGAAGATCACCGTCCGCGGATAATAAGCAGGAATGTCGGTAAACCACTTCACATAACCGCCGGTGAAGTCCCGGGCGTTCTGCGTCACTAAGGCGTCGAGCCCGCGCTCCTTCAGGTGATCTCGCACCAGCTTCCATCGCCGCTCGAGCTCTTGAGTGGAGATTCTAGAAACTTTGCGGTCATCCGGGTCCATAGCTGCGTCTCCCCTGGCGAGGACGGATTGAGACTCGATCATTCCGTCGCTGTCTCCATTCCCGTCCCGCATCCTCGGCAACGACTCGATCCGTCTAGTCGAGGGCCTCTGGGCCCGTGTACTTGAGAATGTACAAGCCCCCGCTGATGCGGTCGGTCGCGTAAATCAACCCTTTCTCGTCAACCAGCGCATGGTTGATTTGAATGGTGTGTGTGGGATTGCCGGGCGGGGCCAGCGGTACAAAGAAGCCGATCTCCTTGACTTGCGGCGGAGCATGCGGAACCGGTACGTCGACCAGGCGGTAGATCCGAACCCCAGCATTGAAGAACGTCCCGACGAATGTGTTCTTCAAGTGGGCCGACGTTGAGCCGGGGAGGTTGGGATGCAGATTGTGCGCCCCGAACCGCCCACCCCTTGTACAAAAATCGCCGGCTTTCTCCGGCAACGGGGCGGTGCCCAGGACGACGGGGTTCGTCTCGTCGCGAATGTCCACCAGCCAGACAAGTTTCGGCGCGTCCGCGCACTTATCCATCACCGCTTCGTCAGACACGATTGCCAGTCCGCGCCCGAACAACGGCTGCACCGTGTGCGTCCAGGCCGGATAAGGTGGAGAGAATTTCAACCGGCTCACCAGCTTCGGGGAAAAGTTCTTCGCGCTCCCCGCTCGAACACCCGCCAGTCCGGAGATGTCTAATATCACCTGGCCGCCATCCATGTAGCCCACATAGGCGCGATCCGCACGGTCCGGATAGACTTGCACATTGTGAACTCGATATCCATCGTCGATCGGATGCCGCGTGGGCAGGCAACCCGGCAAACACTCATCCTTCTTTTGCGTCCCGGGAAGCCACCAGCGCCCAACCTCGCGCGGCACCCGCGGATCGCGCAGGTCAACCACCACATAAAACTGGTCGTCCTTTGCATTCGCGGGATTCGAGTCGTGCGTCCCGCTGGAGAGGTGCGCGAACTCTCCATCCACAAACCATAGCCAGTGCACGCCACGCGAGTTTGGCCCCGAGGTATCGAAGAACGAGAGCGCCAGGTCCTGCATGCTCTTTGCCTTCTGGATGCGCGCAAGATCCGACACATCGAGCACCCACATTCCCGCCGGGCCTTGGCCCACGCTTACCGTCTGATTCGCGACTGCCAGCACGTTTCCCGAAAGTCCCAGCGAATTGCAGCGCGTGATGCCCGGTCCCGGAGACGGCAACTGATTCAGCAACGTTGGCGCATCGGGATGTGTGACGTCAACGATGCTCAGGCAGGTCGTCCTTTCCTCATGGGCAACGTAAAGAATGCGGCGCCCGTCGGCGCGCTGTTGGATCGCCAGCCCCTCCCCTCCATCTCCGTGACCGCCTAAATCCTGGTGGCTAATGAGGAGCATATTTTTTTGCTCAGTGGACTCACCGGCGTTGGCCCCAGGGACGAACGTGACAAGGGCGGTGAAAACAAGAATCGGGAGAAAAATTCCTCGCACGTTAACAGTTACCCCGTTGACGAAGGTTTTTCAGATGATCATTGCTCCGACTTGAGGTGAGCGCTCGCAGACGCATAGGGTTTCACCCTCCTGCACTACGGTCAAGAGTTTTCTTGGACTCCCTGAGAAACACGAAAGATTGGAGTTCCGGCTTCCCACGCTAACGAGAGAGCCGAACCTGGCCGATGACCCCCGATGGAGCAGTCATCATGGGCAGGTGGGTTCTAGTCACGCTATTGGTGTTGACCGGGGTTGTGCACGGACAAGAATTGCCGAATGTGCCGCTGTCGAAGGCGACGTGGATGACCTTCGCGGGGCTCGGTACCGAAATTCTGGCCGACGGCGTTACGACGCGGGTTCTCTACCAACGGCACTACGACGAAATCAATCCGCTGGCCAAGCCCTTCGTTCATGCCGGAGCGCCTGGGCAGATCGGAGGGAGTCTGCTGGGAGCAGGAGCAATAAGCGGCGTGTGGTTCGTGCTTCGCCGGACGCATCATGATCGTGCAGCAAGGTGGTTTTTACTGTCAATGACCGCTAGCGAGGGCTGCAATGTCGCCCGCCAGTTCGCCCTCCTGCGGACGAGCCAGAACTGGAGTAACGTGTCTGGGTCAGGCCCGCCCTTGTCGGGACTCGTGAGACTGCGCAGAGCGCGCCGTGGTCGGTAAGCGTGCGCTACGTCTCGCGTATGGATTCGGTCCCGGGAACCCGGAATTTGGAGGGCGCAACCCGGCGTGGTAGCCTATCGGCGGCGAGGGTAGGGGCGGGTTCGAGACGCCCGTACCGGTTACGCCCAAAGTAACGCTTCATGCCGGACCAAGCCAGGCCGCTTCGACCCGCTGTATCCCCCTCATCTGGGGGGACTTCCAAGGGTCCGCCTGAACCGGAAAAAGAGCAACTTTCTCCTCACAGCCGGGTTCGATCCAGTGTGAGCACTGGCGCCATGGACCAAAGCGTTCTGATGGCCTCGGTAAGACCGCGCCCAGCAGGAACTTTGCAGCCGGCAATGGCCGGCGCCGAAAGCTACACCGACGCCGAAGTTATGCTGCGGGTGAAGGCCGGGGACCAGTCCGCTTTCGACTTCCTGGTGCAGAAGTATCGCCGGCCGCTGGTAAGTTTCATGTACCGGATGGCGCGCAACACGGCAGCAGCGGAGGATCTGGCGCAGGAAGTTTTTCTGCGGGTGTACCGCTCGCGGCAGACTTACGAGGCCAGCGCAAAGTTCACCACTTGGATGTATCGCATTGCGACCAACCTGGCGGTCAATCATGCGCGCGACACTCGCAAGGAACGGCCGGAAGTGACGGTCAGCCTGGACGAACCGGATGAGGAGACGGGCACGACCATGGACGTGGCCGATGGTGCGATCACGGCCGAGGAAGCCTTGGTGCTGCGGGAACGTATGCTGGCGATTCGAACCAAAGTCGAAGCCCTTCCGGAACGGCAGCGGCTGGCGGTGATCATGCACAAGTACCAGCAGATGGATTACAAACAAATTTCCGAGGTATTGAAGTTGAGCGAGTCGGCGACGAAATCGCTGTTGTTCAGGGCGTACGAGACTTTGCGGGAACAGTTAAAAGAATTTGTCTAGCATGCAGCATTTCATTTGAGAGAAGCGAGAGTGGCGAGAACGATAGAGGGAAGAGAAACTAAGGGGAGCACGGTTATGAAGTGCGAGGAAATTCGCGAAATGATGCCGGACCTGGCGTCCGGTTTGATGGGAATAACGCCGGAGGTCGGGGGGCATCTGGCGGGTTGCGGCGCGTGCACCGGAAAGCTGGAAGAGTTCCGGCAGACGATGGCGTTGCTGGACGAATGGCAGGCTCCGGAGCCGTCACCATATTTTGATGTGCGCCTGCAAGCGCGTCTGCGGGAAGAGATGGCCAAGCCGCCTGCGGGATGGCTGGCATGGTTCCGGCGTCCAGTACTGGCCGCGGCCCTTACTGTGCTGGTGGGCGTTGGCGTGGGCCTGTTCTTCACCAAGAACAGTGGTTTCTACAAGCCGAACATTAACGAAATCGCGGTGGTCGAGTCGCAGACGCCATCCATGGAGCCGGGTACGGCGGTTAGCGATTTGCAGGCTTTGGAGAAGAATCACGACCTGTACTCCGACTTCGATTTGCTGGATGACCTGGAAGTGCAGCACGATGTGGTGGCAAATCCGTAGAGCGAAGCGGGCGTCCGATGCACGGGTTAGGACGAGCTCAAGGGCGGAGAGAATGCGGCGGGCGAATTTCATGACGGGATGGATGACGACGGCGGTGCTGTCGGTGGCGACCGTTGTGGTGTGCCTGTCTCCTTGCCTGGCGCAACGGAACAACTTCCGGCCACCTCCGCAGAATCAAAATCGTCCACAGCAAAACCAAAATCGACAGCAGCCGCCTCATCAGCCGCAAGGGCATCAGGGGCAGGCTCAAGGACACCCGGGGCAAGGCCATGCCGGCGACTGGCTGCGCCGGTACAAGGGCGTGCCTTCGGGCGAGCAAGAACGCGCGTTGCAGAACGACCCGGCATTCCGCCGTTTGCCGCCCGAGCGGCAGCAGCAGTTGCGCCAGCGGCTGCAGCATTTCTCAGGCCTTCCGCCGCAGCAACAGCAGCGGGTGTTGAACCGGATGGAAACCTGGGAACATCTGACACCGGAACAGAAGCAGCAGGCGCGTCAGATTCACGGTCAGCTACAGCAACTTCCTCCAGGCCGACGGGACATGGTAACAACTGCAGTGCGGCATCTAAGCGCCATGCCCCCCGAACAGCGGGAGCAGATCATTAATTCCGACCGTTTCAAGGGCATGTTCTCGCCTCAGGAACGCGAAATCATGAGCGGAGCCGCGAAGTTGCCGCTCGCCCCTCCGGAGAATGGTAGACCCACCGAACCGCCCGCACCCGAGCAGTGAAAGGCGTCGTTGGTCGTTAGTCGTTGGTCGTTGGCAAGTACGACAGCCTTCGCGATAACGAATCGGCGAACGACTAACGACCAACGACTAACGACCGTCTTCAATGAAAATCATGCGACACCGTTTCTGCCTTTGTAACGAACAGTGGCTGCACGCGTTCCGCTTTGACGGAGATCACATTGTCCTGATTCTGCAGGATTCCCTCAATGGCCAGAAACCGCTCTGAGGCCAGCAGCAAGCGGTTGCGGTGAAAAAGATCGGGCGTAATGATCGCATTGGCCACTCCGGTTTCATCTTCCAGACTGACAAACACGAACCCTTTAGCCGTTCCCGGACGCTGGCGTGTGATTACGCAACCTCCAATGCGCAGACGTTTGCCGCTGGGAAGATCGCGGAGTTCACTCGCCCGGCGAATGCCCATGGCATTGAGCCAATCGCGGCGGTAAGCCATGGGATGCGGTCCCACGGTGAGGCCGGTGCCATGAAAGTCGGAAACCAGGCGCTCTTCGTGGTTCATGGGTCGCAGCGGAGAAGGCGAATCGGGTTCTGGCACATTCTCCAGCAGCGGCCCAGAGCCGCGGACCGCGCGTTCCACCTGCCAGAGGGCGTCGCGACGGTGAAGTTGCGAGTACCTAGTACTCGGTACCGAGTACTCAGTACTCAGTAAAACCTTTGTCATTCCGACCCCCGAGCGAACGCGAGGGGCGGAGGAATCTCGCAACTCGGTACTGGGTACTGGATACTCGGTACTAGTTACTGCATTCAACGCCCCGATTTCCGCCAGTGTAGTGAGTTCATCTTTACGCAGTTCAGGAACGCGGCGAGCGAGATCGTGAATGGATGCGAACGGGGCAAGCATACGCGCACGCACTAGCGCTTGAGCACCTTCTTCGCGCAAGCCGCGGACGTAACGCATGCCCAGGCGCAGCGCAGGAGCGGGTTGCGAGCATAGAGATTCCTCCGCCCCTCCCGTTCGCTCGGGGGTCGGAATGACAATGGTTTTACTAGGTACTGGGTACTCGGTACCAGGTACTGACTTACTGGCAACTGGCAACTGGCCACTGGCCACTGTTTCTAAACTGCACATCCATTCCGAACACGTCACATCCACGGGCAACATTTTCAATCCATGGCGCTGCGCATCTTTGGTGATCGTCGCGGGAGAATAAAAACCCATGGGCTGATTGTTGAGTAGGGCGGCAGTGAATGCGGCAAGGTAGTGGCACTTCAAATAAGCGCTGGCATAAGCGATCAGCGCGAAGCTGGCGGCGTGCGATTCAGGGAATCCGTAGAGCGCGAACGATGTGATGGAAAGAATGATTTCTTCCTGAGCCTTCGGCGAGATTCCGTTGTGGGTCATGCCGGCGCGCAGCTTGGCTTCGATTTCTTTCATGCGCTCCTGCGACCGCTTGAAACCCATGGCGCGGCGCAGGTCTTCCGCTTCGCCGCCGGTAAAGTTGGCAGCGATCATGGCGAGACGAAGTAGTTGCTCCTGGAAAAGCGGCACGCCGAGCGTGCGTTTAAGCACAGGCTCGAGCGAAGGATGCGGATACGTGACCTCTTCACGTCCCTGGCGACGCAGGAGAAAAGGATTCACCATCTGGCCGACAATCGGCCCCGGCCGGATGATTGCGACCTGCACCACGATGTCATAAAAACGTTTCGGGCGCAGGCGCGGCAGGCACGACATCTGCGCCCGGCTTTCTACCTGAAACAGGCCGACGGTGTCAGCCTGCTGCAGCGCGGAATACACTTGCGCATCATCCTGCGGAAGATGTGCCAGATCGACTTCCTCGTTGTAGTGGTTGCGAATGAGTTCTATCGAATCCTTGAGCACGGCCATCATGCCCAGGCCGAGCAAGTCAACTTTGATGATGCCCATGTCGGCGCAATCTTCTTTGTCCCACTGCACAACGACGCGTCCCGGCATGGAAGCAGGTTCGAGCGGCACGACAGAATCAAGTTCCCCCTGGCAAATCACCATGCCGCCGGAGTGCTGGCCGAGATGGCGCGGCATGTCTTGCACGGCTAGGCATAGCTCGTAATATTTGCGCAGGCGGGGATGTTTGAGGTCGAGTCCGGCATCGCGGAAGCGGCGGTCGAGTGCGTCATTTTCATCGCGGAATTCCCAAGTAGCGACTGCGGCGGAAATCTTGGCCAGCGTTTCCGGATCGAATCCCAGCACTTTGCCCATTTCACGCGCGGCCATGCGATTGCGGTAAGTGATGACATTCGCCGTCATGGCCGCGCCGCGCTCGCCATAGCGGCGGTAAACATACTGGATGACTTTTTCGCGCTCGTCGCCGCTGGGCAGGTCGAGATCGATGTCAGGCCACTCGCCGCGCTCTTCGGAGAGAAAACGTTCAAAGAGAAGTTCCATGCTGACGGGATCGACAGCCGTGATGCCGAGTGAATAGCAGACAGCACTGTTGGCGGCCGATCCGCGCCCCTGGGCCAGAATGTTTTGCTCGCGGCAAAAGCGGACCAGATCCCAGACAATAAGAAAATATCCCGCGAGCTTAAGTTTTTCGATCAGCGCGAGTTCGCGTTCAATCTGCCGCCGGGCGCGGGTTTGCATGTCGTTCGCGGCGCGGCCATACCGCTGCCGAAAACCTTCCCATGCGCGCTCGTGCAGAAACGAGTTCATGGTCTCGCCTTCGGGAACGGGATAACGAGGAAACTGATAGCCGAGGTCATTCAGCGTGAAGTCGAGGCGCGAGGAGAGTTCAAGCGTGTTGGTGACGGCTTCGGGCAGGTCGGCAAAAAGTTGCTGCATCTCTTGCGGCGATTTCAGGTGACGCTCGGAGTTGCGTGCCAGCAACCGGCCAGCGGTGGATAGGGTGCGGTGATTACGGATAGCGGTGAATGCGTCGCAGAGTTCGCGATCTTTCGCAGCGGCATAGCAGACACCATTGGTTGCTAGCAGCGGAAGATTGAGCGAACGGGCAATTGCGATGGCCGCACGGTTGCGAGCTTCTTCTTCCCGATGAAAATGGCGCTGCACCTCGATGTACACATTGCCGCGGCCAAACAATCCAATCAGCTGCTCAACTTGCTCGCGGGCTTCTTCAATGCCGCCCTGCTGCAAAGCCGCGGCCAGCGGCCCATCTGCGCCGCCGGTCAGGCAAATGAGGCCGTCGGTATGCTCTTCCAATTCTTCTTGGCGGACCGCACCCTCGCCTTTTTTGGCGCGCAACTTCATTTTGGTTATAAGACGGCAAAGATTCTGATAACCGCTGCGTGAAGAAACGAGAAGAGGAAGGCGATATCTTTGAGACGAAAAAAGATTGGCAGTGACTTCCGCGCCGATGTGCGCTTTGATCCCGATTTTCTTCGCTGCCATGTGAAAGCGAGGCGCACCGTAGACGCCGTCGGTGTCAAGCAATGCCATGGCGGGCATGCTGAACCGGGCACAGGTTGACATCAACTCTTCAGGCAAGGAAGATCCTTCGAGGAAACTGAAAGCAGAACGGGCGTGTAGCTCGATGTACATTGAGTGATTGAGTCATTGAGCGATTGGGTTGCAAATGACTCAATCACTCAATGACTCAATGGTTCAATTCTTCAGTCATACGTTCCTTCCACGAACCAGCCTCCGCCCAGCAGATCGTGCACGAGTCGGTAGAGAGCGACATCGTCTGCATTTTGCAAGGCAATGTCCCACTCATCGCGCGCCCAGGCTTCCCGCTCCCACCAGTCGCCGGAACTGCGCCATGGGCCGGCTTTCCAGAGCACACTGCCCTGCACTTCCTTCTTCTTCGAGCAGACCACGCGTACCAGTTCACCGTTTTCCAAAGTCACAGCAGCCCGCAGCGCCGGACGGAACATACGAAGAGCAGCCACGGCTGATTTTTCTTCCGCCGCGATTTTTTGACGGTTTGTTTCTGGAGCTGCCCCGGGCACGAAGCGCCGCATGCGGAAGCTTTCGGCACGGTAGGTGTCCAACAACTCCAGCGAGCCCACGCGGGCTTCGCCGACCAGACCGGCAATGCGCGCCAGCGTTAGTTCCAGTTTTTCCGGCTCCGGCGATGGAGGCAAAAACAGGCCGCCTTGGGCGGATCGCGGCCGCGCCGGTTCCGCGGCGAGATGAATCTTAAGGATGGGCGCGCCCGGCGGATGCGCATTCAAGTCCAGTTGCAGCAGTTTGAGAAAAAGTTTGGGATCGAGCATGGGAAGAGGAAGACGAAGAGTTCGACAAAATTTACCTTGTCGTCCGGAAACAAAATGCTGAGCCGGCGATTGGGATTCGATTGCGCTTTTCGATTCGTCACTCTCGCTAGGAATCCCGAAAGTGCCGAGTTGAGGATCGACTCCAGCTAAATTCTGCAGTTCCAGCGTGAGCCGCAATTCCTGCGTGGCCAGCGCACGCGCAGCCAGGCGCGCACAAATCTGATCAAGTAAACGATTCAGCAAAAAAGCCAGCGACTCCAGCAGCACGATGGGATATTCCAGCTCGACGGCTTCTTCAAATACCACTGGCGCTTCTACCGGAACCAGCGTACGAGAAACCGTGCCCCGCGCCAGTTGCTGCAAGCGCAGGCCCTCCTGTCCCAGACGCTCGCTCAGAGCAATTTCCGGCAACGCAGCCAGAGCGCGCAGGCTGCGAATGCCCCAGCGCGCAAGAGTCGCGAGCAGAGAGGCTGATTCTTTCTGCTCGTCTCTATTCTTCCTCCCTTCCCGCTCTTCGCTTTCACGGCCGGCAAACAAAACTTCCACCGGCAGAGCTCCCAGAGACTCGCTTTCTTTCCCCGGCGGAATCACAGTCACCCCGGAAAAGCCGCGGGCCGCGAGCACGGCAGCCTCGGGATTCGACGCCACAGCAATGTTCGCGTCAAGTCCGAGGTCAGCGGCACAGCGAAATAGATTATGAGCAATTTCTGGCAACGTGCCGAAAAGAGATTCCATGCCTGCCAAGTCAAGAATCACCGTGTCGGCTGCGGCATCTTCCACGCACGGCGAGAAGGACTGCGCGCAATCCAGCAGAGCGGCGTGCGCCGCTGATTCCTGCAGCAAAGAACGTGGACGCAGCGTCAATCCCGAACAGAGTTTCGCCTGCGCTTTCGTCATGCCCGGCGTGATACCCATTCGGCTTGCGCTCTCATTCACAGCAAAAACTTTTTCCAGCGGAGGCTTGCCTTCGAAAATGGCCACGGCCCGCGAGCGCAACTCCGGCTCAGCGCGAAATACCGCGGCCACGGGAAAATTCGGTACGTAGATGCAGGCAAACATGAAGCAGTACCCAGTACCCAGTTGTAAGTACCCAGTTAGGTTTTCTGGCAACTGGGTACTGGCAACTGGCCACTGATTTTTCATCCCGCCCAGGCGGTTTTGCTGGCGAATGTGATTTCGGCGGAACCAGCCGGTTTACGATTCAATGTTGAGCGCACCAATTCCGCCTTGATGTTCAGCCCAGTCAACAAATGCGCGTGTGTGGGCGCCGGGAATTGAGAATCCATAGGCTGCTCTCTTATCTGACTTCCTAACGACCCCAGCTTTATTAATAAGGAAGAACAGCTTCCGGCGATGGACTGCCGCTCGACTGCGAGCAGCACGGTGGGCGTATGCTCCACGGCGCGGCGAAAACGGAACCATGTGGTCAGCGGGATGTGGCGCGCCGTCTGCGGCGGCAAATCACCTAGATCGAGAGCGATTAATCCGAAGCCGCCGCTTTCGAGCAGTAGATCGGCAGCGCGCAGAAGTTGCTCCAAACGCGCCTGTGGTGAACTTTCCCCGCAACGCACCCACAGCAGACGGGTCAACTCGACCCCCGCAGCAGCGGCAGACTGCGGGTCGAGAACATCACTGGCATCCACGACCACGCAGCATTCCCCGCGCCGGGTGGCCGCGGCCAGCGCGGCCACTAATAAGGTAGTGCGGCCGGAAGAGGCCGGACCGCAAATTTCCGTCAGGCAACCGCGCGGCAGACCTCCCGTAAGCGCATCTATCGCGGCAATGCCGCTGGATACCATTTCTGGCGCAGGACGCGCCGCCAATTGCGAAGCGGGAGTAACGCCGGAAAGTCTCGCATCTTTAAAAGCTCCTAAAAAATCAGCAGATATAATTCGTTGCGGCGGCCGCCCCTCGCCGAGCTCTTTCCAGGAAGGTTGCGGGCAAACTTCCGCCCCAGCTTGAACATCAAAAGAAAAAGGGCGGCTTGGGGCCGCCGAAGTGGAACCCACTGCGGAAGACATACAATCCTCAGGAAATATCAGGGAACGCCGGGTTAGAAGCTCCGGAGGCTATTCGCTTTTTATTCGCCTTTAAGAATTGTGCACTCGGCAGCCGGGATTGTCAAGCTGAATTGAAAACTCATCGCCGCCAATCCAGCGATTGCTTACTTCGGCATCCGCCACCCGTCTAAGCCCGACAGTACAGCGGCAGGCGCGGGCGTTTCCATCCAAGTGTTGATCCCAGGTCGCGACTGAATGCTGTCGATCCCCACAGAGAAGAGGAGTCTCCCCATGCACAAAACTCGCCTGCTTGTTTTGTTATGCGGCCTTGTGTCAGTGGCAAGCCTTTGCCAAGCCCAATCCATCATGCTCGATCTGCCCCGGCAGAGCCAGCATGCCGTGGTCACGCAGCGTATTGGCATCACCGACATCACCGTCAACTATCACCGGCCGCTGGCCAATGGCCGCCAGGTTTGGGGCAAGCTTGTACCTTATGGACAGGTCTGGCGCGCCGGAGCCAACGAAAACACCACCGTCACCTTCACCGATCCGGTCACGATTGAGGGCCAGCCGCTCGACAAGGGAACCTACGGCCTGCACATGATCCCCGGCGAAAATCAGTGGACAGTGATCTTCTCGAAGATGTCTATCGCATGGGGAAGTTTCACCTACAAGCAGGATGAGGACGCCCTGCGAGTCACGGTGAAGCCACAAACTGCCGAATTCCACGACGCGCTGACCTACGACTTCGATGATGTCAAACCCGATTCCACAGTAGTCACTCTGCGCTGGGACAAAGTCGCCGTGCCTTTCAAAGTTGAAGTCAAAGTAAACGACATCGTCGCCGCCAGCATTCAACGGCAAACCCGCGGTCTCAATCAATATTTCTGGGAAGGCTGGGACGAGGCGGCCAACTACTTCCTCACCGCGAAAACCAATCTGGATGAAGCGCTGAAGAATGAAGACCGGTCCATCGAGACGGAAGAGCGTTACGACAACCTGATGACCAAGTCGCGCATTCTCGAAGCCATGGGCCGCAAAGATGACGGCACAACGTTCCGCAACAAAGCCTTGGATAAAGCCAACGCGTTGCAGCTTTATTTTTACGGCCGCCAAGTACAGGTGGCGGATAAGAAGCAGGAAGAGGCATTGGCAATTTTCCGGTCCAACGCAAAAAAGTTCCCCGACTTCTGGACGTCACATCTCGGACTGGCCCGCGTCTATAGCGCCCAGGGCGATTTCGATAAAGCTTCCAAGGAAATGCAGTCCGCGCTGGCCGGCGTGGATCAGGCCAACAAATCAACGTTGGAGAACTATGCAAAGCGTTTGCAAGCCAAGGATGACATCAACCGCTAATCACCAAGTATGGAAAAGAGAATGGGCCAGCCCGAGGGCCGGCCCATTTCATTTGCCAAATTATTCAACGGCACGGCAATCAACGGTCACCATACCCTGCAAGCATTCGCCCGGACCATCTTCTGCCCGGCTTTGCAGCCGAACGCCTGGGCAAACTCGGACATGTTCGAAACCACGTTGTCGATGCGGAAGATAGGTAGCGAGTGCGGGTTGGTGGTAACAACCATACGAGCCACCTCCGGACGTACGGCCGAACACCACGAATAGGCATAAGACAGGAAAAAGCGCTGGCGATAGGTCCAGCCATCCGGACCTTTGTCGTCGAGCGATTTGCCCTGCTTCTTTAGTTCTGCTGCCAGCGCATTGAGCGCAAGATGGATGCCTCCGTTATCCGCCGTATCCTCACCCTGGGTCAGCAATCCATTCTGCTTGACTCCGGGGCCGGCATCGGGAACATCCTGCGTGTACTCGTCGGAGATGCACTTGCCGCGCTCGTCGTACTGCTTGGCGTCTTCCGCGGTCCACCAGTCGCGCAGGTTGCCGTGAGCGTCGAACTTGCGTCCCTGATCGTCGAAGCCGTGGGTCAGTTCGTGACCGATGACCATGCCGATGGCGCCGTAATTTACGGAATCATCCATCCCCTTCTCGAAAAACGGCGGCTGCAGAATGCCAGCGGGGAAGTTAATAGTGTTCAATTGCGGATCGTAGTAGGCATTGATGGTGGGCGGCGTCATCGTCCACTCGCTGCGGTCCACGGGTTTGCCGACCTTGGCGACCCAGCGCTCGAATTCAAACGCCGAAGCCTGTCCCGCGTTCGCGAGATAGCTGTCCCGTGTGATCTTGACGGTGGAATAATCGCGCCAGTGTGAAGGATAGCCGATCTTATCTTCGATTCCCTTCAGCTTGACGACGGCTTGCTCCTTCGTCGCAGGCGTCATCCAGCTCACAGTTTCAATGTCGTCATGCATAGCCCGCTCGATGGCATGCACCATTTCAATCGTGCGGGCCTTGCTTTCGGGTGGAAAAGCGCGGTCCACGTAAGCTTGGCCGAGCGCCTCCCCCAGGTCGCGGTCGGCGGCGCGAGTGCAACGCCGCCAGCGCGGAAGTTGCTGCTCCTGGCCAGCCAGCGTGTGCGCAAAGAAATCGAAATTCTCGTCGGTCATCGCTTTGGTCAAATAAGGCGCAGCCCGGTGAATCACCTGCCAGCGCATGTAAGTCTTCCAATGCTCAAGCGGATGTTCCACGAGCAGTTTTTCTTCTGCTCGGAAAAAATCGGGCGAAGTGACGATGTAGTGGTCGCTGACTGGCGCCCTCACCGCCTTCAGGTAAGCCTCCCACTCGATGGAAGGCGTAAGCTCACGAATCTGCGCCAGGCTCATCTTGTTGTTAATGTTTTTTGGATCGCGGCGCTTGACGTTATCCATCTGCGCCTTGGCCATGGCAGTTTCCAGCTGGAGCACGGTACCTGCGTCGGCGCTGGCTTGCGCTTCCGATTCCCCCGCCAGCACAAACATCTTTTGCACGTGCACGCGGTACTTCTTGTGAGTTTCCACCGACTTCTCGTCGGTATTGATGTAGTAATCGCGATTGGGCAGGCTCAGGCCGCCCTGATCAATCTGCGCCACCACTTTGGAAGCGTCGTCATAGTCTTGCTGCCCCGTAAAACCGAAAAACGGAGAGTTCGTCTGATTGTCTCCCTGCTCCCAGGCTCCCGGGAACATGTGGTGGAGGTGGGCGATTTCCAGCGTGATTTCCTTGCTGGACTTGAGCGCGGCAATGCGGCCCAGTTCCGGCTGCAGAGGCTTCAAACCAGCCGCCTCGATGCCGCTTTCGTCCATGCAGGCGGCCCAGTAGTCGCCAATCTTCTGCTGCACGGCGTCGCGCTTTGGATCATTCTTGCTGCTCGCTTCCAAAGTTTCGCGCAGCAGGTTTTCGTTCCACAGTTCCAGGCTGCTTCCCGTGCTCCAGAACACCTGGTCGGCAGGAATCGGATTGGCCGCGAGCCACTTGTTACAGGAGTACTTATAGAAATCGTCGCAAGCACTTAGCGCCGGGTCCACCAGATTTGGATCAAAATGTTCGAGCTTGGCAGCGTTGGTCTCGACCGCGGTTCCGCCGGTTGCGCCGGCGGTCGATTTGACGTCCGCATTTTGCCCGAGCACCGCCAGGGGCAGGGTCAGGAATAGAAAATACAGAATGACTCTGGGAGTAAACATTTAGCCTCTTTTCCGGGAGTAGCTGAAATTGGAACAATGGCTCTGAAAGATACGCACATAGGAAGACGCAGGTTCCGCGCAGCGCAGGGACGAGACGGCACACTTCGGCCTTTCCCGTAGAACAACATACTACAGACGGGCGGGAAGCGGGATAGTTAGCGGCTTCGTCCCCTAACCCGTGTTGTGCAGTCCAGCCGCGATGCCGTTGATGGTCGCGCCCAGAGGATACTCAAGCGCCGCCGCGTCCTGGCCTTGCTGCTTGCGCCGCAAAAGGTCGACCTGGATCAGGCTCATCGGATCCACGTAAGGGTTGCGCAGCTGAATGGACCGCGCCAGCACACGGTTCCGGGCCAGCAATTCGCGCTGACCGGAGATGCTCAGAACCATTTGCCGTGACCGCAAAAACTCTTCTTCCAGCATGGTGAAAACGCGCGTGCGCAATGCCGAATTCTTGACGAGTCCGGAATAAACTCGGGCGATTTCGAGGTCCGCCTTGGCCATGCCGAGTTCGACGTTACGCACCAGATCTGAGAACAGGGCGAAATGTTGTAGCATCTGGCGGAGCAACCGCTCGTGTCCGCTTCCCTTCCCGGCGAAACACTGAAGTCCATGGCCTACTCCGTACCAGGCGGGCACGGCGTGCCGGCTCTGCATCCATCCAAACACCCATGGAATGGCGCGCAGGTCCTGCAAACGCCGACCCGTGGCCCGTCGCGATGGCCGGGAACCAATGCGCGCCGCATCCAATTCGTGCGTCGGCGTGGCTTGCTCGAAGTATTCCAGCAGATCGGAGTTCTCCGCGATGTCGCGACGATAGACGCGGTAAGCTTCCCGCGACATTTCTTCCATGGCCTCTTCCCAGTGCGTCTGATCCTTGGCCGGGAGGCGCGAGCGCGTCAGCGCCTCCAGGCTGGCGGCAATCATCAGCTCCAGGTTCCGTTCCGCCAGCACGGCGTCGGCATACTTCCAGTTAAGAACTTCTCCCTGCTCGGTGATGCGGATGCTTCCGGAAAAGCAGCCTTCCGGCTGAGCCAGGATTGCCGCATGTGTCGGCCCGCCACCGCGCCCGACCGTGCCGCCACGGCCATGGAAGAGACGCAGTTTCACTCCGCATTCTTCCGCCACGCGATGCAGATCCCGATGGGCGTTGTACAGTTCCCAGGTGCTGGTCAGCATTCCTCCATCCTTATTCGAGTCGGAGTAGCCCAACATAACTTCCTGCCATCGTCCCCAGGAATCGAGCAGCGGTTGATATTCTGGATGCCGCCACAAACGGCGCATCACGCCGCCTGCCGCACGCAAAGAATCGATCGACTCGAAGAGCGGCACCGGCATCAAGCCTGGGTCTACAAGGCTTGGGTCTACAAGACTTGGGTCTTCCGGACTTGGATCTTTCACAGTTGGATATCCCAAGCCAGTATTGCCGCCTGAACCAGCCAGACTCACGCCACATGCTTTCGCCAGGCGGATCACGTTCAGCACATCGTTCTCAGACTCCGTGCCGCTGATGATGTACTGACGGATGGACTGTGCCGGATAGGTGCGCTTGAGCTCCTGAATCGCGCGGAAAGTCTCGACTAACTCCTGCAGCTGAGGAGAACCCGTCGCGCCGTTGTAAGGCAAAGCCTCTGCAACCAGCGAGGGCCCGGTTTTTCTCAATTCGGACTTTCTCAGTTTTGTCTTTCTTAGTTCGGTGTTTCTTAGTCCGATCTTGTTCAGGTCGATCTTCATTGTTCCGATCTTCATTGTTTCGATCTCTCGCAGAACCTCCGCGTGCACGCGGGCATGCTGGCGGATGTCGAGAACGAGGAGATGGAAGCCGAAGGTTCGGAGTTGTCGCAACAGTGGATCGACAAGGGTCTCCACCAGCCGCTGCCCGCGATTCAACATCAGGCTCGAGCGCAGAAGAACCAAATCGGATTCAAATTCCTTCGCATCTTCATACCAATCCTGAACTCCCGTCCCCTCCCGGCTGCGCTGCAACCGGTAAACCACGTAGGAAAGAAAGCGCCGGTAAAGCTCCACAGTGTTGCCCGGCCCCCAATGCATCGGAGCTCCAGGCATCGACCCTTTATAGCGGGCCAGCCGTGAAAGCATCTCAGTGGAAGCGCCCGCTTGCCGTGAAGACGAACTCAGACAATCGCTCAAGAACTCCACCTCCCGGGTGTATTCGCGGAGAATCACCGTTCGTGCCAGTTCCAGGGCATCCTTAACACACTCGGGCTTGACCAGCGGATTGCCATCGCGATCGCCGCCGATCCAGGAACCGAAGCTGATCAGGTTCGGCAGTTCGTCAGCATCGAGAAGCACGCCGTAAACTTCGCGAACCGAGTCCGCCACCTCGGCATAGATACGTGGCAGCGTCTCAAACAGCGAAAGCCGGAAATAGCGCAGTCCCATGCGAATCTCGTCATCAACGGTGGGCTTCGTCTGTCGAACCTCATCCGTCTGCCAAAGCGCGGCAATCTCGGCGTGGATAAGCTGTTCGCAGCGCAGCGCCTCACCCCCGGTGAGGGGAAGTCTGTCCAGCCTCTCGAGTTGTGCGGCGATGCGGCGGCGCTTCAGCAAGACCGTTTGCCGCGCTACCTCCGTCGGATGAGCCGTGAACACGGGCGTCACGGTGATCTGGCGAAGAGCCGCCAGCGCCGCATCGGCGGAAATCCCCGCTTTCTTCATGCGCAATAATGTCCCGCGGAACGAACCGGGCAGCGGAGCGCGTTGCCCATCCAGTTGGCCAGCGCGGCGCCGGCGCTTGCGATGGTTGGTCTCCGCCAGATTCGCCAGCTCGAAATAGATTGCGAAGGCCTTGGTGACCTGATAAGCGCGCCCCAGATCCATTCGCGAAATCATTGCCTGGGCCTTAGCCATGAGTTCGCCGCGAGCGCCGGCGGCAGAATTGCGCCAGACCCGCTCGCGATGTCGGATCATCAAGCGCCGCAGCTCTTCGACGGTGTCGAAAAGTTCCTGACCAACTTGCTCCACCAGGACGCGCCCAAGCAATGTGCCGAGCGATCGCACATCCCGTCGCAAGGAGCGATCCTTGGCGGAATCCTCCGAACGCGCCGTAAGTTCAGACAGACGGGCTCTTTGATCGTCCGCTTTCCACAGTGGTTTGTGCCGGGTCATGAGGATGACGGCTGAGACGCGATTAGACAGGATAAATCAAAAGCCAGTTCTCAGTTCCCGGTTCTCCGTTCTCAGTAAAACCGAATTTTCGTTCGCCAGAAACTGAAAAACAGAAACTCAATCAAGGAGGGAAGCTGAGAACTGAGAACTGAGAACTGAGAACTGAGAACTGAGAACTGAGAACTGAGAACTGAGAACTGAGAACTGAGAACTGAGAACTGAGAACTGAGAACTGAGAACTGAGAACTGAGAACTGAGAAC
>Ga0210404_10000191_pt1 | contig 38346 bp, 42 predicted proteins | sample IncBWH28MmetaG_FD_155455 | JGI IMG/M metagenome (GOLD analysis project Ga0210404, IMG submission 155455) | Forest soil microbial communities from Barre Woods Harvard Forest LTER site, Petersham, Massachusetts, United States - Inc-BW-H-28-M | ecosystem: Environmental > Terrestrial > Soil >... | reverse complement strand
AGGGCTGTTCAGATACGATGGTCAGTCCGAGAGTCTGTTGCCAAGAGAACAGTCTTAGCTGATCTTGGAAATGATTCTGTCAGAATAATCAAACATTGCCGGGTCCCGCTGATTCCTAGGCCGCTCTAGCGTTATCTGGATATCGTCAACAATTTTGGCGGGACGATGATTCAAAACTATGACCCGGTCCGCCATGTAGACCGCCTCCTGAACATTATGAGTTACCATTACGACGCAATTTGTGGCGTAGACGGGGTCTCTCCATATCTCCAACACTTCCTGCCTAAGGTTCTCCGCGGTAAGAGCGTCTAGACTCGAGAAGGGTTCGTCCATTAACAAGACTTCAGGTTGTAGCGCCAGAGCCCGTGCGATCCCGACTCTCTGTTTCATTCCGCCGGATAGTTCCTTCGGATAAGCCGTCTCGAACCCTTCCAAGCCGACATCCTGTATGTACTTTTTGGCAATCTTCACCTGCTCGTCTTTCGGGACCGTCGTTGCCTGGAGTGCCATCTCCACATTCCCAAGAACTGTCTTCCAGGGTATCAAGGCGAAGGTCTGGAAGATTACTCCAATCTTAGGGCTAGGCGCAGTAACAGGCTGACCGTGAAAGAGAACTTTACCAGTAGTTGGGCTGTCAAGTCCATCTATTATCCGTAGTAGTGTGCTCTTGCCGCAACCTGAGGGTCCTACGATACAGAGGAATTCCTTGTAGACGTTGAAGTTGATATCGTCGAAGACTGTCGTGCTCTTTCCTTCTCCAGGATATACTTTGGAGATGTCTTTGATTTCGAGAAGGGGTTCGGCGGGCTGTGACACGTTCTTGATGTCAGGAAGGGGTTGCATAGGTTGGGTCAAAGAGTTCTAAGCCTCGAACTTGTACCGATCAGCCTTTCTGAGCAGTCGCCTCCAGACGAGCCTATTGATCGCTAGGACTGTCGCGGTCATGGCTAGTAGTGCTGCGAATATTTCCACTGAGGAGAGGAGAACGTTCGGCAGGTTTGAAGCTTCCACTAGAAAGGAGCCGAGTCCAGGCACATTTGCGTTCGGGTCAATGTATTCGGAGACTATCAGCGCGTTCCATCCTCCTCCCCAGGCTTGAATGCTGCCAATAAGGATCGCAGGAAAGGCGGCTGGAATTAGGATCTGTTTCACATATCGTCCTCCGCTGACTCTGTAGGCCTTAGTCGCTTCGTTGATGTCGTTTGGAACACTGTTGACCGCTCCGACTATGTTGAAGAGAAGATACCATTGCATGCCCGTAAGCAGGAGGATAATCGAGGCAAAGTTGAGGGTCACTCCGAGATAAGGAGTATTCCTGAACGGATCGACGAGTATTATCACAACCAGCGGAAACAGTGCCGTTGCTGGAATCGACTGGCCAATGTCGAAAATTGGAACGAGCCAGCGGGAAAACCTCTGGCTTCTTGCGATGAGTATGCCTGCAGCCAGGGTCCAGCCAAGGGCGATTAGATAGGCTGTAACGAGCCTTGAGAGCGAGAAGAGGGTCAGCCCAACGAGCTGGAAGGCGGTCACGTTAGCAGCCAATACAGATAGGGCGTTTAGGATCGACTCAGATCTAGGCGCTATGACGAGTTCGAGGCCGAAGGCTACCAATCCGAGAAAAATCGCGTAGCTCAATAGTCTTCCCCAGAAGGGTATTCTGCTGATGCGTTCAGGAAACTTCAACCTCTCAGTCGCATGGAGAAGCTTTGTGACGCGGACAACTTCGAGAGCCCTGGTGACGATCGATCTCTGCGACTTGTAAAACGTGCGAACTGGTGCGACGATGCGATCTTCGGCTTTCCTGACTCCCTCGGAGACGCCTGTCCTTGGGGTTGCGGTTGTTCTGGGGGCGGCGGTTGATTCGTACTTGTACTTCTCTGCTTTCACTCCTAAGGGCCTCCATACTAGTTGGTCGATCGCGTAGATGATGCCGACGAGGATGATTAGCCCGAAGAGAGCAGAGGCGATGTCCGAGCTGCGGGATGCCTGAGCGATGTATGAACCGAGGCCCCCCGCCGAGACTGGCGATCCTCTGAACGGAACATATTCTTCGATTGGGATCAGGTACCAGCCTGATCCCCAAGCCAGTATGCTGGTCCAGATGAGTTCAGGGTAAACCGCGGGTAGCACGATTTGTCGAAGATATCTAACCCCTCTAAGTCCGTAGGCGCGTGAGGCTTCTTTGATATCGGCCGGAATGGCGTTTATCCCCGCAATCACTCCGAAAGTCGGCGACCAAGCCATTGCCGTGAAGATCAAAATGATGGTGGCTACCTGAAGGCCGACGGGGTTAGCCTCCGAGCCGGTCCCCAGGAATATGGCAAAAACGATTGGAAGGTATCCCAGCACGGGGACGGACTGGAAAATATCCAACAATGGCAGGAGGACGTGTGCGGCTCGATGACTCATCGCCGTCGCTATACCGTAGGATAGGGCGAAAGCTAGGGCTATCGCATAGGCGATCGTCATTCGGCCCAAAGTGAAGACCGCAAACAAGGGAATCTCCGGAGTAAGCGGGTTGCTGAGGATCGAATTGAGGCCACCATTCACGATCACTTCGACGACGAGCAGAAAAATGGCCGTGACGATAACCACTCCCTCAACGGTTCTGATAATCCGAGGCTTCGACCCTCGGGCCCAGAATCTAGGCTCACGGATATTTGGAGAAGAGAGTCTCAGTGGACACATGGGCACTGATCCACCATCGTTTCGGAATCGGACGGTCTCTATGTTATAAAAGGGCAATCCAAACCCCAGCGTGCATTAGGCCCTTTTCTTTGACTCAGAAGTCCTAGAGAACCAGGCTGACCGGAGAGATTTGTTTTGCGATCGTGCCGAATTTTTCGTAGCTCTGCGTTCTCTGTGTGACCAGATCGTTCATGATTGTTTGCATGTCCGGCTTCTCCCCTAGGTTTCGTAGATAGTCTACGGTTAGGTCGGTGTCGTGGATGAATCCTAGAATAGTCTGCCAGGATCGAAGTCGGGACAGCAGCCTTGCGGTTTTCTTGGACCCGAATAATTCAGCTAGATATCTGAGCCGTCTACAATCCATTCTCAGGAGATGCAAGTCCCGGAAATTATTGGAGTCTTGGAGGACCAGTGGGAGTCGACTGTTTATCGCCAGGACGAGCTGGCCTGTGGTCTTGTTGAGACGTTTCTGAAGTTTCGGCGTTGACAGATTTTTCTCCCTTATTTTCGGTATGGGTTGTTTCTGGAGTGCGAGTGTTTGTCGTCTAGCGGCTTGAATCTGAGAATCTCGGGTCTCCTTGATTTTCGAGATCTGGTTGTCGACGCTCACTTCGGGTTTGTAGGTGGAGATTTTCGAGATAACAATGTCTAGGTCTCTGACTTTCGCGTTCGCCTTCGACGCCGCGTCTAGGGATGCGGCTAGGGCTTGTGTCGTCTTGTCATTGCGCATCTTCTTTGGAAGTAGTTCGATGCAGAGATTCATTCTGCGCATTGCGACTCTGAGGCTCCGGACGTTTTCTGGATTGGAATCTTTGAGGTAGAATTTGAGTCGCTTCGCCAGGAGTTTTCTTGTTCTGGCGTACTTTGCCGGGAAGGAAGCTTTCAAGTCGGATAGACCGGCTAAATGGTGGCGAGGTATCTGTCGATTCTCTGTTGAAGGTCGAGATGAATTTCTGACACAGGTCTGTTTCCGTCTATCCGTACTAGTCCGTACTTCTTGGCTAGGATGGCGAATTCGCGTGCCATTCTCTGCTGGTAGGTGATGAACGTGGAGAAGAGATCGTCGGAGAGATCCATGTCTGCACCTGACTCGTAGTAGTCTAGCGATGGACTCTTCTGGACTACTCTATGGAAGAGTTCATTCGGATCAACGTCAAGATAGAAGACGAGATCAGCCTTCAGAGCGAATCCGAACAAATCCTCCGACCACTTTGTTCGTATCCCTCTGACGGTACTTCGGGCGATTAGGGTGAAGATGTAGCGATCTGCTAGAACGATTTCGCCTGCTTCCAATGCAGGAATTATCTTGTGCTCAAGCTGGTCCGCAAAATCAGCGGCGTAGAATAGAGCGAGAGTCCTCTTTCCCAGCGGCAGCATTTGCTTAGCTTGAAGGATGCCTTCTTTGATCAGATCTGAACGCTTTAGACCTGTGTTCAGGACCCCGTGACCGTCTGCCTCGAGTTTCGAAATTATCAGGTCGATCTGGGTGCTTCTCCCAGAGCCGTCCGGGCCTTCGATAACGATCAGTCGACCTCTGATGTCGACGTCCTTGAGATAGGGTATCCCCTCGCCGTAGAACTCTAGGAGTCTCGCTGGCGCCTTTCGGGTTCGACGGGAAACCATGCTCAAGCTCTGATCACCGGTTGCACGGCTTGTTTCGGTGCTGCTGGGAGAAGTCGGGATACCGCTTCCCTGACCTTCTCTTGCTGCTCTTCTATGTCTAGCGTTCCATCAATGATCGTGAATCCTTCCTGTTCGGCCATGAGTTCGTACTGTTCGATGATTCTGGCTTGGAACATTCTGTAGCTTTCGAAGATGTCATTGCTCAAGTTTAGGTCCATCCCCGCCTCGTAGAACTTTAGTTTGGGCCTGCTAACTAGAATGCGTTTCATTGCAACTTCGATGGGTACTCGGAAGTAGAAGCGAATGTCCGGTGTAGCGGCGAAGTTGTATGCTTTCCTAACCCAATCCGGAGAGCATCCTCGAACAACGTCCCTAGCGTAAGCTGTGTACGCGTATCTGTCTGCTAGAACGATGTAACCTCCCCTCAACAGGGGGAGGATATTTCTCTCGTATCGATCTGCGAAGTCTGTGGCGTGGAGGAGGCTGAACGTAGTGGGTGTCAGAAGTCCCTTCTTTTTGCCTTTGGAAGTTATCTCCCTGACGATTTGTGATGAGTTCCATTCTGTTGTGAAGACTGGCAGTCCTCGGCCTCTGAGCCACCTGTCGAGCAGATGGAGCTGGGTCGATTTGCCGCTACCGTCTATGCCTTCTACTACCATGAGTTTTCCTGTGATCTGGAATTTCTTCGGGGATCCAGATTTCGGGCGTTGCATTTCTTCAAGACTTCTCCACTGAGTGGATTTCAGGCCCCAGTCTCGGTGATGTTGCGGGAGTTAGGGAGAATTGTGCCTTGAGTTTGAAGGCGTTTTCGAAATCCTTCAGGGTGCTCTTGAAAAGCGCGGACGGAAAGTCTTGCGTTCCGGAGCTAATTCTGAGTCTAATCTGATGAGCGTTGAGCGTCGCCTGCAGGTCAGAGCCGGTCTTTTCGAGGATCTCGATCAGCGTTATCATCGATGATATTCTCTTGATGATGTTCTTGGCGTCCTTCTCAAGCATGTCCTTGTACTTTGCGTAAAGCCAATCCGCGCCTCTCAACCCTCGAATCCGGACTAGAGAGAGTGATAGGAGCAGCTGGTCGGAATGGGTGAGGATGCTGTCCCTATTTGCGATGATGTAGAATAGAGTTTCAGGGTCATAGAGCGGAAGCCGCTGCGCCTCTTCGAGAGCCCGCATAAGGATGAATTGTTCCCGCTGGTTGAGCAGCTCGCGGGATGCAAACGCTTTGATGATTCTCGAAGACGTCAGGGATAGGGCGGCGGGCTTATCGCTGGTAAGCCGAGGCAGGATCGAATCAACAGACCCTTTCTCGTAGGCCGCCGGATCTTTCAGAAAGGCAGACAGAACCCCATCTCGCAACCCATGCGTGCTGACAACGAGATTGGGAATCTTCAGCTTTCTCATCATGAGCTGAAGTACCAGAGAGCCCGCGACGATGGACTTCGCCCTATCCTCTCCGATTACGGGAATATTTCCGATCTGCTTGGGGCTCATCTTTCGAAAGGTTCGATGAATCAGCTCGACAGAGTTCAAGTCCATTGAATAATTGTGAAGCTTATCGAGCGGATAATCTACGATCATCTGATGGTATCTAGCAATAGCTCTCACAGTCCCCCCCGCACCGACAAGCCCTAGCCTCCCCAGTTGCGGGAGTTCGCTCCTATCAGGCAGGAGTTGGAGAATCCGTTCGCTCATCTTAGCGTAATTTTTCTTTGAGAATCTTCCATTGCCGTCAGCGTACTGGTCGGTCAGTCTCAATCCCCCAAGCGGGGTGGAGAAGACTCTCCTGACTCTGGACTTTTCCGCAATCACCATCTCTAGGGTTCCTCCTCCTAAGTCGAAGAATAGCCCAGCTGGTACATTCGTCGCTGTGTGAGAGCCGGCAAAAGAATAGAGTGCCTCTTCTCGGTCCGAGAGGACCTTGAAGTCGACACCGGTTTCACCGCTTACAAGGGCCAGGAACTGGTCTTTGTTCCCGGCCTCTCGGACGGCACTTGTTGCGACTGGGAGCACTTGTGCAACCGATTCAAACTTGACGGTTTGCTGAAGGAGTTTCAGGGCTTTTACTGTTCGAATTATCGCGTCATCCTTCAGAAATCCTGTCTCATCCAAGCCTTCGCCAAGTCTGGCGAGGATGGAATGTTGGGAGAAGGCCGAGAAGTTGTTGTCTATGCGGACGTCGTAGTTGACGAGTTTTAGCGAGTTGTATCCTAGGTCAATCACTGAGATCTTCATGCAGGCACTGACCTGAAGGCCAACTGTTAGAGCAACTCAGTTGTCTACGAACGTCTGTTCGGGTTATGACAGTTTCCTAATTTGCTTTGGCGTCAAGAGCCAACGGAGTTCGCCCGAGGCCTTGGGAACAAAGGAAGTAACCCTGATCTTTGCCATCCCGCCTTTCTTAAGCGCAATGTGACTGCTGCCATTTCCAGAGATCATTTCACCAACCAGGGTGCCAAGATATGGTTCGTGGCCCACAAGAAGAATCTCCGAATCATGCTTAAGTTTCGAAAGTCTACGATACAGGTCCGGTCGAGTTGCCTCGGGTCTAAGTTCATTCCATTGTTCAAGCAGATTCAACGTCTTGAAAGTCTTCGCTACAATAGCCGCGGTCTCATACGCTCTCTTCAATGGGCTAGCAAGGATCTTATCGAATCTCATTCCCTGGCTCAACAAGGATGCCGCTATCTCCTCGAGCTCCTTACGTCCAGCAACAGTAAGAGACCTTTCCGCGTCCTTTACAGGGACGGCTGTCCGGTTGCCCGCTTCCCCATGTCTCAATAAGTAAAGATTCAGGTTTTGTAGACAATTTCCAGCGTATTTGAGCCTTCACAGGATGAATACGTAGAAATCCGGATCTTGGCTCTCACATCGGCTATTTCTTGGAGAAACTCATCGAGCAGCCATATTCCCCGCGCAGCCTTCCCTTGAAGCCTACTTCTAGGGACTCGGCGGCTTTCTTGTAGCTGCTCATGCATGTGCCACAGAAGATCGATCTAGCTTGGACCTTAGTCAGTCCATATGCCTCTGCTTGCGAGACGACAGATTCTATGCATCCGCATCGATCTAGCTTCACCGTCTGAGAAGCGTCCCCTCTCTCTACTTCGTAGTCGCTGTCAAAGGTTTCACCCATGCTCTCGGCCAAGTTCTGGGAAAGCGCCTCGACCCCATTCTGGTGACCTTTGGCTTTGATGTCCTGAACCTTCAGGTTCGCCTTCATGTCGGTGAGGATATTCATCGCAGGAGCAATGGCGTCAAATCCTGCCGCGGTGACGAATGTGCCTACTTGGAGGAGCAGATAATGAGCGAGTGTCTTCCTGAGCATCTCATACCTCTGTGCGAGACTCCGGGTCCGCTTCTGTTGTGTCTGGGTAGCCATGTTAGTTCTCTACGTCCTTCCGAATTGCTCATTCTTTAAAACTAGTGTACTCGAGCCGAGAGAGAATCTGTAGATCTCATATCAGGTCCCAGCTTCGTTTTTTCACGTATCTCAGCCAGAATCCGGCAATTAGCGATGTAACAATCGCGGTTAGTACCAGAGCGACGAAGAATGTTTCTGATATCAGGCCCAGGTCAAATGCGACGGTTGCGAGGACGATTCCGGGTCCTCCCCTTGCGTTTAGAGCAATGGCGAAGTTCAGGCTGGCCAATCTCTTCTGCTTGATTAGTCTCCCGACAGCCAGGGCTCCGCCCCCTTTCAAAGCGGTCGAGAAGAGTAGAAAGCCGAGAAAGAATAGGATGTCGAAGGAGTGGATGAGATCGAGTTTCAAGCCTACTACAGCGAAATAGACTGGGGTGAAGAGGGCCAAGGAGATAGATTTGATCTGGGCCTTTGCCAGTGTGAAGACTTCCTCTGGCATCATTCCTATCGCAATGCCTGCGAGAAAGGCTCCGAAGATGATGTTCACGTTGAGTAGACTTGCCAGTGCGACGAGTGAGAAGCAAAGGAAGAGAGCGTAACGCGATGGGTGCGTCTTGATCAGGACGTTGAATCTGGACCCAATGGTGTAACGGATCATTCTAGGAAGGCCCAGAAGAGCTGCAGCGAAGAATGCGACTGTCACAAGTGCAGTGAAGACAACCAGCGATAGGGACGCTGATGCGGATGCTCCAACTCCTGTGGCGATGGCCAGCGCGCCGAATTGGATAACATCTTCGACTGTCGCGATCGCCAAGACGATCTTGGCGAACCGAGTGTCCATCATCCTCAAGTCGATGAATATCTTCGAGATGACCGGGATTGAGGTGACAGAGACCCCGATGCCGACTATGATGGCGAGGGAAAGCATGTTTCCATTCGGTCCCGCATATGGACTGAAGTTGTAGAAGTAGGGCGTCAGAATGCCAATAATGAATGGAATTACTGTCGCACCGAGGAGGAATGAAGTCGCGATCTTGCGGTCTTGCCTTGAGAAGGACCTTTGGATTTCAAAGCCCGATATGAACATCAAGAGAACTAGGCCAAAGTAGGAGATTACAGAGATTAACGCGCCCTCGGATGGGAAGGCGGCGAAGACCCAGTTCTCAGCGCTAGGGGCAAAGAAGCCGAGAAACGTCGGACCAAGGATCAGTCCCCCGAAGATCTCCCCGATCACTCGGGGTAGCTTGGCTTCATAGAACAAGAAACCAAATGAGTGCGCAGTAAACAGTAACAGGACCATGGCGAAGAAAAACCTGGTCAGCTCGAGGCTGGACAGTGTGATTGAGGCAGCGAGGCTCAATGATTATGGCATCTCCTCTTCATGCCCGAAGATGTGAGTTTGAGACTACTCGCAAGATCCAGGTCTGCCGATGTGGCGGCCAACTCATCCTGAAATTCTTTCGTTTCGTTCACAGGTTCGTAAGATTTGATCTAAGTAGTGGCGCCGTGTTTCTTGAGGAGTGTTGCGATCTTGTCGTTGTTGCGTTCGGTTGCAACTGTCAGAGGAGTTTTTCCTTGGAAATTCTTCGCCCGAATATCAGGGCCAGCACTGTCAACCAGCCACTCAACGATTTCGTAGTTGCCCTTCGACACGGCATTATGTAGCGCGAGCGTTGCGCCAGACTTCGCTCCCCGTTCGAAGACCAGTCGAACCAAAAGTGGGTCGTCGCTCCATACTGCGTGGGGCAGTAGCGGTATTCCATGAGCTCCTGTAGCGTTGGCCTCCTCTGGGTGAGCATTCAGTCTTCGTACCAGGTAGTCTCGCATCCCAAGCATAGCGGCAGTACAGATCTCTAAGGGCGCGCCATGTTTGAGAAGAAATTCAGCGACGTTCGCGCTGCCAACTTGGGCCGCAGCTTGTATGGCTGTCTCCGTATCGTTCTCGTTCAATTGGTAAGATCCATTGAGCAGTTGCGGATTCTCAGCAAGCATCTGTCTCACCTTCTCTAGGTTCCCGTGTCCGGCTATGACGAATTCGCGAACTTGTTCGGTGGAAGGCTGTTGTTGGTGAGTCTGCACGAACCTTCTGATTCTACAATGGCAAGTATAACATTTGCTTAAAGAGGGGTACTTCTGTCTACCTTCTTTATCACCTGCTCAACCCTTCGTCGTTTTGATAATTTCTCGACGCTTTTCACTCGAGAGGACAGGGTATCTCTGAAAATCTTCTTGTTGTCAATATCGACAACCTGAATTGCATTCTCTGCGTACATTGGTAGTTGATTGGTAGGACAGTTTTTCAGCTGATCAATCAGTAACTTGAACGCCGTTTTCTTGTATTTTCCGAGAGTCGCCATCTTGGTCAAAATGCTGACGGCGTGGTCCCTAGCGATTACGGACGCCGAGTTAGAGACCCGAATGATGGTTGGAAGAGCTGTGTAAATCGCTCCTGGATTTTCGAGCGTTATCGAATCGAGTGCAGTCATGGCTCCCCAAACTAGCCGATTATTCTCGCTGCCCAAAAGGCCGACGAAATCTTTCGCCTTATCAGAAATCAGTCCTGGCTTGAGTTCCCCAATCTCATAGAGTACTTTCATGCAGTCGCTCTGTATGTTCTTATTCCTGTTGGAAAGATTGTTGACGAGTTCGTTTACCGCAATTCGATCGTCACGATCCGCTATCGATTGAGCTAATTCCTGATTAGGAGTTTCGTCCCTTCGCTTCAGGGAAGTAGCGAGTTTGTCAATCACTCCCAATGTGCTTGACCGGACCCCCCTTCTCGGTTAGTCGATGTAGGATAAGCAGATTGTTATCCGAGGGAATCCGAATTCGATAATGGTTTAACCCCGCAGCTCTGCGAGTAGACCAAATGGCTTTGTGAAAAGAACTCTCCTCGATCCAGTTGATTGGCTGTTCCGGAATGTCGATTTGGTGGGGCCGGTGGGATTTGAACCCACGACCTCTGGCCCCGATCTTCTCGGAGTCACCAGCGCCCCAGGGTCACCGTCCATAACTGGACTCTGGTATCCTCTGGGCGGGGTTAATCCCCTGGACCAAGCTAGACGACGGCCCCCCGTTGCTCGGGTTGAATCTACAGGTATTCTACCTTTCCGTCCGCAAGGAGATAATGACGCTGATTGCAAACAAGGGAGAACCTGCCGCAGCTTATGATGCTCATCGAACGTCGAGCTATCCATCAGATAGCTGGACGACCGTTTCTTCGACCGGGTAGCCTTCTCGCCTCCATCCCTGCATTCCGTCAAGCATTTCTTTCACTCGGAAGCCTAAGGCAGCGAGTCGCATTGCCGCTTTGGTGGAAGCGTTGCAGTGTATCCCATCGCAGTAAGTAACTAGGACCTTGTCCTTCGGCATACCCACCGCTGAGGACAAGTCGATCTTGCGCCAAGGAAGATTGATTGCTCCAGGTACATGTCCTTGAGAGTACGCTTCGTGCGTTCGGGCGTCAATGACAATGATTTCAGCAGAGTCATTCTGCAGATCCAGGTAGACATCGGAGGGGTCCGTCTCGAAAGCCAATTTCGAGTGGAAGTGAAGCTCGGCAACTTTAGGCTCCTCGGGAGGAATGGCGACAACTCTTGAGGTACTGAGCTTCGTCTCAGCGATTTTGGAATAGGTGCTCACTCGAATCACGATCACGAGTTGTTCCGGCCAAGATATTTATCGATTCGAATCGCGAACACCGCAAAGATTGACTGTTCTTAGCGCTCAATGGAAATGCCTTAATCCTCGTAGCACCCCGGGATCAAGATGATTTCAAGTGAGCACCGTTTCCGATCAAAGCCTCGTCTCTAACAAACGAGTCACCGGAGTAGGTGGAATATTCTTCAAAGCGAAGGACGCGAAGAAACTAATGGATTGGTACGAAAACCATCTCGGCGTAAAGCCCGAGCAGAAGGGATCAACCAACACTATGTTTCAGTGGCGAGAAGAGGAGCGCCCCGAAGAGTTTGGACAAACTGTCTGGGCAATCTTTTCACATGATACAAAATACTTCGAACCTAGCTCGTCTCAGTTCATGGTCAACTTCCGAGTCAATAATCTGAAGGAAGTCTTGGATCAATTGAGAAGAGAAGGGGTACGAGTAGATGATAGGATTGAGGAGTACGACTATGGAAAGTTCGGATGGATTATGGACCCGGAAGGGAATAGAATCGAACTCTGGGAACCTACAAAAGTAGCACCTCATCCCTGAAGCGTATCAGGTAATTCTTCTCTAATGGACGGTGGTAAGGCGACGAAGACAAGGAGGAGGGCGCTAGACTGATGGAAACCGCCGCCATAGCAGAAACAGCCAGACGAGTTATTCTCGAGCGGGACCTTCCAGAAGCTGCGGTATCTGGCCTAGTCGAATTCATTGACCGATACTACATGCGGTCAAGAACGGGGTTCATCGACGCTCCTTCCTATCGCAAGACCGCGAGCGGGACAGGCTTCCAACTGTTCTGGATCCTGAAGCCCATCGGACCTGAGCAAGCATCTCCTCTTCCCGTGATTCTGAAGATAAACAAGGCTGTTGTCGAGCTCGATTTTCCCGGATTAGATCCCAATGACAAGTCGCTAGAGAAGATTGTCGAGAGAACTGTTGACGAGATTGAAGGAACCGTCCTTTCCTATTTCCAGAACATAAAGACGACCAGCCTCTACTTTGTAATCGGCGCATCCGAAGAGCACTCCGAGGCGCCCAATCAAAGAGGATTGATGCGTAGTATTGTGAAGAGAATCTTTGCGGGAAACACCACGAGCCTCTTTCTCTCGTTCATCCTCCTAAGCTTCGCCCTCTTCTTCGTTATCGGAGTCTACACAGTATTCGTCTTGATCAGTACCCAACTCGTAGCCCTTGTCTTTTCTGACAGGATTGTTTACCGTATTGGCAGTGTCCGTCCTGATGCAGAGAGACCTCTTGTTTCGGTCGTAAGTGTTCGGTCCAACGCTGAGACCCTGAAATCAGTATCACAGCACGGCAAGAAGATACTTTCACAAATTCGAGAAGAGATAGCGAGAAGTGCGACCGCGACGTACTCCGCCGCGGCCAATGAGCAGCTCAAATCAACAGTCATTGGTTCACTAATGAAGCACGGCATCATAGCGACGGGCCAAGAGATCAACATCAAGACGAGAGATGTATACCGAATCGTTCACGAAGTATCTGAGAAATTCGGTAGGCAGACTCCAAAGATCACCATCGCGAACTCGATAGTGTCCAACGCTTCTGCGACCGGAATCTCATCAAGCCGTTCGACGGTCATGATCACAGCGGGCTCACTGGAAGACCTGGATGACGAAGAGTTGGAAGCGGTAATCGGTCACGAGCTAGGACACGTAACCGGGCATGATCCCGTGATTCTCTTCGCCGCCACCTCCTTCGAGTTCTTGGGAAGATTCTACGTGTGGTTTCCTCTACTACTCTCTCTCGGACTCTTCTACTTCCTCCTAGCGTTTGGCGGGATCTACCTCGTAGGAAAGGTTCTGGAGACCCGGGCTGACACCGAATCAGCAGTGGTCATTGGAAACCCGCATGCACTAGGGTCTGCGCTGACCAAGATAGGATTCAGGCAACTCTACCGTGAGAAATACAATCCTGGATCAAAGCTGTTCGACTGGTTGCAGTTTGATCCGCATCCGCCAATCTATTTCAGAATCGCAAGACTATCGAAGTACTCTGGGCGACAGGAACCCGTCAAGCATACGTTGCTGGTCTCGATACGAGACATCGTAGTAGGTTTCTTCTCAGCATTGTTCCAGCTGTAGGTTGAGACTCAAGCCAGGCGGGCTGGGCGTTTAGAGGTGGATGGTGGCTCTCTTGCCGCTACGGTAGGTCGCCAAAGCCCCCAACCCACTTATCAGCAGAAGAGCGGCTATTGGAAAGACCGGGACGATCAAGAAAGTGCTCACTATTCTGTCGGTCGCCAAGCTCACTGTCCCAGTGTAGACGCCTGAGAACTTCAACGGCAGAGCGGTTAGGTCTTTCGATCTAGCAGCATCAGCAACTCCGCTAGAGAAGTACACTCCGATCAGGAATGTGCCCAGCGCTCCGAGAATATTGATTATTCCGCCAGGGAGGGTGAACCTTGCCAGCATTAGGCCGCTTCCTAGGAGCAGGATGAAGGCTATCACGAGTTGTGCAAGCATCAAGTTCTGTGATTGAGATGAGTTGACGTTTACCGCGCTTGGGAGGTTGTATGCCCATAGGGCCCATCCGATAGCGAGAAGGCTCGAGAAGACTCCTAAGCCCCCAGAGAGAATGGCTCTTACGTGCTTTGGCGCCTGCAGTGCTGTTTTGACGTTAACAGTCGACATGAATGCGAGGGGTAAGGTCCGGTTCGCTAGATAAATCTACGAATTTGAACGGAGGGATTCAAGAAGCTCGCTTAGCCTCACCCTCCGCTTTTTGGCTTCTTTGAGCAGGACCTTCTGGACCCCGGTTGAGTATTGCACCGCCTTTTTTGGCCGATTGACTACAGATTCAGGCAATTTCCAAGAAGCAGCAAGCTTCCTGAGAACGTACTTTCGAACCACTCCGTCGCCGATGAGTTGTAACTTTAGTGAAATAGGAATGCTCAATGCGTAATCGACGAGCGGAAGATAGGCGAATGGAGATTCAAGTTCGAGTCGATGAGAGACAGCTAGCTTGTCTCCAGGCTCAAAGTCTTTAGTCGCCGCGCCCAGAACACTTCTCAAGACCTCCTTCCCAGCTTCTATGAAATCGCGTTTCAGAGCTAACTCCTCAAATCTGCCGTATCCTGCGAAAAGTTCGTCACTTAGCTGACCAACGAGAAGATGCCCCATTCCCATCTCTTCCGCTACCTCGCACACGAAGAAGAGCGGGACCGAATGGCCGATCACTGTTGAATCAGTACTCTCGACAGTCTCAACGACCTCTCCTAGACGATCCATAATCTCTGATTGTGAGAGTTCTCGGACAGTAATGTCAAACCCAAGTTCCTTTGCTACGTGTCGGGCGTGTTCTAACTCGGCCTGACCCTTTAGACCCACGGTGATCAGTTCGGGCCCCAATTCGTTCTCTTTCGCGGCATTGGCCACTAGGGTGCTGTCCAAACCGCCAGAAAATGCTATGACGTAACCTTCCGGAACATCCTCCGCCAAAGATTCTAGGAGGAGTTGTCCTACTCTAGCTGCCGCGTCGTCCGCGCTCACTTCCAATTCTTTAGAGCTTGATAGCGACTCTTTTGCCAGAACCATCATCTGCTTGTTCGACACCGCGACTAGGTGGCCTGGAGGAAGAGGCTTAGGGTCCCGTATTCCTATTCTAGATAGGCCTGCTTTCAGGCTCGCAAATGCAACTGCCCCCTGCCAGTCTCTGCCATAGTACAGAGGCTTCAGGCCAAGAATGTCTCTGCATGCCAGCAGCTTGCCTCCCGAGATTGCGAGCATGGAGAATCCTCCAGGCTCTCGAATCGATTCCGAAAACGCTTCCTGTACCGCTTCTCCACCAATCTCTTCAAGCTCCAACGCTGCGGGAAGAGTTCCGTCCACAGCTAAACTAGTTCTCTCAACGTCAACCTTCGAGGATTGTTCGAGCTGATGGGAACATGATCCCAATGCGATTGATTCATGTTCTCCGTACACCGCCATCGATTGAGCAAGGGACCCTCGGCTGATCATGGCTTTGAGAACCGAGTCGAGCTTGGAAGCTTCCTTGCCTGCGTCCGGTCCCATGATCCCTGCTATTCCGGTCAAAGGCTGGTGCAAGTCACTCGTAGTTGTTTAATATCAAGCCACGCTCGCTTGTCGCTGATTTCGATTGCCAATCCTTCCAATCGACACGGGCAGATACGGCAGTCCGGAAATGAGGCTCATCTTTGACGAGGAGAACAAGCTTCAGCTCTGGCTAGATGTCGAAGCAGCCGTGGCTAAAGCTCAAGCTGCAGTTGGAGACATTCCCAAGATCGCGGCTGAAGAAATTGCGAAGAATGCTAACACCAAGACCGTGACGCTAGCTCGGACGAAGGAGATCGAGGAAGAGACTCGACACGATCTCGCGTCAATGGTCCAGGCCCTCTCGGAGGCTTGTTCCGGCGAGGGAAGAAAATACGTTCACTACGGGCTGACCAGCATGGATGTCGAAGACACCGCCACTGCTCTCCAGTTCAAGCGCGGCTTGGCTCTTATCGAGAAGGGATTGGACCAGCTGGAGGCAACCCTCAGCACAATGGTCCGAAAATACCGGGGCCAGCTTCAGGTGGCACGGACCCACGGTAGACACGCTGGAGTCATTACTTTTGGTCTGAAACTCGCGGTCTGGCTATCCGAAATCAAGCGACACAAACAGCGACTAAAACAAGTCCGCGAGAGAGCTCTTGTTGGAAAGATACTCGGCATCGTAGGAACTGGAGCAGGCCTGGGAAAGAACGCACTTAGGATCCAGGAGAAAGCCCTGAGGGGTCTTGGTCTGAAGCCGGCCGGGCTAGTGACCCAGGTTATCCAGCGCGACATCCACGCGGAGGTCGTCGCATACTTCGCTCTACTCGGGTCCAGCTTGGACAAGTTTGCAACCGAGATTCGAAATCTTCAGAGGAGCGAGATTGCTGAGGCCTTGGAGCCTTTCGATCGGGCCAAACAGATCGGGAGTTCAGCGCTACCCTCTAAGCGAAATCCACAACTCAGCGAACGGGCATCTAGCATAGCAAAGTTGCTACGGGCGTTGGCAATCCCGGCCCTAGAGAACGTTCCGCTCTGGCACGAACGTGACCTTTCCAATTCGGCAAACGAGCGCTTTCTCTTTCCCATGTCTTTCGTTCTAACCGACGAAATGTTGATGCTCGCATCTAAGGTTCTGAACGGTCTGGAAGTGTCTCCCAAGAACATGCAACGCAACCTCGAATCATCGCAGGGAGCGGTTCTTGCGGAGAGAGTTGTTAACATGCTCGTCGAGAAGGGAGTCGCAAGACAAGACGCTTACGAACGAGTAAGAAGAGTCGCAGTGAAGTCACTGGATTCAGGGGTCCCTTTCAGCAAAGCGATCCAAGGGGACAGCTTTGTTTCCAAGAAGCTCACGCTCAAAGAGATCAAAGAGGCTCTCGACTATCGCAATTATCTCGGAGTCACATCACAGCTCATCAACATGGCCCTCAATGAATGATGATACCATCGAAGATAGCCCTGATTCAGTAAAGAGTAAATCTTAATTCCATTCCCTCTCGCAACGTCCAGATCGAGGGACACAATCTTTGCGCGAAGCCATGCTTACCCTAGGAACTCTCCTCCTATTCTTTGGCGGGCTGGGAGCGATAGCGGCGACAACCCCCATGGGTGCCGGAGCACTAATTACTCAGGCAACACTAGTGCAGATGGGCTGGTCCATCAGCATATTCACGGTCATAGCCTTCATCGGCGCCGCCCTAATTGTTCGAAATCGCTAGTTCTACTTCCTGTTGGGTCCGGAACACGACAGGGTAACACTGGAGTTCTGAACTTCAATCAGGAACAGTTACTGCTTAATACCCGCCTGATTCGATCAACGATCTATGACTGATCAAGCTCCTAACTGGAGAATTCATGTAAAGAAGGGAAGTTACGAGGTTGAAGTTGAAGGTCCAAATCCTGAGCGAGTCGAAAAAATGTTCGACGAGCTCGTGAAGAAGTACATGAAGAAAATCGCTTCATCGTAACAACCTGGTTTCTTCTCAGATTCTCAAGCGGTTCCGCCGGCATTCTCCCCGCGCTGAAGGATGTCTTAGTTCGGCACTTTCACTTCGCTAGAAAGGAGATCATCTAACTCCTCTTTCGCGTCTAGCGACGCGGCAATCCGCTCGTATTCGCCTGGGTTATGTTCGTAAATGAATCGGAGGAGGGGAAAGTAGAGTTGTTGAGCCCGACGAATGGACACATGGCTTCTAACGCCAATCGACGCGGCGGCCTTCTTTCGGGTATCCCTCATGGATCGTGTTCGGGACATTGAACTGATCTTTTGTGGAAACCTCATCGGGACCCACCCGCTGGGGGACGTTTGCTTGGCAACCGCAACGCCCGCGGTCATAAGGTCAAGGGCGTATGACAAGAGGTGCCAGGACTGAGTCTTCTTGATCCGGCCGAAGTACAGATCAGATTCTGCGAGGGCCGCCATAGCTTCGTCCAGCTCCTTCGGTTTCGGGATTTGGTAAGGCGCATTCTCGAAGATCCATTGAAACAGCATTTCCTGGTCGACGTCTGAGATTGAGAGAGACCGTCTTGCAGCCGCTACCGTTCGACTGTTGAAGATCACCCGGAGCACCTCGAAGATCGACTCGGTTCGATCCCGTCCTGAAAGAAGATCAACATCGTCTACGGTCAGGGTTCCATGTCTACTTGAGAGCATTTGCATATCGTTTAGGATAGATCTGATATCGCCACGATCTCGATCTAGGACTAGCCTCAGCGCGTCCTCGTCAGCCTTGACTCCCTCTTGATTGAGAATATTTCTCAAGAGTGGGACCCCATCTCGTATTCCAAGTCGTTTGAGTTCTATCTGTAGACATGCTTCTCGTAGTGGTCTGATCTTGGGATCCCACGGATCGTTGGCCGTCAATATCAATGGATACTGGGTCTCCTTGATTATCTGGAGAATAGTTGTTACTGCTGCTTGATCTGCTCTGAGGTTGATCCCATCGACCTCGTCCAGAAGAATGAGTCTTCCCTTGCTGAACAGTGTACTCTGCGTCGAGGCGAGCCCAGCGACCTTCGCAAGGATTTCTCCACTTCTCTTGTCTGAGGCGTTGATCTCGACGAGATCCCAGCCCCGTTCCCTAGCCAAAGCCTCGGTGACTGAAGTTTTGCCCACACCGGCTGGACCGTAGAGGAGTACTGCTGCTTTGACGGGTCTGCCTTTGTTCCATGACTCGATCCAGTCGCGCAGTTTCTCAATCGCTGGCTTGTTCCCGGCCACATCCTTGCTGGTTTTCGGTTTGTATTTGATCGTCCAAGGTTCTATTGTCATGGGCAATGGTCTCAGAGACTAAGCGTCAGAGGCGAGCTTCGCTAGCAAAGCGCTTAGCTGGATCTCTTCGTCTCCACCTTGAACTAGTCGATAGTCGATCTCTCCGACCGCCTCGATGAGGCTGATTCTCTTCTTCTCGGGAACGGGGAGCCGGAAGATCTCCGAATGAACCTGCCGAACTATCTCAGATCCTGACAACCCGTATTTGACCAGGAGTTGTCGAAGTTCCTCGCGGGCCTTGATGAAATCGCCTTTCATCGCATGAGTGAGCATCTCATGAACATCGGTAGGCTTTGCTCTACCGACAACTTGGTAGACCGCTTCCTCCGTAATGCCCTTGGACATTGAAGCGGCTGCCTGGAGCGTGTTGATCCCCTTCCTGAGGTCCCCCTCCGCGACTTCGACAACTGACTTGACACCCGCCTCAGTAGCCTTCAGACCTTCCTGCTTCGCGATCTGGTGAAGATGTTCAACGATCTTGGATTCGGGAAGAGGTGTGAATCGGAAGAGGGCGCATCTCGACTGGATGGGTTCGATTATTCTACCCGAATAGTTGCAGCAGAGAATGAATCGGCAAGTCTCAGCATACTTCTCCATCGTCCTCCTCAGCGCTGCCTGTGCGTCACCCGTCATGTTATCGGCCTCGTCCAGCACAAGAATTTTGAACGGGACCTGGCTCAGCGATGCCATTCTCGCAAATTCTTTCACGGTCGTCCGGACAACGTCAATCCCTCTCTCATCACTCGCGTTCAGTTCCATGAATACATCCTGGAATCTCACTCCGAAAAGATCATGGGCGAGGCAGAGCGCAGCGGTTGTCTTCCCCGTTCCTGGGGGTCCGGCGAAGAGGCAGTGAGGCATCGCTGCTCTCTTTACAAACTCTTTCAGACGAGAAACGATCTCTTCCTGATCTACAATCTCGTCCAGAGTCTTGGGCCGATATTTCTCAGTCCAGAGAGCAGCTTCCAACGACGTCAGCTCGTGGGATTTCTGGTCTAATACAAAAGACTGTTTCGCCCACCTCTCCTCAAAATATTAGAGTATCAGGACGCTTTCTGTCGTCAAGAAGGTTTTAGTGGGGACCACGGAGTGTCCAACTTCCTCTCGGGGCGAGCAGACTGAACGAACAACCATCCATAGTCTCGATAGTCGACACTGAATTCGAGAACTCGCCCAGCCGAGTCAACTTTCTCAAAGAATTCCCAGAGACAAGAATGGGCGACAGAGTCATGGGTCCCTACCGACAAGGCCAAGAGGTAGAACTTCCACTCTGGATTACTAGCCATTTAGTGCAAATGGGATATGCAAAGTTCAGAGACGAAGACCAACTCACGCTCAACACACTCTCAACAACGCACTACAAGGAAACCCTACCTGGATCCCGCCAAGTGCCGAAGCTTCCACGAATCTTCTACTTTCAGCTCCGACGACTCTTGAAAGAACTCAAAAGCCAGGAAGCCAAGGACAGAGCCAAAGGCCGAGACCTAGACAAAGCCGTTTCACTTGCACAAGACATTGTGAACATTAGAGTCAAGAAAATCGCTTCCCTGAGTGCTTCAGGGGAGCAGACCACCGAACTTACGTCCAATCTAACTGCCGAGGAGCTCGCGCTTTATCAGAATATTCGGGAAACGGTCGACAAGTGGAAGAAGGACATCCTTGGACGTGAAGCAACCAGTTGAGCGCGCTTCTAAAGACGGCCCGCCCAGAGGACGTCTTTCAAGACCTTTTTCGAACTCATGAGACAGACCAAACTGGCTCTAAATACCGAAAACGCCTCGCACAAGTCGCCGTCACAAACGGCAAATCCCTCATAATCGACTTCGACGACCTCATCTCATTCGACCCCGCCCTAGCGCGTAGTCTCGTCGGGAATCCTGATGATTACATCACCTACGCCACCTCAGCTGCAACGGCCCAGATGCGAGTTGAAGACCCTGAATACGCTGAACACGTTGGCAAGATCTTCGCACGATTCAGACGATTACCGGAGAGGACCGCGCTAAGAAAAATCGGAGCAGAACACATCAAAAAAATCGCTCTCGTAGACGGCATCATCGTACGAACAACCCAAGTAAAGCCGACGATTGTCAGCGCCGTCTTCCGTTGCCGAAAATGTCTCGAGATAATAGTTCAAGATCAAGAAGGAGAACTGATCCGAGGACCCGGGAGCCACTGCCCGTTCTGCAAACAGAGCACATCGTTCGAGCTCATACAGGAACAATCCAAGTTCAAGAACACACAGGAAGCTCGAATACAAGAGAGACCCGAAGATCTTCCTCCCGGACAGCTGCCACGCTATCTCGACATACGTTTAGAGGATGACCTAGTTGACTCCGCACGACCCGGCGACAGAGTCTCTGTAACATCGATCGTGCGTGCTGAGAAACAGACAGTCGGAGAACGGGGTAGACTTCGAACCTTCAACATCTACCTGGACGCTAACTTTGTCGATGTCGTCGGGAAGGAGACCGAAGTTGTCGAAATTACTCCTGAAGATGAGAAGCAGATATTGGAAGCCTCTCGAGATCCTTGGGTCCAGCGAAAGCTCGTCATGAGTCTAGCTCCATCAATCTACGGCTACGAGGATGTGAAGGAAGGAATACTCTACCTGCTCTTCGGTGGAACAGCGAAACATCTCCCTGACGGGGTCAACATCAGAGGCGACGAGAACGTGTTGCTAATCGGAGATCCAGGTACCGCCAAGAGCCAGTTGCTCCAATACGTCTCAAGGATCGCGCCTAGAGGTCTCTACACATCTGGTCGAGGTACAACTGCGGCGGGTCTTACTGCGGCCGTCTTAAGAGAGAAGACTGGCGGCATGATTCTAGAAGCGGGTGCCCTAGTTCTGGCAGACAAGGGAGTAGCCTGTATCGACGAATTAGACAAAATGCGTCCCGACGACAGAGTCGCTATCCACGAAGCCCTCGAACAGCAGACCGTCAGCGTGGCTAAGGGAGGAATCGTCGCCACTCTGAATGCTCGCGCCGCAGTACTCGCAGCAGCCAATCCTTCACTAGGAAGATACGAACCTCACCGGAACGTGAGTGAAAACATCAATCTGCCAGTCACAATTCTATCCAGGTTCGACCTGATCTTCATCATCAAAGACCAGCCCGAGCCAGATTACGACTCAAGAATGTCGGAGCACATACTCGCCCTACACAGGAGCAAGACCAGCCCGGAAACTGCTCCCTTTACTCCCGAATTCCTTCGAAAGTATATCAGCTTTGCAAAGAGGATCAGTCCGGTCCTGACTCCAGAGGCGGTTACCGAGCTGCGCGACTTTTACCTGAAGATGCGATCAAAGGGCGGCGAAGAAGCAGCTGTCGCAATTACTCCCCGACAACTTGAGGCACTAGTGAGGATTTCAGAAGCGAGGGCTCGCGCATTCCTCCGTGAGAACGTAACGGTCGAGGATGCAAAGAGCGCTATCCGCATAATGACGGTGTCACTCTCCGACGTTGGAGTTGATGTCAAGACTGGAGCAATGGATATTGACGTGATAATGACGGGTAAGCCTCGTAGTCTCAGAGACTCTTTCCAGAGAGTGATTGAGACTGTTGCGGAAATGGAACGGGAGACGGGAACGGTAGAGGAGACAGTTCTCATTGCAGCGCTGGTCGACAAGGAGAAGATGGAGGAGCGGGAAGCTCGTCGGCTCATCGGACAGTTGATTAAGGAAGGGATACTATACTCTCCCAAACCTGGAAGATTGAAGAGAACTGCGGGCTAGTATTTCCGGCGACCTAGGAGTTATCTCAAAGAGTGAGAATTAGAGAACTACCGTTAGATCCTCAAGTAATAACGCAGCTGGAGAGCGAAGGTCTAGACCAGCTCTATCCTCCTCAGGAGGATGCGATAAAGGCTGGAGTCTTAGATGGTAAAAACCTGGTTCTCGCTAGTCCCACTGCGAGCGGTAAGACGCTTGTCGCCGAGATCTGTATTCTGAAACATGTTCTCGAGAGAAACGGGAAGGCGATCTACTTGGCACCGTTGCGTGCGCTGGCGAGTGAGAAGTACAAGGAATTTCAGCGATACTCCTCGATAAAGAAGGCAAGTGGCGAACATCTACGCATTGGGATGTCCACTGGGGACTACGACAGTTCGGACCCGTGGCTTGGCAGATACGATATTATCATATCGACCAACGAGAAAGCCGACTCACTCCTACGACACAGAGCTCCTTGGATGAACGAGCTATCACTTGTTGTCGCTGATGAGATTCATCTTCTGACTGAACATGAAAGGGGGCCTACACTTGAAGTGGTTCTCACTCGACTAACCGAGATCAATCCAAACATTCAGGTCCTCGCCCTCAGCGCAACTGTAAGAAATGCTGACGAAGTGGGCCAATGGTTGCATGCAGGATCCGTCACTACGGACTGGCGCCCCGTCCCACTAAGAGAAGGTATCTACAATCTCGGCCAGCTGCAGTTCAATGATGGGTCCAGTAGAGTAATTCAAGGGGGAACAAAGACCCCGGTCTTAGACATCGCTCTAGACGTATTGAGTAGTGGCGGTCAGGCGCTAATCTTCACTGAGACCCGAAGGTCTGCGGTGGAAATGGGACGGAAAGCAGCCCTTGTAGTAAAACCCCGAATCTCCAAGATCGAAGAACGCTCACTCAACACGATAGCAGAGCGAATCCTGTCGTCAGGAGAGAAGACGCGCCTTGGTGAGGCCCTTGCCAGTCAGATAGCTTCCGGCGCAGGATTTCACCATGCTGGACTAACAGGCCCTCACCGTGGGATTGTTGAAACGGCCTTTCGGGACGGCAGGATCAAAGTTCTCGCCGCAACCCCTACGCTAGCAGCGGGCGTAAACCTTCCTGCTAGAACAGTCATCATTAGCAGCTACGAGCGTTTCGAATCAGGACACGGACGATACCCGATCAGCGTTCTCGAGTACAAACAGTTCTGTGGACGCGCGGGTCGTCCGAAATACGACAAGTACGGTGAATCAGTCTTGATTGCCCGAAACCAGGACGAGGCTGACTGGCTCATGGAGAACTACGTCATCGCTCAGCCTGAGAAACTCTGGTCGAAACTTGCTGTTGAGAGGATCCTGCGACCCCACGTTCTCTCGACCGTCGCGGCAGGTTACGCGAAGACCGAGGAAGGCTTGTACGAATTCTTCGGACGAACCTTCTACGCCCACCAGTACGGTCCAAGAATGATCAAGGGAAAGATTGGTGAAGTTCTTCAGTTTCTTGCGAAGGAGGAGATGGTTGTGATGGAGGGCAGAGATCTAGAAGCCTCCAAGTTCGGTAAACGAGTATCCGAACTCTATATCGACCCGATGTCCGCGGTCATACTCCGGGACGGGCTCTACAATCGGGCTAAGAAGATGACGGATTTCAGCCTCCTACATCTGATCTCGAGAACACCTGACTTGGCCCCTCGTCCTAGACCCAGAGGAAGTGAAATGGACAAGCTGGGAATAATGGCCGAGAGCCAGAGGGACGAGATCATGGGCTACGCGCCCAACCAGTTCGAAGATCCCATAGCTTACGATGAATTTCTCTCAGAACTCAAAGCAAGCCTAGTATTGTCGGACTGGATCAACGAATTTACAGAAGATCAGATCCTAGAGACTCGCAAAGTTGAGCCTGGCGATCTCTTGAGGCTCGTTCAAGGAACGGAATGGCTAGTCTTCGCTGCTCAGGAGCTGGCTCGACTCTTCGGCCACAAAGATCTACTGGCCAATATGGAAATGCTCCGGGTCCGTGTTTCTAAAGGAGTCAAGCCAGAACTGGTCAAACTCGTCGCGCTGGAAGGCGTAGGTAGGGTCCGCGCACGCATGCTGTATAGTGCCGGTCTCAAGACTATTGACGACATCAAGGAGAGGAGTCTAACTGAACTGACGAGCATTCCAACAATCGGGCCATCTCTAGCCAAGAGAATCAAGGAGCAAGCAGGAGGACTAATCAAAGCGGACGAGTGGGAGAAGGCAAAGTTGACCAAGCCGGCCGAGGCAGAGCAGCAGCAGATAATGCTGACAGAATATGAGGACACAGAATAATATTCTTTAGAGCCAGATACCCGGCTTGCACATATTCTTGTTACAACATACCTAACAGGTTAGAATCCCCATCGGCTTGTGTACTGAGGCTATCTCTTGCGTTCGGACATCATAGAAACGTTCCAGGGTACGCTTGTCAGGTGCTTCAGCGAGACCATCGAGAACCTGTTCGGAAGACCTGTCAAAGAACAACTGATGCGTATTCTGGCCGAACATAAGATTCCAAGGGCCGAAATTGGAGCACGGTTCGATGATGTCGCTAGGGTTCTCGGTGAGGTTTTCGGAAGCAGTTCTCGACTATTGGTTTTCAAGACGGTTGTCGGATTGTACGAGGAGTATTCGGTCAGGGCCTCCTTCGGATTCTACGATTCTCTCAAAGACCAGATATTGTATCTGAGAGAGAAGGTGCTTGCCGACATCATCAAGCCTAGGCATTCGCCGACTATCGATGACTCCATCTACATTACGGGACCCAGACCGATCGCCTAGTCGCTTCCAGAAGAAGACGTCTTCGATACCAGTGTCCCGTGCTAACTCCAATGCGGGTAACGAGAAGGTTATGCGGGCTCAGAGCTTCGATCTAATGGTCGAGTATGAAGAGTCTGCAAGAACCGGGAAGAGACGTACGAGAATCCCGGGAATTTGCGAACACTTTCCAACTATCGGTAGTAGAAGGGCTCGCTAACACTCTGGGATCAATTGTAATGCAGACCCTGAAGACTCTGCTAAGTTACTCTCTCGAGACGTACGCTGACAAGCCCTCTGAGCTTCACCGCGAACTCTCAAGGGTCTTCGGGTCTGGCGCGACTACCCTGGAACGCATGATTACGAAGGAACTCTTCCAGAGGCTAAGCCTGCGCTACTCAAACGAACTTGACTTCGAGACGAGCGTTAACCTAGCAAGGCGCGACATGATCCTCAGCGAACGAGGAAACAATTGAATTGAGTGTTCCCAGCCAACTCTTCCAGTCAATGTTATCGTCCGAGATCAAGGGCGACCTACTCGTTCTCTTTCACAAGAATCCGGGACTAATCGACAGCCTCGACGGTGTCGCCCGAAGAATAGGCAGAATCGGAACAGCAATCCAAACCGACGTCCAAGACATGGTCAGCGCACACATCTTGGGCACGAGACGGATCGGAGGCCGGGAGATAATCTTCCTCGACCGTTCCGGCGACAAAGCCGCACAAGAAAGCATCCTGGGCTATCTGAAGAATCTCAAAGGAAAGACAGAGTAGATTAGAATGGGAAGACAGAAGACTGGAATTGTCGAACTCGACGCGATGCTACGTGGAGGATTCTTAGAACGAGACGCTGTCATGGTAGCCGGTGCAGCAGGAACCGGCAAGACCACGCTCTCACTTCAACACTTGGTTAACGGGATAACCAAGTTCGGAGAACCCGGAATCTACCTAACGTTCGAGCAGCTGCCGGACCAGATCTATCGTGATGCAGAGAATTTCGGCTGGGACCTCAAGAAGCTAGAGGACCAAGACAAGTTTAGGCTAGTCTGCACTAGCCCCGATCTGCTACTGGAACCTGATGGGGCCGGGCAGTTGCTAGACGCCACGATCAAGGAAATACAGCCCAGGCGGATGGTCATCGACTCGCTGAACCACCTAGAGATGTATCTTCCCCGAGGGGGAGATATGAGGAAAGAGGCCTATCGGGTACTCAACTATGTCAAGACCAAGGGGATCAGTCCTCTCGCAATCTGGGAGACACAACAGAACGCCGGACAGGCTTTCAGTGTAACTGACGTAGGAATGAGCTTCCTGGTCGACTGTATTCTACTCCTGAAATTTGTCGAGATAGATTCCGCTATGAGGAAAGCCGTGGTGATAATGAAGATGAGGGGCAGCGACCACGAGAAGGCGCTTAAGGAATATGCGATAACACCTCAGGGCTTCAAGATTGAAGGAGGATTCTCAGACTACGAAGGTGTAATGTCAGGATCACCACACAAGGTGGCCTCGGAACGGTTCGTAGACATGTTCCAGAACCAGAAGGCTTCCGAGAAGCACAAGGGCGGATTGTCTCACTAGCCTACGGTCGTCACCGTTGGTTCCGAGTGATGAGAACACGGTGAATATTGCGAAGCGCTCAGACTGTGAAACCAATGAAGCATGACCATGAGCCTCCTCTGCCAACCAGGAACGAGTCAAAAGATGGAAAGCTCAACCAAGCTTCAGTTACCTTTGTCGACCTGTTTCGACGTGTCGCCGATAATAGTCATAAGGAGAAGCTAAACAATGGCTGACGCTACGCTGTTAACCGGAATGTGGATCGTTGCGGTTCTACAGTTGATACTTGAAGCGGGCATTGTACTTTACGCATATCGACTGACTCGGTTGACAGGCTCGTTCAGAGCCTGGACAATGATCATACTCGCATTCATCCTGACTACCGCGTCCAGTCTGTTCGGGATCGTCCTACTTCTCATCAATCCTGATCTCATAGCCGGGCTAGTGCAATCAATCAGTCTACCAACACTGATAGTTAGCTATGCGGTATCAATCGCTACTTCTCTCCTATTCTTCTTCGGCGTATTCGACCTCGTCCGAAGATTCAGACTGGCAGCCAAGAAGCCTCCCGGAGCTAACGCGTCCACGTTCTGAGACCTACCCGGCTCGGTTTCTTAGATTTATAATACGACCAGCTACGACCGTTTCCTATCTAGAGTCGTTTCGTAGATGGGAAAGATCAAGGTCGCACTCGCCGGAGTTGGGAACTGCGCCAGTGCCCTCATTCAAGGTATACAGTATTACAGGAAGAACCCTCCGCCAGAAGACGGTCTAACAACTGGGCTCATGCATCCAAGCTTCGGACCCTACAAGGTCGCCGATATCACGTTCGTTGCTGCTTTCGAGGTCAACAAGAAGAAGATTGGAGCAGACCTGAGCAAGGCTATCTTCACCGAGCCGAACTCAGCTCCGAAGATCAGCGACGTCCCAGACATTAACGTCACCGTCAAGCCTGGCCCGATACTCGACGGCGTAGCTCCGCACATGAAGGAAGCCTTTCACGTCTACAACAAATCCCGGACAAAGCCGGTCGACGTGGCCGCGGAACTCAAGGACTCTGGCGCGGAAATTCTCGTAAACTATCTACCAGTCGGCAGCGAGAAAGGGGCAAGATTCTACGCCCAAGCAGCAGTAGATGCGGGCTGCGGATTCGTCAACTGCATTCCCGAGTTCATCGCCTCAACCGATAGCTGGGCGAGAAAGTTCGAAGAGCACAAACTGCCTATAGCTGGCGACGATGTCAAGAGCCAGGTCGGCGCAACAATCGTTCACAGATCACTAGTCGACCTCTGCCTGAAACGAGGCGTCAGAGTTGACGAGAGTTACCAGTTAAACTTGGGCGGCGACACTGACTTTCTCAACATGACCGTCGAGGAGAGACTGCACTCCAAGAGGATCAGCAAGACAACAGCGGTCGCTAGCTTGATCCCGTACTCGGTCCCGACTCGGATTGGACCTTCTGACTATGTCCCACATTTGAAGAATAAGAAAATCTGCTACATTTATCTGAAGGGCCGAGGATGGGGAAACATTCCTTTACAGATCGATCTGAAGCTTGCGGTCGAAGACTCTCCCAACAGCGGAGGAGTCGTCGCTGATGTTATCCGAGCGGTCAAGATTGGACTCGACCGAGGCATCGGTGGACCACTAACAAGCATATCCTCGTACAGTTTCAAGTATCCGCCCGTAAAGATTCCTGACGGCCAAGCTTCCCAGTGGGTCGAAGAGTATATTCAGGGAAAGCGAGACCGCTAAGCAGACGCACGCCTAGGTTTAATCGCGGCAGCTGGAGCAGCTTCCATCCAGTCCACCTTCAAGGCTCCCCTCGACTTCCACTCGTCATAGTGCTCCATAATCCCAGTAAACAACAGTGGAAGCCCGATTGTCGCATCTAAGTGGACTGTGCACTGCTCAGCACTGGGATCAAGCTTTCCCCAAGACTGGCTCTCGGGAAGCTCACAGCCCGACAATCCACCGAACTTCGCGTCATCAGTTGTAACCTGCATTGCATAGCTGTGAGGAGGAACAGCCCAGCCGGAAATCTCGGCCATCGGAACGACTTGCTGGATGTAGTTCTTCGGGGTTCCGCCGCCGATGAATATGACTCCTGACTTTTGGAATTGTCTCTTGAGACCCATGATCTCGATATTGTCCATTAACGCGTCATAGACAGCCGCTGGAGCATTCCGCTTCAGCTTCTCATTACGGTAAACAGTCAACGCCATACCTATCGAGCTGTCAGCCAGAGCGGGACAAAAGACAGGAAGCTTCTCTCTGGCGGCGGTTGCGAGAATCCCATAATCATCTCTGATGCGTTCGCCCATCATCTGGAACAACTCTCTGCTAGAGTAGGAACCAGGCTCAAGACTATCCGCAAAGTTCTCAACGAACTCGTCGGCTTTCGTAAACGTCACATCATCAGCGTATGTATCGTAGATCCTGTCGATGCGCATCTTTCTCAGCGTAGGATCGTCAACGTGGCCGTGAGCCATGTAGTGACGACCGCCGAGCGACTCGTACAAATCGTGGCTCAGATTTGCGCCGGTGGACACCAGCACGTCTATAGCGTGAAAAGCTATCAGGTCCCGAACAATTCTCCTCATGCCCCCCGCTATCATTGCACCGGAGAGTCCGAAGAAGATGATCGGTCTCTCGGGATCATTCAACATCTTGAGCCAGATCTTGTAGCAACGGCCAAGCTTTCGGCTCTGGAAGGATGTAGCGTTGAACGCCTCCAACGCCTCGCTGACAGTTCGGACCTTCGCAACGTCATAGTGTTGCACGGGATGTTTGAAAGCATCACCTCGCGGAGAAAAACGAATACTTGATGGTGTTTGCGGAGAATATTCTTTCGGATGAGAATTGGAATTTCTGTTTGTTCTCATCTTGTGGGACTGTGATCCGAAAAGTTGTTTCTATTTCTATTAAAAACTACCCTTCAAACAAGTTTCTGCATCCGGCGCAAAAATCTACGGACGAAGTCAGCCCTCTAGTAGCCCAAGTTCATTCATCAGTTTCTTGTAATGTGAATTAATAATTTCCCAGATCTTGTCTCGGATGACTCCAGTCACCGTTTCGCGTTCGAATGTAAGTTCCAGGGCCTGCTCTGGAAGTTTGAAGCCCGAAATCTTGATCTCGGGCAAGTTGGCCTTCGACAAGTCCTCATTTATCGAATGCTCTAGGTCCTTCAGGCGCGCTGGAGTCTGCAAGCTTGGCTACAGCCGAAAAGACTCTCGGGAAGTTCGATATCTGTCCATTGTAACTGAGAGATGTTGCCCTAAGGATTAGCTTGACGATTGCTTATGTCGGACTCCGAGACTCTATCTCTCGCTTCAGATCCAAGTATGCGCCCTTCACCTCTTCCACAGACGCCTCATCATCGAGCGTAGTTACATCACCCACCGGTTTTCCAGACACTACAGCCTGTACGACACGACGCATGATCTTAGCGCTCCGCGTCTTTGGAAGCTTCGAGACAAAGAAGATCTGCTTGAGGGACGCGATAGGCCCCACCCTTTCCCTCACCCAATCACGAAGCTCACTCCCAAGCTGCTCATTGGACTCTCGGCCCGTTCTCAAAATCACAAATGCCACGGGCACCTCGCCCTTCACCTCGTCAGGTACTGCTACAGCGGCAGCCTCGGCAACTGCAGGATGTTGAATCAGAGCAGATTCTAACTCGTATGTGCCCAATCTGTGACCGGCCACTTTGATCACTTCGTCGGCCCTTCCTAAGATCCAGAAGTAACCGTCATCATCCCTCACTGCATAGTCGCCCGGATAGAAGTTGCCCGGATATTTCGTCCAATACACTTCCCGGTACCGATCAGGGTCCTTGTGAATTGTCAAGGGCATTCCTGGCCAAGGGTTCTTGACGATAAGATATCCTCTGTCCAACGATTTCTGTTCCTTACCGTTATCGTCCACGACGTCAGCGTCGATTCCAGGAAGAGGCAGTCCATTCGTACCGGGCTTCATAGGCACCATGTAAAGGCCGGGCGTGTGGCTGATTAGAATGCCACCGGTCTCTGTCATCCACCAGGTGCTACCGAAAGGGATCTTGTCTCTGCCAACGTTTCGATGCATCCACCGGAATGCTTCGGGATTGATCGGTTCACCGACTGAGTGCATCAGTCGAACTGAACTAGTGTCGTGCTTCTTGGCCCATTCTTCGCCGTTCTTCATGAAGCTCCGGATTGCAGTTGGTGATGTGTAGAGAACATTCACGCGGTGTCTCTCTATGATCGAGGCCCATCTATCAGGCTCAGGGTGTTCCAAGGCTCCCTCGTACATCAGTCCAGTCAGTCCTTCCATCAATGGGCCAAAGACGATGTATGAGTGACCGGTCACCCAACCAATGTCCGCCGTACACCAGTACACGTCATTGTCACTGGCATCGAAGACCCACCTCATCGTCGCGTGAAGCAGGGTAAGGTATCCGCCCGTATCGTGGACTTGCCCTTTAGGTCGGCCTGTTGTCCCGGAAGTATGGAGGATGTAGAGTGGGTCCTCGGATCTTACGCGCTCAGGCTCGACGTAGGCTGTCTCGAGGGTCTCTCGAAGGAGATCATCGAGAAAAGCGTCTCGATCTGTGTCCATCGACACCTCGTTTCCTACATGTCTGACTACGATGATCTTCTTCACGCCGGCAGCTTTCTCGACTGCACGGTCCGCGATGTCCTTTAGCTTGACAAGGTTGCCCCTTCTTCGGCCGCCGTCGGCGGTGACTAACAGCTTGGCATCTGCGTCCACAAGCCTGTCTGCAAGGGAGTCGGCGCTGAAGCCGGAGAAGATCACTGTGAAACATGCCCCGAGCCTAGCGGCTGCGAGCATGAAGATTGCGAACTCCGGAATCATTGGAAGATAGAATCCTATTGTGTCTCCCTTTCTGATCCCGTACTTCTCCCGGAGAACGTGCGCGATTCGATTTACGTCGCGATAAAGATCCTGGTAGGTTAGCTTTCGAATATGTGTTGGTGCGCCGTTCTCGGTTGGCTCTCCTTCCCAGATGATGGCTACCTTGTTTTTTCTCCAGGTCCTAACGTGTCTATCTAGGCAGAGGTATGATGCGTTGAGCTGTCCACCCGGGAACCATTTGTAGAATGGGGGATTAGAGTCGTCGAGTATCTTTTCCCATCGCTTGAACCAGTCAAGCTCCGCTGCTAGGCCTGCCCAGAATTCCTTGTAGTTCGCGACAGTATTTCTCTGGACTTTCTTGTAAGATTCAATTGGTATGAGTCTTCGTGTATTCTCTGGGACGATCCTCTCTTCGAAGGGTAGGGCCCAGTTTACGGACATACGCCGAGGGGCGATTGTTTGATTCTAATAGACGTTCTCGAGTCGAGCGCGGCTAGGTTGGATGGTGGTTAGACTGGAAACGGGTCCGCTGTATCTATGGTGATTCGCGTCTTCGTTTCCAGAGCCGTGATGAGTCCTCGGCGAGACTTTCGTGTCGGTGTTCCCATGCTTTGTGCTCGGGCATGTGTTTCTCGCAGAATGTCTTGTGGCAGTATTCACATTCTGTGTTGAGTGGGGATTCTGTTCCGCATTCGGCGCACTTAATCACTTGCATCAACAGGTCCTTGTCTAGAAGGGGTCCAGTGCCGTTTAAGCGTGTTCTTGGTTTCGTCGTATTGGGCTGGTGTCCCATTCCAGTATTAGTTGCCTGAGAATTCTTGCGCGTGGGTTCTCTAGGTTTAGCTTGAACATTCGGACTCTTCCGTAGTCGTGTTCTTCTACGATAGCTGCGTCGGATAGATCTTCTAGGTGGCGTTGTGTGGAGCTGTAGCTTTGGTCGGTCTGCTTTGCTATCTCTGTAAGGTGTAGCTCTCCTACTTGGGATAGGACGGTCAATATTTTGATGCGCCCTGCGCTGGATAGGACTCTTGCGAGTGAGTGTTTCTCGGGCAAAGGATTAGGGCCGGCGTACTAGACTTGATTCTAGCCATCGGCGTATGGCGGAGGCGGGGGCTGTGGGTAGTCCTAGAAGTGTTGTTTTTCCTCTGAAGCCTGCGGTGGAGGGTTGGGTTGAGACTATGCCTGTGGCGCCGAGGTTCTGGACGTACTTCCAGACCTGTGTATGGGCTCGGTAGGGTTCCTTGTACTCTTCACAAGCCATCTTGTAGGCTATCTCTGTCTCGCCCATAGACGCGTAGGTCTCCTGGGTCCGCTCTAGGGTTCTGGCGAGGCCTAGGAGTAGTAGTTTCTCGTGTAGGTTCAGGTGTTGGGCGTAGTCTGTTCTCATGACCGGGTAGACGCTCTGGGCTGCGGCTCGGACGTGTTCCGCCGTCACTTCTCGTGACGCCTCAGTGTCTGCGTATTTTCCGGCTCGCCAGACGAGTTCAATCGCGTATCTTGCGTCGCCTGCTGGTGCTGCCATGTCAGCGACGAATTCCACAACTTGTTCTGATATTGTTCCTTCTTTGAAGGCTAGTTCGACTCGTTCTCTGAGGATTGATTCTATCTGGCTGATCGTGTAACGGTCTAGTCGTATCACGTTTCGTTGTAGCGTGCTCAGAGTGCTCCTGTCAAGATCGTCCAGGTTCCGTAGTTCTCGGATGATGACGATTAGTGATAGTCTGACTGGTTTGCCGGGGCGTTCCTCCTGTATTCTTGTGAGGTTGTAGAGGCTGGTTGATCCTTCAGCCTTGATCAGTACGTCTGCTTCGTCTAGTGTGAGTATGATGTGTAGGTTCTTGCTTTCGAGCTGGTCTAGGAGTATGTGTAGTAGTTCTTCGCTGGAGAATCCTCGTTGGGGGAATTGTGGTGTGAAGTTCTGTAGGACTCGTTTGAGGATCATGAAGAGGCTGCCGCGGAATTCTCGACAGTTGATGTGGATGTACTGGAGGTTCAGTTTTAGTGTCTTGGCTGTCCGTGTGATGTCTGTTCCGAAGCGTTGTGTGAGGACGGTCTTTCCGGTTCCGATGTCGCCTGTTACTAGGATCTTTGGGCTGGTGGTTCCAGGTCGGTCTATGACGGACCGGAATAGTTCTGCTAGGAATCTAAGCTGTGTCTCCCGGTGGGGTAGTCGGGAGGGTAACCATTCAAGGCTGAGTGGTTCTTCGTTCTTGAATATGGTAGGTTTGGTTAGTGCGTCTCGGACTATTTCGCCAGGTGCGATGAGGCTGTTTTTCTGGATCAACATCGATTACTTCCGGTGAGTAAGCTCTCAAACTATACTGTTGAACGTATAAAATGAGCAGAGAGCAGCGAAAGTAATCCTCTGCGTAAGAGAAGGGAGACTGAAACAGTTCCAAAGAGCACTCTCGCGTCGCGAGAGAAATATTGTTGGCCCCCTTTTCTCGGAGGGCTCTCGCCAACTGGAACGTTTCTCGGAGAGAATACTGTTTTAGAACGCAGAATAGCCTTGAACCATGATCTTCGAAACGGAACTCTTACCCTAGGCAGGAGCGTGGAGCAAAGGGGGTTACGGGACCGCCTGCCCTGATTCTCGATTAGGGCTTGTTCTGAATGATTTTCCGGACTGAACTTGCTATCTTTTCTACTCTGAAAAGTAGTATCGTTTGTCTGGGCCGGGTTCTATTTCTGCGCTCGGGAGAAGCGGTTCGTGAAGAACAGTCTTAGCCAAAGTACTTCCGGACCATCTTCATACCAACATCACTCGCCGCCCACTTTTCGCCATTGAATTTCACCGCGCCCAAACGCTCAAGATTCGCCAAGTGCTCCCCCAGCTTCTCTGCCGGGAAGCCTTTCTCCTTGTGACCTGGATATACATCCCCTAGCCCCTTCGAGATCTCGCGGGCGGTCTTCGGACTTTCACAGATCCGTACGATCTGAATATTCGTCTCAGTAGTCGTCAGTATCCGGAAGATCTCCTCCTCTGACAGCCGTGGCTTCGTCAAACTGAAATTCACAGCGCCGGCAGCCTGCGAAGGACCAACCTTTGGCCCATGCTTCCGATGTCGCACAAACGAGTAACTCAAGGCACCCCAAGTGCCCAGCAGCAGCGCCCAGAGAAACCCAGCATTTCCCAAGAGCCCAATAACTTCGTCGATTTGCAGAGCAACAGTTGTCATCATTCTACCTCACTCTGTGCAAAGCCGCCATCTCGATACCCGCGGATCCCACTCGGTAAGCGTACACCTTCATGTCCGTAAACGCTCCCGGCATCTTCAACACTCTCATCTTGCGAGCATAATCCTCACTTCCAAAAGGCTCGGTTGACAAATCAACCACTCCGTCACTGAGATGTTTCACCGTATTCTCAATGTGCTCGTTGTGGACCCCTTTGTTTGCTAGGAGCAGATACAGGCCGGAAGACTCACGTACGTGAGTTTGCAACGCTTTCAGGGTCTGCTCCACCGCCGGAAACGGTGCAGAACGAATGACGTCGCTCAAACTATCAACTACGAGCGTGCAAGCCCCTAGGGGAGCAACAACCTGCGGAAACTCTTTCGCTAGAAGATTTGCCGGTCCAATATCCCAGTTTACCATTCCAGCCGCTTTCTCCTTCTTCATCCCGAAACTGTCAATGAACCACATCTTGCGCGAATCAAAATATCTCTCAAGACCCCAACCGTACAGATTCATCTCGGAGACAATATCCTCCCAGGAACGGCCAGTAGTGAAGTAGACCGCGGGCCTACCATCAAGTAATCCCCGGTACATTATCTGCTGAGCACACGTTGTCATTCCCGTATCTGCTTCTCCAAGGAAGAGGATGATGCTGCCGGAAGGAAGACCGCCCATGGACTCGTCGAAAGCCGATATTCCGCTCGAAAGATTCCGCAACTTGTTACACCTGTCTTTGTCTACGCTGTCCCTGGTCTTCCCCAGTGAAGCTCTGCTGGTCGATTGCTTGGGCTTGCCCTTGAACCCCTTGTTCCACTACTTCTGACCCGTCGGATACTGGAACCGTCCCCGTAACGATCTCTTCGAAGCCCGAGTCAACGGCTTCGGCGCTTTCTCCGTTGAGTATGGAGGCGCCTACTACCATGACTTGCACTTCTCACGCCAATCGGCCCCTTGATGTTCACACCCTCTGTTCCGATCGTGAAGGCGAAGTCGTTGAGGCTGTGGCTGGTTCCACGCATCTTCCGAACGAAGAGCTTCCGAAGTGGGGAGCTCTGCTTGACTAGTGAAAGCACCATGACTCCGGTGGCAAGAAACTCTTCAATACCGTACCGGCTGATGAGCCCCGAACCTTCAACAATCTCCGTCGTCATCAGAGTCGTGCAGCCAACGTCTTTTAGCAACAACCCGACTTCGAGGAATATTTCCCTCAGAGTGTTGAGATCAGTCACGCGGAACCCAAAGCCGGGCAACGAATCAACAACCAATCTCGTAGCTCCCAACTGTTCCACCAGTATCTTGACCTCAGAGAGCTTGGACCGCAAGTTGTAGAGTATCGATTGCAATGACTCTTGTTCAGCCATTTCTGACTCCACCCTCTGGTACACCGCATCAACCATGCCGATCTTCTTCTCGGACTCGAGCTTCTTGAAGTCCCAGCCAAAACGAAGCATGTTCGCTCGGAACTCAGTCGGGGGCTCTTCTGTCGAAACATAGACACCAGGCTCACCATATCGAGTCGCGCCCTTGTACAGATACTGTCCACAACAGATGGTCTTTCCACATCCGGCGCCGCCGGCAAGCAGAACGCGTGCGCCCTTGGGGAATCCGCCTTCGAGTACGTGGTCCAGCCCAGGAATACCAGTATGGACCCTTTCAATTGCCTCTTCCATAATGTCCCGTTCGTATCCGACCGAAAATCCACGATAAGCCTAGAGTAACTTGAGACAGGCTACTACAGTAACATTGAACGACGCTAACGATCGTAACGCTAATCACTCAACAAATTCTCGGCTCTCGATCCATTACTTGCTCAAATTTTTCTTATTCCGACCGAGGAACCTTTTTAGGGCAAGATACGCCGGAGTCGGTCCCTTCCGTGAGCAAAATGCCAGAACGGGGATACTCGGTGACTGGGCTGGACCCAGACCGCACTGTCAAGTGCGCGGGCCGAGAACTCCGCATATCTCCCAAGGCGTCTGTCGAACTCTGTCGCACAATCCGCGGAATGAAGCTTCCGGACGCCAAGAAGCTTCTAGAACGGGTAATTGAAAAGAAAGTCGCAGTGGCCTATCGTCGCTATCACAAGGAAGTTCCGCACCGTCGAATTCTCACCGAGCCCTTCTACGCCGGAAGGTTTCCGCAAAAGGCGGCGGGAAGACTCCTACGCCTTTTGGAAGAGCTTGAGGCAAACGCAGAATACCGGAACCTCGATACCGAGAGGCTCAAGATAATACACGCCGCAGCTCAGAGAGCCAACAAGATACCGAAACGAAACCCTCGAGCATTCGGACGGTCGGACCTCCTCCAAGGAACAACCACCCATATCGAACTAGTTGGGTTCGAGGCCGAGTAATTGTCAGTAACCAAATATTTCATCAAGGACGTTTCTCGACGTCTCGAGATCGACGAATTACTTCAGAGAGATTTGAAACGAGCTGGATACAGCCGAGTCGAACTCACCAAGAGCCCGGTCGGAACTAGAGTCGTAATCTACGCGGCAAAACCAGGAATGGTCATAGGTCGAAGAGGCCAAAGCATCAAAGACCTTACAAAACTCCTCGAAACAAAATTTGGCATAGAGAATCCGCAGTTATCCGTAGCAACCATCGAAATACCAGAACAGGACCCGAAAGTTGTCGCATCACAGGTCGCACAAGCACTTCAGAGAGGAGTACATTTCCGAAGAGCAGCCTACTGGGCGATCCAGAGAGTCATGGAATCGCAAGCCCTAGGAGTTGAGATCATAATTCGCGGAAAGCTTACAACCGAGAGATCAAGATTCGAAAAATTCAGAGCAGGATATCTTCCCAGAGTCGGAGACCCGGTTCTGAAGAGTGTGAAAGTCGCAGTGGCCGATGTTCAACTGAAACAGGGCTTGTTCGGCATAAAGGTCAGAATTCTGCCACCTACAGTGGATTTCATAGACAAGCCTACCATGTTGACTCCGCCGCCCAGTGTCGCGTCATCACCGGCAACTCCAGCGCCGATCGTGGAAACCGTGGAGGTAGAAACAGAGAAGGAGGAGCCCATTGGCAATACTGCGCAAGCGTGAGATGAAACAGATGCTTCCGGAAGAGCGGAAGAAGAAAATCTCAGAGCTCAGAGCCGAACTCAAGACAATACGAACATCCGTAAAGTCAGGTGGAACGGTAGAGAATCCTTCAAGGGTAAAGGAGCTACGCCGAACTGTCGCGAGACTGTTAACGGCAGAGAACACTCCGACCACGCTGGAGGCAGCTGAATAGATGCCAATAACGCCGCAAAACATCCTAGCCCATGAGTGGATCGGTCTACAAGTCACGATAAAATTCTCTCCCGACTCGGGACTGACAAGCCTCACTGGAGTCGTTAGAGATGAAACAAGAAACACTCTACTAATCGAAGCCCGTAACCATCTGGTTACTGTACCGAAGCTCAACACTCAATTTATCGCAACCCTCCCGACGGGAGAAGCCGTACTCGTTGAAGGGCCACTTCTAAAGCATAGGCCTGAAGACAGGGTGAAGAAGGGACTCGCAAAATGGTAGTGCGTAATATCGGACTGGACGTCAAGCCGCCCAAAACGGGGTGCAATGATCCGGTCTGCCCATTTCACGGAAGCATATCGCTTAGAGGAAGAGTCTTTGAAGGAACTGTC